>Ga0222712_10002662_pt1 | contig 20163 bp, 13 predicted proteins | sample C33_657DmetaG_FD_165043 | JGI IMG/M metagenome (GOLD analysis project Ga0222712, IMG submission 165043) | Estuarine water microbial communities from San Francisco Bay, California, United States - C33_657D | ecosystem: Environmental > Aquatic > Marine > Unclassified | place: USA: California... | reverse complement strand
TTCGGGTTGAATATTAGGTGCGCGTTCGCCACTACCAAGCGAGATTTAGCTCGCTCGCGATGTCGCAGCACCGACACACAAGCCACATTATCGCCCAAGTTCCAATCACTGAAGCGTACTTCTTCCCTTATCTCCTCAACGAAAACTTCTCGCCGATAGAAAATCGCGCAGGAATCTCTCTTCGATTCGCCGGTCGCATTTTCGCTTCGTCTCGCGCTCGCGCCCGCGGCGTACCCGCTCTCGCCCAAACGCTTCGACACCTCGCCCGCGCGCTCTTCAAACTCTTGCAAGCACACGATGTCGCCAAGCAGGCAACGGAGCTCTTCAACAATCGCTCGCGAACGATTGCCCCAGTCTAGTCTATGACGCGCGACGCGATAGAGCGCACCGGCGAACGCTTGTGCGTTGGCATCGGCGAGGATGTTGTAACTTACGACGCGTACAGTGACTCTTGGGGGATGTGGCGACAACGACGACGCGTCGGAAGGCGCGCGCTTGCGTTTATCGGACGACCATTTTCGCGCGTGGACACCAATTCGCGCGCCACGCTCGGGTGTGGCATCAGACATGCGCGCGCGAATGAAGAAAAGTTAAAGTTGGACGTGATGTACGCTCGCGTCGACGACACGCGCCCGATGTCCACGAATGGAAATCAGATGAACGCGGTCGAAACGAACGCATGCGAGGAGTTTAATGTTGCAAAGAGACTGCCGCCAAAGGCATAGAGTTGGCACGAAGGCGGTAATTAATCTCTGCGTGATTCGTGCCCATCGTCACTCAATAAACACGCGCTGGGAAAACGAGCTCTCTCCAAAACGGAGGTTTACGATTACATGTCCTGACACCTGAACACAAACGTTTACTGTTTCCAAACTATGATGGACGAAGAACTGAGGGAAGCGAAGAGTTCTATTCCGCTTCGGCAGGCTTCGTACCACGAACGCGACCAGTACGGCGAGCCGCAATGAGACCCACCTTGGCACCAGCCGGCAAGTCGCGACGCACAGTGGACGCGTGACCAATGTGCTGGTGGTTACCACCACCGTGGGGGTGTTCCACGGGGTTCATAGCCACACCACGCACCTTCGGCCAGCAGTTACGCTTGACCTTGTACTTGTGGTAAGCCGCGCCAGCCTTAAGCAACGGCTTATCGCAACGACCGCCGCCCGCAACTTGCCCAACCGTCGCTCGGCAACCCGACGGAAGAGTCTTCTTGGCGCCAGACGGAAGCTTAATACGGGAGAAACCCGTGTCCGTGTTGTGGGAGATCAAAATGCAGTACTCACCAGAGCACTTGGCGAGCGACCCTCGGTCACCAAGCTTTTGTTCAACGTTGCAAATGATGGTACCTTCCGGCATGGACGAGAGCGGCAACACGTTGCCGATGTTCAACGCCGCATTCTTACCGGCGTACACAAACTGCCCAGTGTACGTCCCCTCAGCCGCGATGAAAAGTTCCTTTTGCACACCATAACGCTTCGTGTGGCGGAACGTCAACTGCGTCGAGCGAAACAAACGTGAATCGTCAGCGCGCGAATCAAAGCGTCGGCGCGCGTCCCTCCTTGTATCCCTCCCCAAGCCCTACACCGCGATCGACCAATCGAACTCTCATCGAGCGCGCGCTCAACGTCGACGTACCTTGGCGAGCGGCGCTCCTCGTCCTGGATCGTGGATGATATCCGTCACTAACCCCTTCACATAGCCGTGGCGTTCGGCGTAATCCTACCGCGACGGAAGCGAGCGAGGGGCGAACGATGGTCAGTTTTAGGGTCAAACGCACCCTCCGCGATGCGCGCCCTCCACGCGCGCGCGCGCGCTCCATTCGCGCCTTCGACCGAAGAAAAAGACCGCACGACGACGCAGTCCACCCTCCGAAGCCTTCGCCCGTCGCTCCATGCCTCCGCCGTGGTTTACGTGCGCTCCATTCGCGCGCCATGCTCGGGCGTTCGCGCTCAAGTCGCTCGTGCGATCGATCCGCATCGCGGTGTCACGCACCTGGTTGCGATGCTTCGCCGCGCCCTTGCGGTGCGTCGCGTGGGAGGTGAACACCGACCCTTTACCTTTACGGCACGTTCGGATGACGCGTCCCATGGCGCGTGCGGAGCGTCGGGAAGAGGCGGCTCGAGCGCGCGCGCGCGATGCGGTCGCGAGCGACGACGACGACGACGCGACGGTCGTCGTCGCGCGCGTCGTCATCGTCGAGCGCGGCGTCTACTACGTCACCGTCCGTCCCTCGTTTTACGAGTTGTGACTTAAACATAAACAGAAACGATCGCGCACGACCACCGGCGCGCGTCGTCATCGTCGATCGCGTCGCGCACTACGTCACAGTCCATCATCTCGCCTTGAGTCGTGACTCGAGGAAAATCATAAAATCGCAAAAACGACCGTTGGCATCGCGCGGCGCTTCGGCGGACGACTTGCGACGGCGCACGACGGGCGACGGAGGACGGGCATCAGACGGCGACGGGCGCGCGATCGCTCGAGTCGCGCGCGCGACGGTTAAGTTTGGGGATAATTTTTAATCGATCGCGAGCGATCGCGAGCGAGGCGATCGCGACGAACGCGCGCGAGCGATCGCGACGAACGCGCAGAAGGCGGTGAGCGCGCGCGCGGCACTCGAACGGACACATCATGACGATCGGGGATCTGAAGCGCGCTGGGGCGGACATACGGGACGATCACGGAACGCCCGTGAACGCATCGAAATTCAATGCGTCGTCCTCGACGTCGAACGCGTCGACCGCGGTGGATGATCGCGATGACGATGATGACGATTTCGTGGAGTTGGGAGGGACGCCGGAGGGCGCGCGAGGAGGGGAGGATGAACGCGCGCCGCTGTCGCCTTCGAAATCACACGGGAAAAAAGGGATGATGAAACCTGAGACACCGGATCCATGGGCGACGGATGATACCCCTCGACGAACGCCTCGCGCGTTTGGTAAGGTGGAGAAAGTTGAGAGCGCGACGGCGACGAAACCGGCTGGCGCCGACGGGTCGGGATTGGAAACGCCAGAGCGCGCGGGACGAGATCGCAGTCCGCGCGGTCGAGACGCCGCAAGCTTGCGGGGAAAAAAGACCGTGATCACTCAAATTGGGTCCGATACGAATAGCGATGACGTGAACGTCGGGGGATCTCCTGCGGGGTCGGTAGACGAGGAAGAGAGTCAGCAGAATGCGCCGGCGACTCAAACGCCGCAAGCTTTGAAAACGCCAGCGGATAGGTTTCGACGAAGTAACGTCGAGGTTCGCCACGGAACGCGCCCGGGAGGGATGTGGGCCTCGGTAGCATCGCCCATGACGGCGCCGTTTCAAGGGCACCCGCATATGCACCCACACGCACAGTCGGTGATGCATACACCGAAACCAACGGTCGCGGCGGTGGCCAAGGAGGACAAAGACAAAGCGCTTGCCGACTCGATCGACCGCGCGACGCCAGCGCCGGCACCAGCGATTTCGAAGAAGCGGGCCGCGATGCGTATGTCTTTGCCAGCGAATATGATTCCCATGACGCCGGTACCAATTTCGAGGCAAGTTCTCGAGCGCATTGAATGCCTCGGGCCGGAATTGAATATCGTGCAGCGCATGATGCTCGTCATCGGCATCTTGCTCGACTTTAACACCAAAGCGCAGTTAGTTCGACAGTTGGTCCGATTCGCGCAGCAAGGAGCCTGGGTGTGGTTTGGCTTAGTTTTGGCGTTCTTTGTGTTCTCTGCCTTTTGCATCACTGGCTACTGGGTGCTTCACTATCCTATGCCCCCCAAGCCAACAGAGGGAACGGTGGGCAAAGACAACCGCGTGTTCGGGTTTAGCAAGTACGACTTCAAGCTCATGGTGCGACGTTTCGGGGCGGCGTGTGCAATGCTTCAGCTCGGCACGGCATTTGCCGCTTGGCGCGCGCTTCGAACAAACGATGTGCGCGCGAGAAAAGCAGAGATGGATCTTCGCGGAATGCAACTCGTCGACGCCATCTTTCTCGCTCTTCCGGTGGCGACACTCCAATGTTACATTGGCATGTCGTGCTCGGCGCCCGGCGCCGTGTGCCCGGGTCACGAAGGATTCGACATTTTGCTCTTTGTCGGCGTCTTGGGCTCAATCATTTCTGGTACTCTATGTTTTGTATCGTTAGATTTACACGAAAAGCCACCAGCATATTCGTGGCCGGAGTATTGGAAATTGCACAAGTCACACTTATCAGAAATGATTGCGAAGTCGATTTACAGATTCTTTGAACTCGCGGCGCGCATTTGTACCCTCGGTTTGTTCGCCGCCGTAACTGGCGGTTATGTCTTCCTGGTGTTCTTTTTCCACGCATGCGTTATATTGGGATTGATTAAGCTTCGTCTTCCGGGCGTTCACGATAAAAAGATTTGGGAAAGATTTTGCGAGCTGCGTCCATTCAAGGTTTTCGGTCGCAAAGTGAACCTTCCAGTGCTCGACGACACGAAACTTCTCGTGGCTTGCTTGATTTGGCCACCGTCGTCGTATGTCTCCAACGCGGCCGATCGTAAGGGTAAATTCTGGTGGCGTTCGACATCGTGCCCGCGAAAGTCCTTCTGGGGACTGATGCGCGAAGACGCGCTGGTTCCTTTTGCCGTAAACATTGGCGTTCTCACGTTTGAAGCCGCAATGATGATAATCATTCTGGCGATCGTCGCCCAAGAACACTGGTATTTTTTCATGGGCTTCGCTGTCGTCGTCAATCTCGTGTGGCTCGTCAGCGCGATTAACTGGATGAGTATGGCTGCGCTGTGGAACCCTTTTCTTCCTGACGGTCCTCCGCTCGGATATCCCAGCGTCAGCGCGCTTAATACTGCCATCGGAGGACGTCGTTCAATGGGCACGCCCAAGCAGGCGCCCGTCGCGCCGATGCCCACGCCTGTGGCCAAGATGTTCGCCCCATCTCCTCCGCTTGCTAAAAAACGTTTGCCTCTTGAGACCGTTGGTGAAGAATCCCAGTCGACACCGGTGTTTGGACAAAAATCTAACGGTCAAAATCAAGACACGACGCCGTCACTCGGCCCGAGAACGACGCCCGTGATGATCAAAGGCAGTGATGAACCGATCGAAGTTTACGTCGACATGGGAGACGATTCCGCAGAAATGAACGACGAAGATGACGAAGTTCCTCCCATGGTCATGGCCTCTCTCGGTGAAGAGCAAATGTTGCGAGCAAGCGCGCAATGGCGCGAGTCATTGCAACGTACATTATCCCCCGAGGATGATCTCGAAGCTGCCCGCGATGCGCTCGATTTCCTGAACACCACGGACGATGGATCTCAATACGTTGGTGGTACTCCGTGCTTGGCATCACCAGCTCCATACAATGATGAGAATGAAAATTCTTCTACACTCGTGGAGTCACCACCTGCGGAACTTTCAACTGTATCGCCAATCTTAGCACCTAGGTCTCCCTCACACAAGGCGCCGCGTTAGACTGTTCTTGGAGACAAGACGCAACACGAGTACCAACTTGGTATTTATAAGTGATATTTAACGCTGCTTGTAAAACAATATCAGAAATGATAAGGCTAACTTAAAAATAACAAATCGCTTGAATGCTAGACACGCGACGTTGCCGTTCAAAGATCTTTGAACGGCACGGCGGCGTCGCGCACTATCATGTTGTGAAACGTACTCTTAGGCAACGCTTGGTCTTTCGTATGTCCGAGTTCCGCGGCTTTAATGCTCGCATCTTCTATCGCCACTGCAATTTTTGCAACACTGACAAGAGAAGTTGCGCCCAAGTACGCTCCGACACCGGCCAAAGTTATCGCGCTTCCGACAAATGCTCCTGAAAGTTTTATTGCGCGCGGACTTCCATTACGCAAGATGGTTGTGAGTGCCGTCGCCCCAAGAATTCCAGCGATTATATTGCTGGTGTAATTCGGCGGCTTTGCATCGATGGGCCATGAATTTAGCATTTCATTGAATCTTTCTCGTGATTCCGTGCTTTGGACGTCATCCCAAAGTTTTGTTATCCCCGCGACGTGTCCCGCTCCGACGACGCCTACTATTCTTTGAGCATTTGAATCCCGTTGCAGCGCGTGCGCAAGAACCAAGTCTCGCTCGTGAACCACCGTATGCAAGACTGACCAGTCCATGAGGGTTGGCTTTTGATTTTTTGGCTGCATTCCCGGAGTAAACATCGGATTTCCTTTGAATGACTCCATACGAACGAATTCTACGACGCGAACTGCGCACCCACGAACACGCAACAAATCATCGACTCGAATCGGAACGCCGTTGACCGCAGCCTTCAATATCTGCATAGAAGCTTTAATAACCTCGTCGCTCGAGTCGCACCCGGCTCTATCTAAAAGTCTTTTCGTGCTCTCCACACCGGACTTGAAGGCGACGTCGCTAGGTGGATTCAAAGTGGATTCCGATTCGGTGCCGAAACCGTCCCCGACGTCCGAAATCTCAGTTTGTTTTTCTGAAACAAAAGCATCGTACAACGCGCTACCGCGACGTACACGCGCAAACAATCGCTCGATTGTCGAGCGTTGGTGACGATCACCGACTACAATGGTCGCGCCCACCTCCTGTGCTGCTCGAACCGCCTCGACAAACTCGCTCCCCGGCCTCGAGTCAAGCAACGCTCCCACCGTGGCGTACCCTAAGCTGCCTACCACAAGTGGCAATTCGCCGCTAAACAACAATTTAAATGCATCCCATGTCGTCGTAACGCGCCTCGCCGCCCGTAATGCGGGCCGCGCGCTCGACGCGGATGCCAATAAAGCTTCGAGACGCTCGGCGTCAAGCTCGAGGACGACAACGTCGGGCTTCTCTCGCAAAATTTCCCGACGCACCTCGTCCGCGGAAGCGCTGCTGACATGTGCGCTACCAATTATGTGACAACGCGCACCAGAGATCGGATGGATGAGGACTTTCTCGCACTGAGGCTTGGGCTCAATGTCAACGATTTGTAAAACTTGCAACTGTCAGCACGAGCAAACGCGAAGGACGTGAGTACGCGAGAGAGGCGGAGCGCGGTGAGACGAAGCCTAGAAAATAGCGCTTACCCCGCCGTGTGTGCTCATGGTGATTCCGGGTGGGAAGCCGTCGAAATCGGCGGGCTCATCCGCCATGGCGAGGCGCAGCGCGGCGAACTGTGGAGCAGAGTTTAGATAACAGGGATTTGGGTATTTACATTCGCTACAACGACGGCGGATTCTCTTCTGCGCGTGAACGAGGGGTGAAAACACTCGCTAGACTTGGGGCTTCGCTAAAACGTCTGACGAATGAATCGTCTTCGGGCTTACCGCTCGTAGAATGAATACTGCCGTGCTGCTGAAACGTCTTTAACATCTTCACCAAGATGTCTCGCTCCGTTTGAAGCTCACCCAAGGCGTTTTTCATCATTTGTCTCTCTTGTGCGAACTGCGTGGCGCTCGCCGAGGCGATCGAAGCGACGTTGTCTTTCGCTTTCGCCGCGTCCCTCTCAGCCAACGCGAGCGCCTCGGCTGCGGACGCATCCCTCGCTGCAGAATGCTTAATTTCATCTTGTAGCGCGATAAGACGCTCGTTTGCTTCGTTTAGTGAAGATTTCAACGCGACATGATCAGTCATCATGGCTTCGTAGCGCTCGATGAGCTCAGTCTTGTTTTGCAAATCAGACTGCATAGCCGCGACTTGATTCTCAAGCACCAGTCTTGCTGCGTTTGCGTCTCGCGCGGCGGTTTCTGAATTCGCCTCAGCCTCGGCGAGAGCGGCAATCTTAGCTTGCAGATTCATCTGAGTTTCGGCGAGTTGATTTTCTGCGGTCTCGCGCAAAGATACTACATGGGCTTCGGCGCTTTCCATAGCATCGTGCTTCGCTCGCAACTGCGACTCCAACGCTGCCATTTGATTCTCAAAAGATTGGCGAACGCTCTCCGCGTCCTCAGCGCTCGCGCTCAAAGCCTCAGCGCGCTCCAAGGCTTCGCTCTTTGCTTCGAGCGCTTCACTTTTAAGTTGCAACTCTGATAGCAAATCAGAGATTTGTTTTTCCAGTGTTTGACGCGATGCTAGTGCTCCTTGAAGTTCAGACGTAAGCGCTTGCTCGACTCGTCTGAATTCCGAACCTTTCTCATCGAGAATCAAACGCGAGGATTTCTCTAACATCGCAAATGCCTGATTCTTCGCGTGTAATTCCGCACCCGTGTCTTGAGCTTGCTGCTTCGCCGCTTCGAGTTGCAATTCGAGCGATCGACGATCGATTAGTGCGCTCTCGAGCTCGCGCTTCACCTCGAGCGTCGACGCCTCCGCGACCGCAAGGGCCTCAGTCTTTCCTCGAAGTTCGAACTGCGACGATTCAACAGCCGCACGAGCTCGCGATAAATCTCTTTCAACCTCTTCAACCCCAGAAGTCGAGGCCGCGACGGCGATTTCAAGCGCCCGACTCTTCGCCTCGAGTTCAGCGCGAAGCGACGCGACGTGCGTTTCCAACGAAGCTGACGTAGCCTCCGCAAGCTGCACATCCTCCTTCACTCGCGTCAGCTCCTCTTGAAGATTTCGCGTCGCCGACATCATCGCCGCCTCTACGTTTAACGCCTCTTCGCTCTTCGCCGCTAACTCCCCTCGCGCCTCCTCCAACCGCGTTTGCAAATCTCGCGTTTTACCCGACAACTCCTCATTCGCTTCAGCGAGAAATTTCTCCCCAGCCTCAGCGTGCGCCAATCGCGCCTCGAGCTCGATAATCCTCCCTCGATACTCCCCTTCCGCGCCCTCAAACTCCGCTCGTCTCTCCTCCAACGCTTTCTCCAGCGCTCGCGCGTGCGTGCGCTCGACGTCCTCGCGCTCCCTCGTCCTCGCCCCGTCGCCTTTTTTCCCCCGTTCCTCGCGTAACTCCGCTTTCAGCCCTTCGATCGTTTCTTCCATCGCGTCGACCATCTCTTTCGCCGTCCCACGCTCGCGCGCCCGCGCGTTTCGCTCCTCGTTCAGCGCGTTCGCCGTCGCTCGCAACACATCATTCAGCGCGTCTCGCGCGCGTTCCATATCCCCTAACGCGCGCTCGTCCTCGTCTTTGTGCGCGTTCGCGTTCGACGAACGCTTAAGCGCGTTCGATTTCGTGTCATTTAATTTCTTCATCATTTTAAACGCGCGCGCGACGCGGCGCGACGTCGCGCGCGCCGTGCGTCCTTCGTCGTCGCGCGCGAATTCGTTTAGTCGCGCGCGAATGACCACTGTGGTTTTCATTCGTGGCGTCACGGATGGTTTTTTCATTCGTGGCGTCACGGATGGTTTTCATTCGTGGCGTCACGCGTGGTTTTCATTCGTGGCGTCACGGATGGTGTGCATCGGACGACGCCCGCGGCGCGCGACGTCGACGACGACGTCGCGATGCCGTTCGACGCGAACGTGGCGATGCGATTTCTTCAAAGCGCTCGCGCGATGTGCGCGAGCGTGGACGCGGAAAGAGAGCGTCGAGGGCAAAGCGTCGAGGCGTTGAGCGTGACCACGCGCGCGATGTTCGGCGGCGAGTGCGTCATGGTGAATGGACACATGATCGGCGGCGTGTGCTCGAACGGGAAAGGGGGGAACATCATGCTGCGCGTGGGCAAAACCAGGGTTGAAGAGGCGCTGACGATGCGTGGGGTCGTGGAGCAGACGTACTTTGCGGGGAAACCGAACTGGGGAGGGTTCGTGTACGTCGACGTCGAGGCGTTGGGGTTGCGAGAGCGCGACGCGAAGGGAGATTCCATCAGCGCCCTGGATGAGGCGACGATGCTCGCGGTGGAGCTCGCGGCGGCGGCACCGGAGAAGGACACGGGCGGGACGAAGAAGCGAGTCGCGACGGGAAAAGTGATGACGACGCCGAGCGCGAAGACGGTGAAGACGGCGACGGGAAAAGTGACGACGACGCCGAGCGCGAAGACGATGAAGACGGCGACGGGAAAAGTGACCACGAAGACGACGACGACGACGACGACGACGACGAGCGCGAAGACGATGAAGACGGCGACGACGAACGCAGCGGCCGAATCGACGCGCGCCGCCGTCAAACCCAAAGCGTCGAACGCTCGAGTCAAACCTCCGAAGCGCGCGCGATGACCCTCTCGCCGCGCGCGCGCCGCCCAGCGCGCTCGTTTCTCGCGTAATCTCACCCAATCCATCGCCCATTCGCTCGCGCTCGCCCTCGCGCTCGCGTTGTTTTCCGCGCCGCGCGCGCGTTCGCGACCGGTCGACCGACCGACCGACATGTGACCGACCGACCGACATGTGACCGACCGACCGTCATGTGACCGACCGACCGTCATGTGACCGACCGACCGACCGACATGTGACCGACCGACCGACACACCGTCGACGACGTCGACGTCGTCCTGGAATTCGAATTCGAAGTCGACCTGGACGTCGACGTCGACCTGGACATCGACGTCGAATTCGAATTCGAGTCCGAGTCCGTCGTCGTCGTCGTCGTCGACGGCCTGTCGCGCGCGCGCGCGATCGCGCGGTCGCACGTCGCGCACTGACCGCACGGCGACTGTCGAGCGCGGACGTCACCTCGCGAAAGATGAGCGCGACGATGAGGTTTAAGATTCTGAGCAAACCCGCGAAAACGAACGCGGTGACGGAGGAGAAAACGACGTCGACATCGATCGCGGTGTCGTCGAACGATGGCGACGTCGACGGCGGTGGGGCGACGGCGAACGAATGGAGACGCCAGGGTGAACGCGCGTTGAAACGACCGAGAGCGCGCGTGCGAGGAGACGGAGATGAGGATGATTTGAGAACGTTAGGGGTGAGGCGAGAGATGAGCGATGATGAGGAGTATCGCGACGATGAAGGCTCGGAAGACGAGGATTCGAGCGAGGATGATGACTTTCTCGGGGCGACGCGAGGACGGAGCGCGCCGGCGGGCGCGACGGCGAGATTGGTCCATGGGAAGGTGGTTTCCGCGAGCGCAGATGATGGAGGGAAAGGGTTGCCATCCGCCAATCGCAAGGGTGTGGATGATCCGTGTCCGGCGTTGCTCGAAGGGTTACGGGAGTTTGTGCTCAAGGCGGGCGGGACGCTGTCGGATGACTGGTGCGTCACGGCGACGATGCGAACGAATGGTGCCACCGCGGGGTCGTTCGATGCCATTTACTGGTCCCCGGATAAATCGCGATATCGTTCTCGATTGGAAGTTCTTCGCGCTTTGGGGCTCGCACCGCCTAAGGTGGAGACTGGGAAATCCGCGGGTGGGAAAACGATGCCCAAAAAGACGCCGAGAGTAAAGCACATCGAGCCAATTTCGCGCCAAGAAGCAGTTCGCCGGGCGCAAACGGGAGGTGAGCCTGAAATACCGATGGATTTGGGTGATAACACCGTCGTGCTTGACTTGGGCAAAGTGTTGGAGAAGAATGAAGAATTCCACGACGAAGTTCACATTTGGCCTTTCGGTTACAAAACCAAGTGGACCAACGACAACGGCGATGTGTTCTTTAGTCAAGTCACGAAAGCCTCCGACGGCGGGCCTGAGTTCATTGTGAAGATGGAGAAAGATGGCGAGAATTTCACGGCGTGCGCGGCATCTCCTCTTGGTGCATGGATCGAAATGTGCGACGCTGTCGGCCCTACAGTTCCCGTCGGCGTCGCCGATCACTTTGGATTCGAAGACATACGCGTAATCCGCGCCATTGAAACCTTGGCCGGTTCTGAGATGTGCGAAAAGTATCAGTTCGTAGAGGAGCGCGGTGGATGGGACGACGAACGCGTTCGTCGCGCCAAGGCTCGAATCACGGACTCCAAGGAAATTCTCAAGCAAATTCGCCTCGTTACGCAAAAGATAAAAACAGAGCGCGTGGCGCAAAATCGCGCGCAACGAGAAATCTCCAAAGTCCTCGAACGTCTCGTCTCACGTGTGGACACTGAAGCAAAGCGTGTAGCGGCGAAGAAACAACGAGCTGATGCGAAAAAGGCGCTTTCCGAAATCGCCAAGAAACATCGCGATTCACTGAAAGAGGCCGCGAAAGCTGAAAAGGAAGCCAGCAAAGAGGCCGAGAGAATGCAGCGCGAGGCGAAACGCGAATCGGAAAAACTAGCGAAAGAATCTCTCAAAGCGAAACAAGCAGTCGAACGCGAGGCTCAGAAGGAACTAAACAAGGCAAAGCGCGCAAAGAAAATGGAGGAGAAGAAGAAGCTTGACGCCGAACGCGCCGCGCAGATGAGCGTCGTCGAGAAGAAGCAAAAGGAATGGCTCATAGGTATGGAAGATCGCGAGGCGGATAGCTCGGAAACAACTTTTGCTCCGCCGATCATGTCGCCAAATTTGAAAATCGAACCCGATTTCACTGAAAAATCCGAATTGGGTGATATTTTAGAAATATGGATGTTTCTCGATCGATTCAAGGTTGAACTCTTTGGCGCTGATGCTCAAAAGATCTCGCCACCGACTGTGCAAACGCTCGCAAACGTTCTTTCAAATCCTAAGGAATCGGAAGCTCTTCTCGCCGCTCTGCATCTGGGCATGGTTGCGCCCTGCATTACAGATGTTATAGCGTCAACGGATGCATCCAGCGCGAGTGCTTTGAAGCTCATCCCGGACGCTAAAGCGCACTTTTCTGAGACCAAAGGTGTCTGGCAAGAAGTTATTCGCCGGTTTTTGTATGCTAGTGCGAAACTTTACGATTCGGCACCGTACGAGCCGTACTTGAAGGATGCTCCGCCAATCTTGCCTGAGGTCGCGGATGTGTTCACGAGGTACATGTGCGCCGGTAACGCAGGAGTTGATCCGCTCTCGCATGAAGAAGGCGCGCCGTGGAACGGGCATCCAGTCCCAAAGTACACCGCCCGAGTTGCTCCGGATCTCATCGCTTCTGCGGATGCCGAAGTTTTAGCCGCAGCGGAAATCGAACTGTTCACGTACGGAGGCGGCTCTGACGATCCGTTGTCACGCGTGGTGGAGACTCGTCGTCAAAAGGCTTTGACCGCGGTAGCTGAAGCCAAAACATCGCAACGTATCAGAGCTGTGCGATGTGCGCTGCGCAATTGTGCCTGGTCGCATGCTTTAACGAACGTGTCTTCTCGAGGGGATGCAGCGGCGGTGAAGGGATCGCAGCCGAGAGGCATGGATGTGCGTCACTTCGATGCGCGCCTCGCTGCTGGCGTGTACAATGCCGCCGCGCATTCGATTTCGAACTCCAATGAAGTTGAAGACATGATCCGTGCTGATGCAGTGGAAGTTGCGAACACCATTTCTCATCTGACGAACGGCAATGGCCCCAAGGCGAAGCAAGAAATGATTACGGCTGTCGACGCCGCGCTCAAGCAAACCAAGGCGCCTGATGAACTTCTTGCTGCTCCTTGGGGCCCTGGATGTACCGTGTGCGGTTTAGACGTCGTCGCCGGTGTAGTGCTTCTATGCGACTCTTGCGACGCAGAGTATCACACCAAGTGTCTCGATCCGCCGCTTCTCGCCGAACCGGAGGGTGAGTGGTTCTGCCCGAAGTGTGTGCGAGAGTCGGGAAATGCTGTCCTCGATGGTATTCACAAATGCAAAGCTTTCGAAGGGACGAAGCTTCAAAAGGCTGCTACGGGCGAAGCGGCTGCGATAAAAGATGCCATGTTGGAGAACGAAGCTGAAGGCGATGTAGAAGAAAGTGGATTCTCCGACGGTGGATGCCGTGGCGCGATGGCGCGTCGGTTGCGCTCCTTAGCACGCGCCATAGAATCAGTTGGTTTCGACGGTTTATCCACGCAGTCTCGTCTCGTACTACTGCGGACGCTAATGAGCCTTAGCTTAGATTCGGTCTCGTTGCGTGAGGCGATTGAGAATGGATTGAACGCTGCGACCGATGTCAAGCGCGAAGTGCGACATCACATCAAGGCGTGGGATGAATATCGATTGGATGAGATGCGCGCCGCTGACGCTAAGAAAGCAGAAGAGGATGCGCAAACGGCGAAGACCGCGGCGATAACGAAAGATGTCAACGCGCTGGAATCAATGGACGCCGCTGATGCAACTGCGGAGGATGATGTGGAGAAAATGGATGTCGATGATGAAGAACCAGCAACAAAGGCTGATTCTGCGAAAGAGAAGAAGGACAAGGTGAAATCCGCGCAGCGCCTTCCGACCGAAGATGAGCTCGCGCGCGCGCGCGTTCGTTGGCAAACAAAGTGGCACGAAGTCGAAGCCGCAGAGCTCAAAGTTGCGCCGCGTCGCGCACCGTTAGGATCTGATCGTCACAAACAAATGTACTGGCGAGTCGGAAACTGGGGCGAAGTCATCGTCCAAGCAGCCAAGGATGCGGAGCACTTTGAAGTCGAACCTGAGTACGGAATTTTGAGTTTAGAAGAAACGAAAAAATTGATAGGCGAGCTCAATCCTCAAGGACGAAAAGAAGGTGATCTCTGGCGTGCGTTACAGCGTCGATTCGGTGCTAATTGCTCGGTGCTGAACGACGTCGTCGCCGTGCCCGCAAAGCCGGACACTAGCGAGTGGGGCGCAAGCAGCGAACACACTGAGCAAGAAGAAGGCGGTTTATCTCGCGCGCGCCAAGCGTTCTTGACATTGGAATCTGAAATTCCCGACGCCGCTTTCAACAGCGCCCTCGGAAGCCTTGAGCGTCGAACGATGTGGAGGAATCTTGCCGTGTCGGCGAAATCACTGGCTAATCTTACATCCGCCATTATCGCGTTTGAGCGCGCCATCGAGCGAGACTGGCTCAGCCCAGGGTGGTTATCATGGAGCTGGGCGTCACCATTAGCAAGATGTGCGTTAGGCGCGAATGAAGTGAGTGGGGCACGAAGTATCCGCCTTCATCTTGTTGCCTTGCGCCGCGCGTTTAAATGGAGCAGGGCGACGCGCGTCTCCAGTCGCGTAGCAGGCGAAGAACCTAATTTGGTTCTTCCAGAACGTTCGGCGCGCACGCGCAAGCCAGCGGTTGTTGAAGAGTCTGAATCCGATGACGAGTACGAAAAGTTTGATGATTCTGAGTCTGAAGAAGTGATTCGCAAGACGGGGGCTCGCGATCGTAGTTTTCGATTGTGAGTTGAAATCGAATTTAATTGCTTGCACGCCTACGTTGTCTATAAAGAATTTCCGAAATGATTAGATCGAAATCGAAATGGTCAAATCAGAACAAAGCGTGCCCCAGGAGAGTCTCGAGAACAATCATAGACGCGATTCCAACCATGGCGGCGCGACCGTTTTTCATCTCGACTTCCGGCGTGAACACCTTTTGGATCTCCGCAACGGGAGATCCGCGAAACACAAATTGCCACTCCTTGCTCGTCGCCATTTTCACCGGATTTGCCTCGTAGCCCTCGTTTGAGCTAAACGCGGGAGCAAGAGACGCCAAGCTCCAGACGAACGCCGTGTGCGCGACTTCGCCAAAGTTTGAAAATGCTTGCTTCGCAAACGACTCACCAGTGGCAATTTCCCCGACCAACGCGAGTATGAACCCAAGCATCGCCACTCGCCCATTGATGACCTCCGGCGCCCAGCCCTCAAACGAAAGCACCTCTTGAGGCGTTTGCACCTTGGCATTGATCGAAAATGGCGGGAAAACAACCTCATTCACCACATGCACGACGACGTCGCCCTCCGCCTTATCCGCCTCGACCACTTTCACGCCATCCACCATCACCCCGTTCGAGCCGACTTCCACCTTCATCATTCGCCCGTTCAGCGTCTTTACCTCTCCGCTCTTCATCGCCTTCGCCTCGATCGTTCCCGGAACGACGTGGTAGGTCAATATCTCCCCCAAGTTTGCTCTCATCGCGAGCTCTTCGAAGCTCATCGCGCGTTCGCGCGCCGCCGCCTCGAACGCCTCATCCGTCGGTGCGAATATCGTCAGCTTCCCTTCGACGGCATCGATTAATTTCGACGCCACCAAAGCTTGTCTCAGCTTGGAGAATCGCTCCTCGGCGAGCGTGCCGGTGAACGTCTTCGTCGTCGACGCGGGCGACGCGCGCGCGGCGCCGCCGCGCGCGCGGCGCGTCGTTCGCGCCGTGCGACCACGAGCGAGCGCGACCGCGGGAGACGCGCGTGAGCGCGCGAACATGTTGCGAACTTCAAGCGTGCGCCGCGCGCGCGAATGAACACTCGTCGTCGACGACGCGAGGAGTGAGGTCTTCGGGATCGGTCGGAGGGAGTGACGTCACGGAGGTGAGAGAAAAAGCAAACGCCGAAGAGACGGAAGTGGAAGATTACAAGCGCGAAGACGTGAGATCGAGATCGAACGTTCGCAAATCGATGTTCAACGGTTAGCAACATCCTTGCGCGGGTTTCGCCCCGCCGGTGTCGACTTGAATGGTGTCGGGTAAATATACGTCGTCCTCTTTGTCTTCGTTTTGAATCGCAGAGCGAGCGACGGCGGCGAAAGCGGCGGCGACGTTGATATCTTCCTTCGCCGACGTTTCAAAGTGCATTAAACCACCCTTAGAGGTGCACCAGGACTTGGCTTTCTTCTCGCTGATCACTCGCTTGCTCTCTTTGCCTTCTTCTACGTCGATTTTGTTGCCTATGATGACGAATGGAAATTTGTCGGGATCGCTCGGCGACGCTTGGACGAGGAATTCATTCCGCCAGTTCTCCAACGACTCAAACGATTTCGCCACGTTGACGTCGTATACACACATCACGCAATCCGCACCGCGATAGAACGAAACGCCTAACGATTGGAATCGCTCTTGACCCGCCGTGTCCCAAATTTGCAACGTCACGATGGTGTCGTCGATGACGATCTCCTTCGTCATGAAATCCGCCCCGATCGTCGCCTTGTACTGCTTGGAAAACTTATTATTCACGTACTGCGACATGAGCGATGTTTTTCCAACCCTACGAGCGCATCATTCATCGTCAGACCCGCGAGTTCACTCCCCGCCCGCGCGCGCGCTCGCTTCGCTCGCTCGACGCGAATTCAAACGTTCCCTCGTCCTCACTCACCCCGAATCCCCGAGGATGATCACCTTCAGCAGCGTGCGCTGCGTTGCGATCGATACAACTCTCCGTCAGTCGCCGTCTTCATCGCTCGTTCCTTTAATCATTCCCTAAATTCCATTCTCCCTTCGTTTCGCGCCCCATCCTTCCCCTGAACACCATCGTCGTCATCATCATCATCATCATCATCCTTCGATCGTCCTTCCCGTCTCTCCCTCGTATTTCCCCTTCACGCCCTCCCGTGAGCCGTTCGTCATCGCGCATTCTCTCACACCCGCGTACCTTTTTCGTGCTCATTCTCTTCGCGCACTGCGCTCGCTCGCGCGCGCGCGCTTCGCCGTGTGCGGCTCGCGCGCGAGCGCGCGCGCGAATGCCACCTCATTCCACGCTTCGTTCGCCCATTCGCGCGCTTTCGAGCGTCGCGCGCGCGCGCGCGTTCGCAAACGTCGATTCGACCGCACGCTTAGCGTCAATTCAACCGTCTTGAAGACGCTGCGGTTCTTGGATGACTTTAGAACGCGCCGCGTCTTCACCCGCGATCGCGCGGTCGCTCGCGGATGTGCGAGCGATGTGCGAACACGTCCTCGAACGCATGCCGACGTTGAGCGCGAAAGAGTTGAGCGAGACGTTGAGTGCGATCGAACGCGCGTCGAGCGCGATCGTCAACGCGAACGGGCTTCGGGCGACGCTGGAAAAGAGTGATGGGTTGGAGGATTTCGCGTCGGTCGTCGCGAAGACGTTGGCGCGCGGGGAAAAGTATTTGTTTGAGAGCGAAATGGCATCGAATAGCGACGCCAAGGCGCGAGAGGTGTTGGAGGATTTGGATAAGTGGGTGTCGTCGCGCGCCGAGCGCGGGCGAACGTGGGAGAATTCGGGGAAGATGGATGACGAGCGGTGGGCGTCGACGTCCGAGGCGGATGTCAAAGCGGCGCTAGCGGAATTAGAACGGCAGTTTCCCGAGCGTCCTCGCGCGAAGCTGATTGGGATCGATGACGATGACGTTCTCGCTGCTGGAAAAAAGCGTCGAGAAGAGGTTTTGCTCGAAATTGATAGCGCGTTGTCGTCGCTCACGAGCGAAGACGCCGTCGTCGTCGCCAAGACCGTCGGCGATGGCTCCGCCGCGTTCTACGTCAAGCCCATGATCGATTTCATTCAAGGTCAATCGGATTTTGTTCGAAAGTCCATCGCCGTCGCGATCGCGTGCACCGTGGTCGCCGTAACGCTCATCGAATTCTTCGTCGAGGAGCGTTCGAGCGAGCTCGTCTCCCTCGGCACCGCCGGCGCTGATCTGTCCGGTCGACATGTTAACTAGCTCTAGCACGCATTTAGTCCAGCGCGAGTGATCGCGACATTTCTTCTTTCACGCGCAGGTTTGTCTCCCGTTTATCCTTCCTTTCTTTGCGTCATCACTCGTGGAATGGAATTCGCCCTTCGCGCCGGTCGTCGGTTCCGTCTAGTCAGCTCGCGCCCGTCGCGTGTGGATTAATCTCGCAGATCGCCACAACTACCCTCCTTGATCGCTTTCATTTTCCATGGTTGCGACGTTTACAAACATCACGCACGTCTACCACGTCGCGCGCGCGTCTAAAACGCGCGCGCGACGTCCGAGTGCGATTCAATGTGGCTTTGGCCTCGATAACGGTCGCGCGATCGCATCGCACGCGATGCACCACCACGGTGGTTCCGGTCGCATCGGCGGGTCGAACGGGCGCAACGGCGGCGGCGGCGGCGGCGGAGACGATGGCGAAGGGTTCAGCCATGGACACTGGTCCGCGCCGTCGGATACGATGACGGTGGTGATCGGGGCCGCGGCTTTGGCGCGCGCGAAGGGGGCGCTCGCGACGGGCGCGCTCGCGAAGCGCGCGGCGTGAAGAGAAGTAGATGACTGACGACGAAATGGAAAGCTAAGGAGAGAGCAATAGCGTATGGTTTCGAATGAACGAATGTCTTTTCGCGCGCGCGTGAGACTCGGGCGTGGACAACGCGTGGGCGTGATGGGGGCGGTACGCGGCGATCGAGACGCCGCGGTCAAACGAAAACTTTTTGGGTGCGTACTGACTTAAAACTCTGTTGTAAAAACACAAAAGCGAGCGTATGAGATGAAGAACGAGTCGAATCGCGAATGCAAGGCACGAATGGTGAATCGCTCGCGACGCGAGCGATGTTCGATGATAGCTTTTTGGAATCACAACGCGCGACTAATTAAACGGATTGTGAAGAGATACAGCTCAAATATCCTATCGCGGGGAGACGGTGATTTCCGACTCAGGCGCGGTGAGCGTGCCGTTCTTGAGCTCCATGGCGGCAAGAAGCGGCCACCCACCCGCTTGAAACATGAGGCCGAGCGCCTTCGGGACATCGATGATGATCTCACCTTCCGTCGGCTTGGCAGACTTCTTGTTCTCTTGCACGTAGCTGCGGCCCGCATAGCCGATCCAGCCCGCCACGTAGAGGAAACCCAAGCCCGGCACAGCGAACTCACCGAGATGTTCGAGGTTGCCATCGACGATCAAGTGGGGAAGGCCATCCTTACCGCAAAGGAGACCAGCCTCACCGTAGTTCGCGAATCGCTGGTTCGTCTTCTCAATCGTAGCGTTGAGCGCGAGCGCCGGCGCGGAGGCGGCGTCGTACTTCTTCAAGCGCTTCTCGAGAGCCTTGATTTCCGTCTTTTGGCGCTTCTCGAACGCCTTGTTCGACTTGCACGGCGTAAGGCCAGCATATGGGGCAACGTCGCGAGCGAACGCTTCTTCAACGGCAACCAACGGCGCGGCGGCGACCGCGACCGCGACCGCCAACGACGCCGCCTTGCGGCTCGCGTCCGCGACGGAGCATCGCGCCGCCGTCTTCACCACGCGCTGTTGCGCGCGAGCGCCTTGCTTCAGACCACTGACGGTCACTTTGCTCGTGAGGTTCACCTAGCGACATACCGCACGCCCATTTCCGTCAGTTCTCCTCATCATCCCTCTCCTTCTCCCTCGTCATCCTTCGCGCCGGCGTCCGCGTAGGGTAGCGCGATCCGCCGCGCGCGCCCCGCCCGCGCCCGCCCGCCCTTGACTCGCACACGTTCTCTCTCCGAACGTCCGCGCGCGCCCGCGCGCGTGCTCTGTATTCCTTTCCCAATCCCAAAGTCCACCGTCGCTCATCCAAGTTCGCCCGCCCGCGCCGCGCGTTCGCCCGTCGTCCATGAGATACGACCCCGATCATTCGGTGATTCTCATCATCCGTCGTTCGTCCTCGCCAATCGTGCGCAAACGCGATCGCGCGAAGTCGCGCGCGTGAACCCTCGCGCGCGCTCACGATCGTCACGTTCG
>Ga0222712_10002660_pt1 | contig 20172 bp, 25 predicted proteins | sample C33_657DmetaG_FD_165043 | JGI IMG/M metagenome (GOLD analysis project Ga0222712, IMG submission 165043) | Estuarine water microbial communities from San Francisco Bay, California, United States - C33_657D | ecosystem: Environmental > Aquatic > Marine > Unclassified | place: USA: California... | reverse complement strand
GAGGAAAAGATGATGAAGATGGCCGAGGAGTCGGATAAGGAAAACTATAGCTAATGCCTATTTACCAGTACGAGGACTCCAGAAATGGGAAAGTTGTCGAACTGGAAAAGGCTGTGGCCGAAAGGGACTCTGTCCCTCGTTACCTTAAACGATTCACCGTCCCTCAAAGATTGAGCCTAGTGGGGGTTGGCGAACCCCTCGACAACCCGCTGGGAGTCAATCAAACAAACTTGTTGAAGGGGTACTATCGCCAGGAACAAAAACTTGGCAGTAGATTCAAAAGTAAGTACACGCCAGATAGTATCAAACGTGCGACTTTAAGGAGAAAATAATATGGCAAATGAATTTGTACGAAGCCAACGCAAGGCCAAGGGAAAAGCTATTCGCTTTGATACCCAAAACCAGACAAACGTAATTGAGTTTACGGCAAGCTCCAGCGGTGGCACTGTTAACACAGTTGCAACAGCCCCTGCGTCCTTGAACGTGACTCTTAACGGTACGTCTTACAGAATCGCATTGCACACCTAATTGTATGCGACTCTTATCTCGCCTTACGCTTGGTAATGGTGGGACAATTATTGCATCGTCAGCTTCCACTAATACTGGAAGCTACGATGCGGTAACTGCTCTTACATTATCCACAGCTACTCTTGTTATTAGTGGTGCTACAACCGCCGCAACCTACTCTGCTGGTGTGACCGTTTATGGTGACATTGACGAAGTTCGGTTAACTGGTGGTGCGATGGCAATCTACAATCGCAAAGATTAAGGAGTCATAAAATGGGCCGCCAGTGGAATGCTATTATTGATGCCCTTAGTGGCGGAACAATGTCCATCAATGCCAACCTAACTGACATTGAGGCATTGCTCACAACGCTTCAAGCTGACATTGCTGACGGCATAATTGTTAATGGCGTAAATGGTGTAAATTCAATATCAGATGGAGATGGAAATGTATTTGGAATAGATAGAGATTTTCCAATTAATGGGTCTGTTGTCGTCTCATCTGGAACTACAAGCGTATCAAGCGGAACAATCAGTGCCAATCTTCGTGATGAATCTGGAAATGGCATAACATCAACAACGTCTGGAGGAAAAAGGCGTTTGGATGTAATGTTGGCATCTGCTGGAACAACTGGATCTGCCGTACCAACATCAGCAAATCTTTATGCTGGAACAGATGGAACAAATCTTAGGGCAATCTCAACTGACACAACTGGCCGCATCAATATAAATCAAACCTATGGTACAACCACCATTGGTACTCTTACAGCAGGAACAACCAACGGAACATTGTTTGCATCAAATGCAAATAGAAAATATCTCTTGGTGCAATGCACAAGCGGTACAGCGTTTATTGACACCAACGGAACTGCGGCAACCGCAAATGGCATTCAATTAACAAGCGGACAAGGAATTACATTTGAAGCATCATTTATTCCAACTGGAGCTATAGCTGGAATTACAAGCACAGGAACAGCGCAACTAATCGGAAGGCAGGGTTAGTTTATGGGCTTCTTTGGTGGCGTTACAAGTGCGCTGGACTGGTTTGAGGACGCATCACCAAATATCATAAACTCTGGAACTACTATAACGGTTACGGCAAATGCAACCGCAAACACAAAAGGATCTTGGACTCAATTTGTTGCATCATCTTCTGGCAATACCTCATTTGTATTTGTTCAAGTAAGTTCCTTGTCAGCAGCAGCAACAAATACAGCTTCGCTTTTAGACATTGGAATTGGTGCAAGCGGTAGCGAAACTGTAATTATTGGTGATGTTGCGGTTGGGGCATCTGCTTCCGCTGGTCAAGGAGTTGCAAACATTTACGGAGTCCCATTCAAAATTCCTTCTGGAACACGCATATCGGCAAGGATGCAATCAGTTGTGGCTGGTGGAAAAACCGCAGTCATTTCCGTATTTTTAATGGATTTAGGAGGCTACGATACCGCACCGACATCAGTAGATGTGATCGGAGTTGATACAGCCAATAGCAAGGGAATTAGTTTTAGTGGAGCAAGCGGAAGCTGGAATGAAGCCGTGGCATCTACCTCAAGAAGCTATCGAGCAATTTGTTGTGTTTTAAGCTCACATGACAGTGATATTGCTGGGATTACGATAAATTGGGATGTTGGCATTGGAGCAAGCGGAAGTGAAGTTGCTTTTGGTAGCGGCAGAGCATCAACAAATACAGGGGAATCACTTTCAAGCGCAACTCCATACAATTATTTGTTTGGTAGAAAAATACCCGCAGGCTCCCGCCTTGCCGTAAGGCATAACATTGCGGCTAATCCAAGCAAATACGGCTTCACCCTTATCGGAATACCATGAGAATCGCCATGCCCATCGTTGCCTTGTTTCTTGTCCTTTTCCTTCCAGTATGTATGATTGGGTGCTTTGGCGATACTAAAACAATCCAAGAAAAGTTATTGCCACGCTACGGAGATATGGGTGCGGCCTACGATGCTGGTCAAGTAAAATCTGGTAATGTCAAATGAAACGCATCGCCATGTGGCTGACCAATTTGAGTTTGCGTTTCTTAATGACGGGGCAGGAATACGCTTGTTTCAAGGAGGCGTTAAAGTTTGCCGTGGAGAACAACAACATGGTCAAGGAGACGAAGTACATTGGCAAGGTAAAGCATCTCCTATCTGTCAACAGAAGCATCAAGCGGATTGTCGAAGAAGGTCGGGATCGGGAAGAAGTTACGGATGCCGTTGTCCATCTTGCAGTTTCACTAAGATACTTGGAGGGTAAAGGTCGTGAGTCTTGATGAGGTTTCGGATCTTAGGGATAAGGTTGCCAACGTATCAGAGCGACTTGCCAGGATGGAAGAACGCCAGATGACGCTTATATCTATGATCGAAAGGTCACTTGCTTTTCACGGGGATGTTGCTAATAGATTAGGTGCGCTAGAACACCTGCGGACGAAGGTTCTGGCTGTAGCTGGGCTGATAGGGCTTGCTTGCTCAATGGCCTGGGATGTCCTAAAAAACCGACTTTCTAACTAGGAGACTAAATGCCCACACTTGGAACACAGACCATTAGCAGTAGCTATGCACAGCTTCTTAAGACATTCACCACTGGTGGGCTTAGTGGTGCTTTGCAGGTTGTTACCGATGGAGATGACACCTCTTCCGCGCTATCCCTTTCCACCACTGGCGTAAGCAGCACTGGCTCTTTCTCGGTTACTGGAGACTCAACCCTTACTGGTGCTGTTACCCTTGGATCAAGCCTTACAGCGTCCACTGGTACGGCTACGATTGGTACTGCAAGCATCAATACGCAGACTGTTGCAACATCCAGCGTAAACACATCCACGATTGGAACGCTTTCCGTAACCTCAAGAACAACTACTGGAACACTTCGCCTTGGTTCTGCTGGTCCTAGCATTACCCAAGCCAGCTTTGGATCGGCTGCACTTGGAGCAGTAACCCTTGGTACAATGACATCTGCATCTTCAGCATCAACTGGAACATTTGCAATGTCTGGAGTAGTTGCTGGCGATACTGTTATTGGACAAACAAACATTGCATTTACTGGTTCATATCCATCGTCATCATTCTCTGTGGCTGCAAGCGATGTTTGCAGGTACACAATATTTAATCCAACAACAACAATTTCAACCATAACATCTGGCACAATTTCTGCGCTTGCACTAAGGACAACAGCTTAATATGGCAAACATAATCAATCGTCAGCAGACCTTCTCTACCAACGGTACGGTTACTGCGTCTGGCCTGCATAATCTTATTGATACCGCGCTTGTCAATTCTGCGATCATCAAGAACCAGCAAGAGATCACAACCATTGGTACGGCTGACTTGCTTCTCATCGCTCCAGACAGCGTCGACTCTTCACTAGCCCCACGCAAGGTGACGGTTCAGAACTTGGTTGAAGATGCATTCACCTTCGGAACTTATCTTAACCTTAATCTATCTGGCAATGTTACCGCCAGCACTGCGACCATTGGAACGGCAGTAATTTCAACATCAACCATCAGCACTGCAACGATTACATCTGGAACTTACAGCGGTAGGGTTAACAGCACGCTTGGAACAATCTCTAACTTCACAACTACCCTGGCTGGTGACTTCACCATCAGTAGCGGAACTGGTACTCTTGGCACAAGCGGCGTTACTCTTGGAACTTATGGTGGGACTGAATCAGTACCGATCATCTCAGTTGACTCCAAGGGAAGAGTTACTACAATGTCAACTGTTGCCGCTGCTGCTGGCGCGAAGGGTGGCGGAACAGATAAAATCTTTTGGGAGAACGATACAACTGTGACTACTTCATATACAATCTCAACCAACAAGAACGCAGTATCCGCAGGACCGATCACAATCGGAACTGGCACTGTTACAGTGCAAGACGGAAGCGTCTGGACAGTAGTTTAATATGCCTATCTCAATCAACGGAACTGGAACGATAACTGGAATCTCCGCTGGCGGATTGCCAGACGATTCTATTACGACTGCTGAGATTGCTGGCAGTGCTGTTACGACTGCAAAGTTGGCGCAACCCCTAACTCTTGCTACTGCTCAAGCCTCAACAAGCGGTACAGCAATTGATTTTACTGGTATTCCTAGTTGGGCTAGGCGCATTACTGTTATGCTTGAGGGAGTTTCAACAAGCGGAGCAAGCATCTGCCAAATTCAGCTAGGATCTACAACTTTTTCGACATCTGGTTATCTTGGAGTTTATTCCGCATGGTCAAATGCGTCCAGCCCAGTAGTTGTGTCAATTTCTTCTGGTTTTGGTATATTCACAGATAATGCAGCTAATGTTAGACATGGCTCAATTCAACTTAATTGGGTGTCTGCAAATAAATGGACTTGTTCTGGTGTAATATGTTTTTCATCCACAGCAATTCAAGCAACTATGGCTGGCTCAATATCTCTTGGTGGCATACTTGATAGGGTAAGAATTACAACAGTCAACGGAACAGATACTTTTGACGCAGGTTCAATCAACATCATGTACGAAGGATAATTATGAGCCTCCTCAAAGCCAACTCAGTTCAAATCGGCCAGTCAGCAACTGCCACCCAAAACTTCACCCTCTCCGTCCCATCCTCGCCCGATGGCACGATTAAGCTGGCGAGAGGCAATAGCGGTGCGACTACGGCTGATGTGTTGAGTGTAGATGCAAGCGGGAATGTAACGACAACGCTTGCCAATGGGTCTATCTCAGCATCAAAGTTGAGTGGAGCGCAAACTGGTTCTGCACCAATTTATGGGGTCAGAGCTTGGTGCGTTTTTAATGGCACTATTGCTGGAACAAACGCTCCTACCGCTGGTGGTAATGTTACAAATGTCACAAGAAACGGAGTTGGAGATTATACAGTAAACTTCACAACAGCTATGCCCACCAGCAACTATTCTGTCTCTATTACTGCGAGAAGCACCGCTACTCTACCAAATAGCAATGCTCCGAATGCTGGTATATCTAGTGCTGCCTCAGCTCAGCAATCTGGAAGTATAAGGATCGATGTTCTTAGCGCAGACGGTGCTAATTTTATTGATTCAGGTATAGTAACAATAATTGTTGTAGGATAAAATTATGCCAACCTCAATCCACGGAACTAACGGAATCACCTTCAACGACGGCTCAACGCAGACCACTCGTCCTGCGGTTGGCTTTCGCAATCGCATCATCAATGGTGATATGCGGATTGACCAGAGGAATGCTGGGGAAATTCATACACCAGTAGCAAATACATATTCTATAGACAGGTGGAATTTCCAGTTATCACAAGCATCAAAACTTACAGCACAAAGACAATCAATTACAAATCCGCAACAAGCAGATAACAATTATTATTGCCTGAATGTCACATCATCATCAGGGTATTCAGTAACTTCTTCAGATTACTTCTTGCTAGGGCAGTTTGTAGAGGGGTTTAACTGTGCAGATCTTGGGTGGGGAACATCTGGCGCAAAAAGTATAACAATTTCATTTTGGGTATATTCAAGCCTAACTGGATCATTTGGTGGCTCTGTTCAAAACTCAGCGATAACAAGATCGTATCCCTTTTCATACACAATATCTTCTGCAAACACATGGGAAAAGAAAACAATAACGATTGCTGGCGATACAAGCGGAACATGGGTAACTGGCAGTGGACTTGGTATTAGGTTATATTTTGGACTAGGCACTGGATCTACAGTTAGCGGAACATCTGGATCTTGGGCTAGTGCAAATTACCTTTCTGCAACAGGCGCAATCTCGGTAGTCGGAACCAACGGAGCCACCTTCTACATCACAGGAGTCCAACTTGAAGCAGGCTCAACCGCCACCGAGTTCGAGCGCAGGCCGTACGGGACGGAGGTGGCGTTGTGTCAGAGGTATTATTACAGGCAAACAAGGACATCTGGCGCAAGCAATGGAATAAATAATGTATTTTCTTATATACAAATGGCAACAAACGCTTATCAGACAAACATTTCATTTCCTGTAACAATGAGGTCTGCGCCATCATTTGAATCAAGTTCTGCTTCTACATTCTTTTATCATGTAAACGGTGTTGCAAACTCTGCCTTAACCTCAATATCAATAGATGCTTCATCAGTTGATTCCGCAAGAATCGTAGGGGCTACTTCATACACTGGAACACAAGGATTCTGCGGTCAACTTGCTATGGCAAATTCATCCACGGCGTATCTTGGATTTAGTTCGGAGCTTTAATATGTACAAAAAAATAAAATCTCTATACGGAGGCTTTGATTGTGATGTAATTAAAAATATAGAAAAAAATATATTCATCCCATTTGACCCAGCCAACACCGACTACCAAGCCTATCTGAAATGGCTGGCAGAAGGTAACACTCCGCTTCCTCCAGACCAAGAGTAATAAATGACCCTAACTGAAATCGCCCAATATGCAGGCGAGAAGGTTGGTAAGACCGACTCGGATACGCTTACCTTCTTACAGAAGGCTGCAAGCCTAGCCTATCGGCGCGTATGGGACTTTGCGCCTTGGCGTGAGACTGTCACTAACTCCACCTATTCAGTTGGCACGAATCGCTTAATCACGCTTGGTAGCAATGTGGAAACTCCTTTATCTGTGGCCTACAACGATGCGGAAGTTGACCCGATTGACCTAGCCACCATTGTAAGCCAAGACCCAGGCTTGCTTGACGATGCGCGTACTGGAGATCCAGACACCTATCATTTTACGGGAAGAAACAGCAGTGGCGTTGCACAGCTAAACCTTTACCCAAGACTTGCCACATCTGGCACAATCCCATTGCGTGTTGTCGAGAAGCTGAAATGCCTTACTCGCACAAACATCATTGTTGACTTTCCCCCATCGCAAGCCGCGCTGGATGATGAACTTCGCTTACCCCACGTTCATCACTTGGTTCTAGCCTTGACGCATTCCGATGCCCTAGAGCGTGAACGGCAGTATGCCAAGGCGCAGGCCATCACGCAGACTGCTAACTCCGATCTTGCAGCTATGGCTAACTACGAGTTGAGCCAGGTTGGAGGAGTGAAGCAGATCACTCCGCAGAGTCTTGGCGAGCTAACCATAGAAGAAATGTTCTCGGCGTAAAGGAGGCTTATGCCTTATTACAGCGACAATTTGGACGATGTTCTGTCCTTTGACGGAATACGCAATTTTACTGGCGGTCAAGCCAGCGGTCTACAATCCGACCTACTAGCCGAGAACCAAGTCCAAGAGTTGTACAATATGACCCTTTCTCCAAAGGGCAATCTTGAAACTCGCGTTGGTGCAACAAGCTTTGCAACTGGTGCAACCAGCGCGGTAACTTCGGTTGGCGGGATGCGATACTACGAAACGTCAGCATACCAGCAATTACTGACTGTTACTGGCGGTAGATTTTACAGCATTGAATCAAACGGAAGCGCAACTGCTCACACTCCATATTCAACGTGGAGTGCTACAAACATAACTTGGACAGCAGCCACCAGCCAATGGCGAGATGGCTACAGCGTTGCCGAAGACATTGAGGTATCTTTTGCACAGTTTGTTGACAAGATGTTTCTATCTGATTCCGATAGTGACCTACACTTTTGGGATGGAACTGCGGTTGAGAGGCAGGGCGGAAAGGTTAGGGCGATCACAGTAACAACTGGCGGTAGCGGTTACACCAGCGCAACTGCAATAATTACTGGCCCTACGCTTGGCGGAACAATGCCAGAACTGATTACGCTTGTCGCTGGCGGTGCTGTTACTGGCGTTACCGTTGTTAATGGTGGGTCTGGTTACGCAACTGCCCCTACCGTTACAATCATTGGGAATGGGTCTGGTGCTACTGCAACGGCCACAGTCAGCGCGCCTCCAGCTGGGATTAGGATTTTGGTTAATGCTGAAAACAGATTATTTGGCGTTGGCTCTGGTGCTAATCGGAACACTCTTTATGCCTCCGATATTCTTGATCCTTCTGTATGGGCATCAACCAACAGCATTGTTGTCAACGGCGATGACGGCGATCAGATTACGGCAGTTGTGCCTTACTACAAGAATAGGCTGATCGTATTCAAGAAGCGCAGAGTGTTCCAGGTTGACATTCCAAGCGATGCCACCTCTGGCGCGGATTGGATTGTTTCAATCATTTCAAACAATACTGGATGCGTGGCAACTGGAACGGCTGTACAAGTAAGCAGCGACATTCTGTTCCTATCCGATAACGGTATTAGATCGCTTGTTCGGTCAGTTGCGGATGACTTTAGCTCGGTTGGCATACCAGTTTCGGAGATAGTCAAGGATGTGATCCAGAGCATCAATACGGATTCTATTAGGGTAGCTACTGCAATTTACTACGATAACCGCTACTTCCTTGCCATACCTACTGGATCAAACGATTACAACGACACGCTCTTGGTTTACAATACTGCGTTAAGCGCATTCGAGGGAACTTGGAGTCCTCAGGTTATGCAGTTTACGCTTACGAACTTTAATCAAGAAGGCTCTAGGGCGATGTTCAAGAAAACCAATGGCATCATCGAGAAGTATGCTGGCTACAAATCTCCAGCTGGCACTACGTCCGCAGACTATCAAGACGCTGGAACTGATTACGAGTCTTATGTGCGCACCAAGGACTTCAACTTTGGCGATCCTTTCTCGCTAAAGTATGGAAGCTATTTCGAGGTCATCTTTGACAATTCGTTTTCAAATGATGCTACTGTTGCAATCCAGCGCGATATTGATGTTGGCGATATTGAAGTTGCATCAAACATCAATATAGCAAGTTCAGTTCTCACGCTTCCATTCACGCTACCAGCAGTACTTCCAACATCAGTCAAAAAGAAGCTTGCCAGTGACCTGCGCAAATACGAGAAGTGGCGTTTGCTTAACATCAAGATTTCCACGCCAGCAAACAAGATGGCTATCCGCCAGATCACGGCTGCTGCCAATCCAGATACAGTTCAGATCCAGCAAACAATATGACGGCTGTTGAGTACATTGAGCAAAGCGGTGTTCCAGAGGCTATGTGGCCTAACCTGGCTGAGTGGTTTGGTTGGTTTGAGAAGCAAGGGATGGTTGGCATTGTCGAGGATAAGGATGGGATTGCTGGCGTAGCTTTGGCTAGGTGTATCAAGGATGGGCAAGAGCCTAACCATTATGTGCATAGCGAAGATGGTGAGAATGTGTTTGTTGATTTGACTATCTCCTCAAAAGGTGCTAAATCCTTGAGATGCTTGCTGTTGCTCCTTTGGGAGCGTTTTGGTCCTCGCAAGCGGATCACCTTTAATCGTTCTGGTAAACCAAGGAGTTACGACTATATGAGTTTTATGCGAAAGGCTAGAGTTTAACATGGGTGGAGGACCTTCAATTCCTGCACCGCCTCCGCCGCCCGATCCGAATGCGGTGGCGCAGGCTAATGCTGCTGCGTACAGAACGAACATTGATACCTACATCGAGAAAGCCCCAGCGATGGCAGCTTTGGAAAACAAACTTCGCCTGCAATATATGCCAGCCCAGCGTGGCCTAGAACGCCAGCTATCAGCCCTAGACCAACAGGCAGGTGTGCAGGCTGGGATGCAATTAGAACGTCAATACGGACCGCAGAGAACGTTGGAAGGATTGCGCAGGTCGTATGAACAAAGCCCACAGGCGTATGCCTTGAATCGTGGATTAGGCGATCAGATGACCCGCCAGTTCGAGCGTCTATATGGCACATCGCCTTATGCCTCAGTTGAGCAGAATGTGGCGTTTAATCGCCAGCCAGGACCAGTTGATTTCTATGGCACGATTGGGACGAATATTGGTAGTCCAGAATTGAAGGCGTAATATGGCAGTTTTATCTAAAGAAGAATTTTACAATCAGAAATATGCTCCAACAGCAAATTGGAATCAGTTATTCTACACCAATCCAGGCCACTTTCAGTCTGCAAATCCTCCATCTGACTACAAGAGTTTTCTAGCTGGTAAATCTACATACAACGGAAATTGGAACAGCGGTCCTAGAACATATAGTGCAGACGCTGTTGATAAGAATGCAATGCTTCGTGATTTTGATAATGCCTACCAAGAATACAAGGACACCGCAAAAGACGAAGAGCAGAAGCAAAGCTTGGCTCAAATTCAAGGACAAGAAAATACCCGCAACTCTCTTGCTGCCCAGATCCAAGCATTAACCGTTGGAGGCGGTGGAACGCCTGCTGGTGCAGCTGCTGGCCCACAATTCAACCAAGCCCTATCCCAACTATCTGCTGATCGCAACTACGGATCTTCTGATCTTGGATCTAGGCTTAACTTCCAAGTCTCCGACCAACAGATCGTTGACGATTATAACAACTCAAAACTATCTCGCCTAAACAGCGTGATTGATCGAGGCAACGCTCAGATTGCTGGCATCAATGAACGGCTTGCTACGGCCAACAAACTTCTTGCCGATCTTCCTGCTGGCGATGCTAGGCGTACCTCCTCAGAAGTATTCATCAAACAACTCAACGATGACTTGAAGAGCGTAACCAGCGCAGTTACAAGCGCGCAGGATATGCAAAAGAATTTCACGCCTATCACGATGGATAGCCCCGAAGGGCTAAAGGAGATCACATCTTTTAGATCCTTTGTCCAGCTACCCGAAGAACGTGCTTCACAACAGCTTTTCCAGATTGATCCAGAGTCCTACAAGACTGCGGTTGGCTTGGGTCAGCAGTATCGCCAGATGGCTACTGAGCCAATTGGTGCAACGACCACGCCAGAGACTGAGCAAATCCGCAAGACCATTGAGGATGAGGCTCTTAATCAATTACGCCTTGGCTCGACCATTGGCGCGGAAGAACGGCGTGGATACGAGCAGGCAGCAAGAGCAGCACAGACTGCCCGTGGCAATATCTTTGGTATTGGACCAGCGGTGCAAGAAGCCGCACAGATTGGTGCTGCTGGCGAGCAACGCAAGCTTGCACGCTATGGCGCGGCGCAGAGCTTCCTTGGGTCTGGTCAGTCAACTGGTGATGCGCTCAAAGCTGACATAGCATTCCGTGATGCATTGCGTCAGAATAGGCTTGGAGCAGCCGCTAACTTCATTGGTGGCGGACCTTCCATCTATAACCTCGCAGGCCAGCGGACAGCCCAACAGCAGGGCGCGATGCAGAGCTACATCCAAGCCAATCAAGCGTTGCCTGGTGGATTTAACCAACAGCCTTCCACGGCTGCTAACTTCTATCAGACAACCAATCCAGAGATTCCTGTTGCATTGCAAAATGCGTTTACAAGCTTGTACGGATCGCAGGCTAATTACTTGTCTAGCACATACGGCGCGCAGGTTGGTGCGATTTCTAGGCAGCCGAGTGGTGCTGAACAATTTGGTCAGATTGCTACTGGCCTTGGCAACTTAATCAAGATATAAGGAGATTTATGGCAGTATTAGATGTACCAGAATTGATGAATATGTTTCGCCAAGATGAACTTCAGAAGCAAGCCGTAGCTGAAGCGCAGAGAAAGCAAGCCCTCGAAGAGCGTGCAATGGCACTCAAGGAACAGCCAGACGTTAACTTCAGCTTTGAAAAGGGTGGATTGAAGGTCAAGGGCAAGCTAAAGGATCTTCCAGCGTTAAGCCAAGACCCAGCGTTTGCTCCTTACCTTGCTGGGATTGGTAGTACGATTAGCAACGAGCAAAGTCTTCAAAATGAAGACATTGAAACCCAGCGCGCTGAATTAAGCGATAGGCTAAAAGACCTACAGAAGAAGCGCGTAAAGCAAGAGATTGAAATTGCGAAGGGTGATAGGCGTACATTTGCTATGGAAGCTGGACTTGGATTGATTGGAGCAAAACCACGCGCTGATGTGCTAAAAGACATAGAGGCTGAAGCTGGTGTATATAAGAACAAACTTGCAGAACTTGGTTTTAACAGACAAGGGGGTCAGATGGAAACCAATGTTCCAGATTATAAATCTGAAGCAATGCCGTTACAGGCCACGCCGCAAGCAGCACCGCGAGTTGCTCCAGAGACTCCAGCGCAAGCACCAGCGCAACCAGAAGCACCGAAGAATTTTAAGAGCCTCCAAGAAGCAAAAGCAGCAGGCGTAAAGCCTGGTCAACTTATTTACATCAACGGAAAGCCAGGACGACTGCAAGCGAGGCAGTAAGCAATGGCTATAGAGCCAGAGCTTGAGTTCGTTCCAGAGCAGGAACAAGATTTAGAGTTTGCTCCACTTTCGCAAGAAGAAGCTGGCAATTTAACCAAGGCTGATTATTTGGCATCTGGTGGCGCGCCAGAGGATGTTATCTCTCCAGAGCGTGAGGCTGTATTACAGCAAGAAACACAGCGTCAACTACAAGCTGGCGCAACGCCACAGCAAGCATCCATTGAGGCTGGCAGGGCTGTGGATGCAATGGGTACGATCCGCAGGCCAGATGGCACGATAGCCGAAGGATACAAGCCGACAGCGCAGGCGTTGGCTGAAAGCATTATTGAGACTCCAGCAATCCCAGCCGTAAAGGAAGCACAGAGGCTTGGCATTGAAACCGTATCGTCTGGAACGGATAAGGCCACTGGAGTTGGGTTTGCTATTGGAAGAAACAAGGACGGCAAGGTAGTACGCTTCGAGGCGGACAAGGATGGGAATGTTGACTCATTTGAACTTGAACCAGAAGAACCTAGCAGACTAGGCGCGATTGCACGCACTGTTGCAAGCCAAGTAATACCAGCAACGACTGGTGCTGTGGCTGCTGAAACTGCTGCCGCACTTACACCTGGAGGCATACTGCCAAAGCTGGCTACTGGCGCAATTGCTGGTATCGGTGGATTTATTGCAGGCCAGAAGGGGCAAGAAGCTGCTGGCAAAGCGTTGCTAGGTCCAGAGCGTATGGCTCGCATCAGCGAAGTATTACAGCGCGATGTTGAGAAGTATCCAATAACCACAACGGCTGCATCCATTCTTACGCCTACTGGCGGTGGGTTGGTTGGGTTAGCAAAAGGAGTTCGTGGGGCATTAACTCGCCCAGCCACTCAAGCCGCTGAAGCTGTTGCGCCTGCTGTAGCCCCAGCGGTTGAGGCTGTTGTTCCAAAAGCTGCTATTGCGGCAACCGAGAATGTTCCAACAAAAACATTTTATCACGGATCTCCAGCAACATCTATTGAAAACATAAAAAGCGATGCAAGAGGACTTGTTTTTGTATCTGAATCAAAAGATGTTTCATCTTCATATAGGTTATCAAGAACAAAGGATGTTGACTTAAATAAGGCTGGACTAACAAATGAAGAGAGATTGTCTTACGATATGTACAGAAAGGGTCTTCGTGAAGATCCAACTGCAAACCCAGACCAATTCTTGTCACAAAAGGAATTTGATGAAGCAAGTTCTGCGCTAGAAAAAATTGAAGCATACAAAAAAGCATTGGCAGAGCAGGGAAAAATTTACGAGATAAACATACCGACAGATAAGATCATTGACTGGAGAAATCCAGATAATTTCTATAAAACCTTGTCTGCTGTTGAGGCTGACTTGAGGGCATCTGGAGAGGTCAGGCTTGCCAATATATTGCGAAATTCAATTTCAAACAAAATTCCTCCTCAATCTGGTTTGCTCGATAAGCCAGTATTTGATTCGCTCAAAAAGCAAGGGATTGAGGGAGTAACATTGCCACACTCAAGAGAGGGTTCGGAAACATTGCTAATCAGGAATGCGCTAGGGGTTGCTCCAAAGGCAGAGCAAGCAGTAGCAAAGGTTGCAGCAGAACCCATTCAGCTTCCAACTCCAGGTGTTGGCGAGAAGATTAGAAAGACCCCACAGAGGATCATTGAGCAGAAGTTAGCTCCAGAAGCAACGATGCGTGAAGTGGCTAAAGGTGATGTTCTTTACAAGACCAAATCAATCAAGGAGCTTGAACAGCAATTCTTGGATCTTCCAAATGAAGATGTCATAAGCGCGGCAAACTCAAGGAATGACATTGTTGGCGATGTGGCAAAAGTCACGATGTACAAGCGGTACGCCGATGCTGGTGACGCTGTTCGTGCCAACCAATATCTTGAGATGGTTACCAAGCCTGGGACTGATCTCGGTCAAAGGCTTAATGTTTTCAAACTAATCAAAATGCAACCTACTGCTTATGCAAGCGCGGTTGCAAAGGTTGTTGAAAAGAGTGGATACAGAATAGATGAGGCTATGGCTGGAAGGATTGCCAACCTAAAGAAACTTTCCAATAGCGCGGAAAACAGATTTAATTCATTGGCTAAAAAGGCTAGGAATAGCCTTGATGATGTTGACATAAAGGCAGCAATCAATGCAGAAAAGAATTACACAAAATCACTATATGATTTACAAGTTGTTGAAGGAAGGCTTATCCCAAAAAAGCTATTTGCTGAAACGCTACCAACGATAATCCAGGGCAATCTTCTTTCTCCAATATCTCTAGTAACAAATCTTTGGAGCAACGTCATTAACTCGCCACTGCGAATGGCTAGTAGGCAAGGAGCGTTTGTTACGCAGGAGATTGGTAGGGCATTTCAAAAACTTGCTGGCAAAGAGCTAGGACCAAGGCTAATTGCCCCTCCAACTGGTGGAGTAACCAGAACAATTGAGGCTGGTAAGGCTGGATTGCGTGGACTTGGCGAGGGTCTTGTTGGCGTAAAGCGTGGATTAAGTGCAGAAGGCTTGTTGTCTGGAGAGAAGATCAAAGGATTCAAGCCTCTTACTGCGTTCAAACAATTCTGGACTGGAGAGGGTCTTGCGAAACCAATTCAAAAGGGATTTAGGGGTGCGTCAACTCAAGCATTGGATAGGTTACGGCTGGCAACAGAGGCAACGCTAGGAGTTCCAGCCGAAACTATGTTGCGCTTGTTGCAACTTGGTGACGCTCCATTCAGAAGGATAGCCCAGGCTAGGTTGCTATCGGAACAAGCACAATTAGCTGGCCTAACTGGAAAAGCATTACAAACAGCAGTTCGTCTTCCAACAGCGCAACAGCTATCCAAGATTGAGCAAGAGGCGGCAGAAGCCGTATTCCAGCAAGATACGGTATTGACAAGGGCTGCACTTAGCGCGGCAAATCTATTTGGTGCTGGGAATAGGTCTGGAATAGCAAGATTGATTGGAAAATCAATCATTCCATACGCAAAGACACCAGCAAACGTGATTGACGAAATGCTTGAGTTTTCGCTTCCTCCTTATGCTTTAGAGAAAGCACGGCGCGCTGCTGTGGCAAAAGATTACAGAAAGTCACAGATGCTTATTGGAAAAGCATTAACTGGATCAGTATTACTTGGGGTGGCAAAAACTCTTTCAGATCAAGGTATAATTGGATCAAAGCCATCGACATCCGAAAAGATTAGGGATGTACAGTATCAAACTCTTGCACCAAGAAACATAAATCTTTCAGCGTTAAATAGATTTGCAAATGGTGAATCAACCGCAATAGAGCCAGGGGATAAGGTGATTTCCTTGGACAAGATGGGTATTACTGGAGCAATTTTGTCGATTGTTAATTCTGCTATGGATGCAACAAAACAAGGCAAAGAAGGATCATTTGAGCTTTCATCGCTTCTTCCAGAAACGCTTTCGTTTGCATTCAACCAAAGCTTCTTGAAGGGTACGAATAGCTTGCTTTCGGCTATGTTAGATGGAAGTGGGGCAACGCTGGACAAATGGATTTCAGATTACTACGGCGTTGTGGCATCAATACCTTTCCCGAACACTCTTACCGCAGTTTCTAGGTCTATGCGTGAAACAATGCCAGATAAGTTCCAGATCAAGGATGTGCCAGGTGATGGCGTTGAAAGAATGATTAACGTGTTTGGAGAGGTGTTGAGCAGAAGGTTGCCAAGTATGGATGAAGATATGCCAAGGAGGATTGACATCTGGGGAAGAGAAGTCCCGCAAACTCCAGAGGGTGCTGATCCGATTGCATATAACTTCTTTGACGTTACGAAAGGCCGTGAAGTTTCGTACGATCCAATCACGCTTGGAATTTACAAGATATTCAAAGCAACGGATGATGGAGACGTTGTGCCTCCAAAGCCACTGCGCAATTTCACGTTGGATAATGTTAAATATAGACTTGATCCAGAACTATACGAGGATTACGCAAGAATGCGCGGAAGGGCAAACAGAAGGGCCGCAGAGGTTATGTTTGATGACAAGACTTTCAAGAGAATGAAGGATGAAGACAAGGTAATCGTCTTGCGCAGTGCGTATGCTCAAGTAGGCGATGATGTGCGGAAGCAGTTTATATCAAAATATGGCAATAGAATTAAGCGAGGTGAGAAGCAATGAAATTTTCAGTAAACCCATCCAAGGATGTTTCCCTAAGAAACGATATGGTGGCAAGAGAACTTACTGGAACTGGATACGAGCCAGTTCCAGAAGAGATAAGAAGGATTGCCCCAATCGAGAAGGCCAGAGAATACGCCAAGCAAATGCCACAAGTCACGCCAGAACAGCCAACACTTGAATTTATAGAGGAACAACAACCTATGCAAACAAAACCAGAACAAGATGCGCTACAAACAGCAGCGTTAAAGACGATTGATTTTGAGGCAAGGAAGGACAAGCAAGGCAACGTGCAAGTCTATAAATTGCCAGCAGGAGATATGGGTGGTAATTTCGAGGTTGCTGGTATTAACGACAAATATCATCCAGATGCCTTCAAAAGAATCTCATCGCTCCCAGCGCAAGAAAGAGCGAAGGCTGCGGCAGAGTACATCCAAGGATATACCGCGCCACTCGTCGAAAGACTCCCACAAGCACTCCAGCCATTCACGCAGGATCTCGCGTTTAATCGTGGGCTGGGCGGTGCAACGAAGTACATCCAGCAAGGACTGAACACACTTGGGCAGAATGTGACGGTAGATGGAGGGTTAGGTCCGAAGACATTGGCTGCAATCAACCAAGTTGACCCGAAGGCGTTAATGCGTGCAGCCAGCCAAGCCCAGCTTGAGGACGAATACCGAATGGCTGAACGCAATCCAGCCAGAAAGAAGTTTATTGGTGGACTCGAAAGCAGAATACGAAATAGGCTCGCAATATTTGGAGCTTAATCATTATCCTCTTCTTGAGATCCAACCCAAACAGCGTCTCCATTCATATAGGCAGAACCAGCCTTAATCGTTGCAGAAGTTCCATAAAAGAAATTCCTAGACTTCGATATGAATGTCTCATCTTTACCAACAACACTACTTCCAGACTTAAAATAAAAACCTTCAGTTGAAATTATTGACCTACCAGATGAAGATGAATAAGCCATTCCACCATTCTCTGATATTACGCATCCACGGCCACATGAGAATCCGTTGCGTTTTAGCACTGCTCCCACAAAGTCAGCAGCGTCACCATCATCATCTTCCGCCATCACCGATGCCATCAGCATCGCCGTCAGTGTTATAGTTATTATTGCTTTCATAGGAAAAAGTCTCTAGCACAAACCGAAAGCCGTCAAGCATGAAATTAACATCACGCCAAGTTGGTGCGGTAGGGGTAGCTCGCGTTACTGGCGCGTTGCTACGCTGCGGGTACAACGTGCTTACGCCCTATGAGGATTTCGCGGGGTACGATGTGGTGGCTGAGAAGAATAATAAGTTTTACCGCATCCAGGTTAAGACCGCCCAAGCCATAGAGCCTGGGCGCACCAAGTATCGCTTCACTACCAGCAGTGGCAATGGATTTAACATCCCCAAGCGCGCTATTAGTGGCGTGGATTATGTGGCCTGCTGGGGCATGAACGATGATCTATTCTGGCTGTTGCCCATCGCAAAATGTAAAAGCATAACAACTAAGCTTTGCCCCTCGACAGGTCAGAACTGGCGTGTATTCCAAAGCTTGTGAACGAGAAAGAGGCGTGGGCTAAGTTTGAGGAAGGGCTGAAGGATGCAGAATCCTTTGATGAGGCCGTGGCTTGGGTCAAGAAGAACAAGAAGATAGTCGAGAAGCTTACCATGATGGCAATGATTAGACGATTTAATGAGGATATTAGCAGAGCTAATAAGACTTGGCGCAACTAAAATAGATTAAAATATATATCGACACTGGTATGGGTTGACAGCTAAACCCAACCAATGGGCAAAATCAATAGTCGGGCTAAGGGCGCAGCGGGTGAGCGAGAATTAGCAAACTACCTGCGGGAGCAGGGCTGGCAGAAGGCTCGCCGTAGCCAACAGTTCGCAGGCAATCCAGAGGGTGGTAGCGGGGATGTGGTTTGCGAGAACTTCCCTTTTCACATTGAAGGCAAACGATGCCAAGCACTCAAACCCGAAGAGTGGATGGAACAATCCAAGCGAGATTGTCCGAAGGGCAAAATCCCATCAGTATTCTTTCGCCGTAATGGTCGCAAGGAGTGGCTAGTCATACTGACCGCCGACAGCGTGTGCGAATTAGCTCGACAGATCGCGCCTGCAAATGTGAAGATCGAATATGTACCTAACAATCCTATGTCAACCACAGTTGGTGCTGGATTTTGGGTACATAATCAAGAAGAACTTACCCCATACATACAACCAAAACTAAACCCAAATAAATAAGGAGATACTACAATGGCATTAACCATAAGTGAATCGCAGAAGATGGAACGCAAGTTGCCCGAAGCTGGTGCAACTGTTGGCGTTCTTTACAGCCTAGTTGACCTAGGCCACCAGAAAACCAATTGGGACAACCAAGAGAAGTGGACACCAAAAGTCCGTCTAACTTTCGAGTTGCCCGATCAAACCGATGAGTTTGAAGTCGAGGAGAATGGCAAACGCACCACAGTCCAAAAGCCGATGGTCGTTTCCATCGAACAGACCCGCAGCCTTGGCGAGAAGGCAAGCCTTCGCAAGCTTCTCGAACAATGGCGCGGTCAAACCTTCACATCCAAGGAACTGCAAGCATTCAGCTTGAAGAACCTATTGGGAAAGCCAGCTATGCTGACGCTGATCCACAAGACCAGCCAGCAGGGTCGGCAGTACTGCGCCATTGCGGGTGCATCCAAACTCCCCAAGGGAATGAAAGCGCCAGCTACCACCACAAACGATCAGTTGTATTACGAGATCGAGCAGGGTGAAGCTGGGCAGTTCAACGATATGCCCGATTGGTTGCAGGAGAAGATCCGCGCATCCAAGGAGTTTGCTACCGCTGCTGGCAAGTCCACGGCCACTAAGGTCGAGGTGGACGAAGACGGCAACCAAGTGCCATTCTAAATCAAATGGCTCTTACAATCACAGCGAAAGAGCCTACCAATTCCCGCTTGGTCGCTACTGACCAGGCGGGACATTGGTACACAGCCGAGGGTGAATCTGCCCACGTTGTGATTGGCAAGAACGGAAAAGAAAGAAACACAACCGTAGCCGATGCGCGCCAGATGGGATTGTACCCATCCGTAACCAGCGTGCTTGGCATTATGGATAAGCCGCAATTGACGGCGTGGAAGATAGAGCAGGCTATTATGTCCTCGCTCACACTTCCGAAGGAGGCAGATGAAACGCTCGAAACCTACGCTCGAAGAGTGGTTAAGGACTCTAAAGAATCAACAACGAAGGCAGCTGAACACGGCACGAAAATGCACACCGAAATGGAAAACATCCTATTGGGAAGAGCCGTATCCAGAGATGAAACACTTGCTCCGTACATCAAAACATTCAGCGAGTGGGCAGAAAAGAATGTTGAGAAAACCTACTGGTGCGAAAAGGGTCTTGTCGGCGCAGGCTATGCGGGAAGGTGTGATGCCTACGTTAAGCTACGGGGTATTGGTGACGCTATCATCGACCTAAAGAATCGTAAAGTTAACC
>Ga0222712_10002659_pt1 | contig 20172 bp, 19 predicted proteins | sample C33_657DmetaG_FD_165043 | JGI IMG/M metagenome (GOLD analysis project Ga0222712, IMG submission 165043) | Estuarine water microbial communities from San Francisco Bay, California, United States - C33_657D | ecosystem: Environmental > Aquatic > Marine > Unclassified | place: USA: California... | reverse complement strand
AAATGGCACTATCAGGAAACCCCGGCCGAAAGCTGGGATTACACGGCCACCCAGCCGATCATCCTCGCCAATGAAAAGCGCGATGGCAAGGATGTGAAGGTGCTGTACCACGCGCCGAAGAACGGCTTTTTCTTCACGATTGATCGGACCACCGGCAAATTGCTCTCGGCCAATCCGTTCATCAGCGGCATCACTTGGGCAACAGGTTATGACCTTGCCACGGGCCGCCCGATCGAAAATCCCGAAGCGCGTTATGAAAAGACCGGCAAGCTTTACATGGCGAACCCGTCTGCGCTGGGTGCACACAACTGGCATCCGATGAGCTACAACCCGGCCACGGGCCTGGTATACATCCCGGCCCAGCAATTGGGTGGGGCCTATATGCCTCCAATGGCGCCGAACGAGCAGGGCCGTAGCTCGATGGGCTTCAACACCGGCGGTGCAATTGCAACCGCAGACGTGCCCGACGACTTCAACATGGTGAAGGCGATCCAGGCGGTGACCACAGGCCAGTTGGTCGCGTTCAACCCGAAAACCGGCAAGGCGCAGTGGACCGTCAACTATCCCACCCCGTGGAATGGCGGCACGATGACCACGGCAGGCAACCTTGTTTTCCAGGGTGATGCCATGGGCAAGTTCAACGCCTACGCCGCTGATACTGGTAAGTTGCTCTACAGCCTTGATGTGCAATCAGGCGTGCTGACCGGTGCTTCGACCTATCTGGTCGATGGCGAGCAATATGTCGCCTTCATGACCAGCAAGGGCGGCGCCTTCCCGCTGGTTTCGGGTTATGTCTCGGGTGCGAGCCAGGAGGTTCCCAATATACCGCGCCTGGTGGTGCTCAAACTTGGCGCCAAGGGCAAGCTGCCCCCTCTGCCGCCCGCGGAAGAATGGGTCTGGAATCCACCGGCACAATTCGGCAGCCCGGAACTGATCGCAGCAGGTCAATCCAACTATCAGCGCTATTGCCTGGTTTGCCACGCCCCGGGTGCAGTGGGGTCTGGCGTACTGCCGGATCTTCGCAAATCGGGAACCATTGCCGACGCGGCGACCTTCAAGTCGATCGTCTATGACGGCATCCTTGCGAAGAACGGCATGGCCAGCTTCAAACCCGTGTTGAAGCCCGAAGAGGTGGAAGCGATCCGTGCCTATCTCGTCAGCCGCGCGCACTTCGCAAAAGCCAATGACGCGAAGTTCAAAGTCAGCCGCAAATGATGCCCATGAATCTGGCATCTGCCTAAAAAATAGGCAGCAGAAAATGAGCAAGCCCCGCGCCTTTACCGCGCGGGGCTTTGCTTTTGCCCCAACTAACTGCGCCTCGCTCTAAAACACAAACTGGCACGATCCTTGATAAGGTTGCGCCATTACACTCGCGCGCGCGGGTTTCAGCGCTGCGCCAAAATGGGGAAAGCCATGAAAAAGATCGAAGCGATCATCAAACCGTTCAAGCTCGACGAAGTGAAGGAAGCGCTGCACGAAGTTGGCGTTTCGGGCATCACCGTGACCGAGGCAAAGGGCTTTGGCCGTCAAAAGGGCCATACCGAACTCTATCGCGGTGCTGAATATGTCGTCGATTTCCTACCCAAGGTGAAGCTTGAAGTCGTGGTTGACGATGCCCTGGCCGAGCGCGTGGTCGAAGCGATCGCGGCAGCCGCGCAAACCGGCCGCATCGGCGATGGCAAGATTTTTGTTATCCCGGTCGAAACCGCCCTGCGTATCCGCACCGGTGAACGCGACAGCGATGCCGTCTAAACCCAAGAAATCCGCCCAAAAAACAAAATCGGGCAAATCCAAACAATCCAAGTCAAAGAAGGAAAGCATCATGGCTTCAGCCAAGGACGTACTGAAACAGATCAAGGAAAATGATGTCGAGTGGGTAGACCTGCGTTTCACCGACCCGAAGGGCAAGTGGCAGCACCTCACCATGTGCGCTGGCGTGCTCGGCGAAGATGAACTCGAAGACGGCCTGATGTTCGACGGTTCGTCGATCGAAGGTTGGAAGGCGATCAATGAATCCGACATGATCCTGCGCCCTGACCTGGACTCGGTCTATATGGACCCGTTCAGCGCGACGCCGATGATGATCATCAACTGCGACATCGTCGAGCCTTCGACCGGTGAACTCTATGCCCGCGACCCGCGTTCGACCGCGAAGCGCGCCGAAGCCTATTTGAAGGCAACCGGCATTGGTGACACCGTCTATGTCGGCCCCGAAGCAGAGTTCTTCATGTTCGACGACGTGACCTTCTATGATGGTTATGACGGTTCAGGTTTCCGCATCGACGATATCGAACTGCCGACCAACACCGGCCGTTCGTATGAAACCGGTAACCTCGGCCACCGTCCGCGCGCCAAGGGCGGCTATTTCCCCGTTGCTCCGGTCGACAGCGCTGTCGACATTCGCGGCGAGATGGTCACCACCATGCTTGAAATGGGCCTGCCCTGCGACAAGCATCACCACGAAGTTGCTGCCGCCCAGCATGAGCTTGGCCTGACCTTCGGCACGCTGGTGCAGACCGCCGACCGCATGCAGATCTATAAGTATGTCGTGCATCAAGTTGCCCATGCCTATGGCAAGACCGCAACCTTCATGCCGAAGCCGATCAAGTCGGACAACGGCTCGGGCATGCACACCCACATTTCGATCTGGAAGGGCGGCAAGCCGCTGTTCGCAGGCAATGGCTATGCAGGCCTTTCGGAAATGTGCCTGTACTTCATCGGCGGCGTCATCAAGCACGCCAAAGCGCTTAACGCCTTCACCAACCCGACCACCAACAGCTACAAGCGCCTGGTGCCGGGCTTTGAAGCCCCCGTGTTGCTCGCTTATTCAAGCCGCAACCGTTCGGCTTCGTGCCGCATTCCTTACGGCACCGGCGACAAGGCAAAGCGCGTTGAATTCCGCTTCCCCGATGCCCTCGCCAACCCCTATCTGTGCTATTCGGCACTGTTGATGGCGGGCCTCGACGGCATCCGTAACAAGATCCACCCCGGCGACGCGATGGACAAGAATCTGTACGACCTGCCGCCGGCAGAGCTCGCCAAGGTTCCGACCGTTTGCGGAAGCCTGCGTGAAGCGCTCGACAGCCTCGCTGCAGACCACGACTTCCTCCTCGAAGGCGATGTCTTCAGCAAGGATCAGATCGAAGCGTATATCGAACTGAAGTGGGACGAAGTGACCCGTTGGGAAACCACCCCGTCACCGGTCGAATTCGACATGTATTACAGCGGCTAAAGCTGGGGGGCATGCCGCAATCGAAAGGCGTCCGGAGCAATCCGGGCGCCTTTTTGCTTGCCTTTCCCTATCGCGGCATCATCAAACCAGCACGGCCGGCTGCAACAAAGGCCGCAAGCAAAAGGCCCCCACTCACCAGTGAAACCAGCATCAGCGGCGTCGGTGTGACCGCCATGCCGATGGAAGCAGCCGCGCCCCAGAGCAAAATGACCGAGCCGACTATGCAAAATGCAATATTGCCAGCGTCGCGGCTGAGGCCGCGCATCATCTCGTCATAAAATCTCCAGTCGCGGAACGAAACTACGACCGAGACAAACAGTGCCACTACAATCGCAAGAAATCCCATTGTTGGCGATATCGCGCGATCCGGCCCGGCATTCGCCAAAGCAATCAGCGCCAGACCCAAAGCCACCATCGAGATGGTTGAACCTGTTAACACGCGCCGCTGTTCGCTGATTTCCTCAGCATCTTCGACATTCAGGAACTTTGAACCCAATTTCGGCGACAGCAAGCCCAGCCCGACTATCGCGCCGGTCAGGAGGTAGATTATCCCGACTCCGCTGGTGAGGATCTGGTCGACTTGCATCGCCTTCGGATCAAGCTGGCTCATACCGAAATAACCGACGACCCCACCAACCAGCGCGCCGGATACCAGCTGCACAAAGAGTTTGCGAAGTTTGCGGCTGTTCTCGTCAACTGTTCTGCGCGTCATTTCAATCTACCTCAGCTTCCCAATGATCGATGAAAAGGTCAGGCACCTGGCAGGCGAAAAGTTTTGCCATCCTGAGTGCCAGTGGCAGGCTTGGGTCATATTTGTCGGTCTCGACCGCATTGATCGTCTGCCGCGATACGCCAAGGCGTCGGGCTAGTTCACCCTGGCTCCACCCTGCACTTTCACGGAATTCCTTCAAACGGTTTTCCAAGATTGCCACTCCTTTGTGTCAAGAGCTCTTTACAGTCCACGATTTCGTATGTCAAGAGCTCTTTACAGTACGTCGTCGGCCGTCAGCACAGCCTGCCCTAAATTTTAATCGTGCGATTGAAACGCCAGTTGACCTTGGCTCAAAAAGTCCCAAATCAAAACCCAAGCTTCGCTTTTGCGACTCGCTAGGATTTAAGGAGAGAGACATGGACAGCTATCTGAAGCATTATATCAACGGCAAATGGGTCGACAGCATCGGTGGCAAGCGCCACGAAGTAATCAGCCCCTCGACCGAAGAGCCCTGCACCGAGATCACCCTTGGCACCCAGGCAGACGTTGACGCTGCAGTCGCAGCAGCGCGCGAGGCATTCAAGACCTTCAGCCAGACGAGCCGTGAAGAGCGGATCGCGCTGATGAACCGCATCATCGAAGAGTATAAGAAGCGGATCCCCGACTTCGCCAAATCGATGGCAGCCGAAATGGGTGCGCCTGTCAGCTTCGCAACGATGGCGCAGGCCCCGGCCGGCCTTGGCGGCTTCCTTGGCACCCTTCCTGCGCTTGAACAGTTTTCGTTCAAGGAACAGCATGGCGCGAACACTGTTGTGTACGAGCCGATCGGCGTCGTTGGCATGATCACGCCGTGGAACTGGCCGCTGAACCAGATCGCACTCAAGGTTGCGCCTTGCATCGCAGCAGGCAACACCATGGTGCTGAAGCCTTCGGAAGAATGCCCCGGCAACGCGGCGATCTTTGCTGAAGTGATGGATGCCGCTGGCGTTCCGCCGGGTGTGTTCAACCTCGTTCAGGGTGACGGCCCAACCGTAGGTGCGGCGATTTCGGCCCATCCGGGAATCGACATGGTCAGCTTCACCGGTTCGACCCGTGCAGGTATCCTTGTTGCAAAGGCAGCTGCCGATACCGTGAAGCGCGTCCATCAGGAACTGGGCGGAAAGTCGCCCAACGTCGTGCTTCCCGATGCCAAGTTCGAAGAAGTCCTGCCACCGACCGTGCAGGGCGTCCTCATCAACAGCGGCCAAAGCTGCATCGCACCGACCCGTATCCTCGTGCAGAAGGATCGCGCGCAGGAAGCGGCAAACTTCGTCAAGGCAATGTTCGAAGGCACAAAGGTTGGCGATCCTCTGCAGGAAGGTGCGCATATCGGCCCTGTCGTGAACAAGGCGCAATATGAGAAGATCCAAGGTCTGATCCAGTCGGCCATCGACGAAGGCGCAACGCTGGAAACCGGCGGCACCGATCGCCCGGCCGATCTCAACCGCGGCTATTACATCAAGCCGACCGTATTCTCGGGTGTCACGCCCAACATGCGCATCGCCAAGGAAGAGGTTTTCGGCCCGGTTGCGACCATCATGGCCTACGAGGATCTCGATCAGGCAATCGAAATCGCCAACGACACCGAATATGGTCTGTCTGCTGTGGTTTCGGGCGATCCTGCGAAGGCGGCGGAAGTGGCACCGAAGCTGCGTGCCGGCATGGTTGCCATCAACAATTGGGGCCCGGCACCGGGCGCACCATTTGGTGGCTACAAGCAGTCGGGCAATGGCCGTGAAGCCGGCCTGTTCGGCCTTAAGGACTTCATGGAAGTGAAAGCGATCAGCGGCCTGCCTGCATGAGCTTTCGCATGACGAAAAATGTGCGCCAGTCCCTCACCCTCATGGGTACGGGGCTGGCGCTCGCCTTTTCAGCCCCGGCAACTGCGCAGTTGAACAAGGCCGAAGCCAAAATGGTCGCAACCGTCGACGCCGAATATGAACGCTCGGTTGCGCTGCTCGAGAAACTGGTCAACCAGAATTCGGGCACAATGAATTTCGAAGGTGTGCGCACCGTTGGTGAGATGATGCGCGCCGAACTGGAACCGCTGGGTTTCAAGGTTGAATGGATCGATATGGCCGCAGCCGGCCGATCCGCGCACCTCGTCGCGACCAAAAACGGCAAGAAAGGTACCAAGCGCCTCTTGCTGATCGCGCATCTAGATACAGTATTTGAACCCGATAGCCCCTTCCAGAAATTTGTCCGCAAGAAAGCAGGTTCCATCGACGAGGCCGAGGGACCGGGCGCGGGAGATGACAAGGGCGGGATGACCATCATCGTCGCTGCACTTCGCGCGATGCAGGCGGCTGGAACGCTGAAAGACGCCAATATCGAAATCCACATGACTGGCGACGAAGAAGATGCTGGCGATCCGATTGAAGTGACGCGCAGGCCGTTGATAGAGGCCGGCAAGCGCGCCGATGTCGCATTGGATTTTGAGGGACTGGTCCGCGATGAGGGGCGCGACATGGGCTCGATCGCGCGGCGGTCTTCAAACAGCTGGAAGCTGGAGGTCAGCGGCGTCACCGGTCACAGCTCGCTGATTTTCAGCAACACCTATGGCGATGGCGCGGCGTTTGAACTCGCGCGCATATTGCACCGCTTCCGCACAGAATTGCCCGAACCAAATCTGACATTTAATGTCGGGTTGATCGCTGCCGGGCAGGAAGCTGCGCTAGATGCCAGTGGCATTCGCGCCACTGCCGCAGGCAAGACCAATATCATTCCCGGCATCGCCCATGCGCGGGGCGACTTCCGGACACTTTCCGAAGAACAATCGGCGCGCGTTCGCGCCAAGATGCTGCAAATCGTCTCTGAATCCGCGCCGAAAACCATCGCCAAAATAAGCTTCGATCCCGGCGCCTATCCGGCAATGGCGCCAACGGCTGGAAACAAGGCGCTGCTCGACAGGCTGAACAGCGTCAACCGCGATATGGGGCTGGCCGAGATGCCCGCGCTGGACCCGCTGAAACGCGGTGCGGGCGACATCAGCTTTGTCGCCAATGATGTCGATGGCCTCGCCGGCCTTGGCACCTATAGCCGCGGCGATCACGCACCGGGTGAAACCGTCGATCTCGACAGCATCAAACGGCAGGCAAAACGCGCCGCCATCCTGATGTCGCGTTTGAGCAAAGAGAGAGCGAACTAAGCCGCCTTGCCACCCCGGAAGGACGAGGCCACCAATCGCGACAGCAAGCCGCGGAGATTGGGGTAATTGGCCTTGTCGTAATTGCTGCCATTGCCGAACTTCCCCGCAAGACGGCGATGCACCTCGGGCAGCGCGTGGTACGGCACGCTGGGTACCAGATGGTGGAGCGCGTGATAGCGCAGGCCCACCGGGGCCCAGAATTCACCCATGATGCCCGGCGGTGGTACGTTGACGCTGTCGAGATATTGCTCGGTGACGCTCAGCACCTCACCATCATTTTCCCACAGATGGGCAACAAGTGTGCGAACCTGGTTGAGCACCAAAGCGGCAGCCACAATTGCGAGATAGATCAGGAAGGCCTTGACCGGAATCCAGCCTGTGAAAACGGCGGTCAATATCCCGATCGACCAGACCGCCGCACCGGTTTCCATGATGATCCAGTCACGGCGGAATTCGCCTTCGGGCATCGCGCGCCGATAGGAAGGGTTGATCGACAAGGTCGAAAAACGCGCAACGGTCTCGCGGCGAATCCAAGGGCTTATCAGCGATAACGGTGACAGGATCGCGAAACGCACCAGAAACCCAATCGAACCCAGGGCGGCGACCAACATGAAGAAAACCAGCATGTGCGGCTTCATTAACGCCAGCGGCAAATATTCCGGATCGCGGTCGGTTCCGTAGCGCATCTTCGAATGGTGCTGGTTGTGGGTATCTTCATAGGTGAAGGACGGAATCAGCATCGGGATGCCAACAAGGAAATTCCAGACCCAGCGGAAACCGGGCACATGATCACGCTTCATATGCGTGATTTCATGGATGAACAGCGCAGCGCGATACAGGAAAGTAATGGCTACCGCCGCACCGGCGAGTTGGATCGCCAGTGACGAACCCACAATCGCAAAATAAAGGCCCACATAGCCGAGCAAGGCCGAGCCCAGAAAATCGGGCCAGTAAATGCCGGGTTTTGCAACGCTGAATTCGCGCGTCAGGGCAGCAGCTTCACGGATAAGTTCATTATCCTCGACTGCCTTTGCCTTGGCTACTGTCACTTGTTCCATACGGGCCATATAATCGGTCAAAGCCGCAACGTCACGCCCCGTGAATTGCAAATCTTTCCGATTTGAGTAATCGCTGCGAAACTCAGAAATTCTGGCGCAACCGCTCGATCATCCGGTGCGGCATCGGTGTGTTTTCCTGCTCCGCATAGATATGGCTGCTGATCCGCTGCACGCGATAGTACAGGTCTTCGCTGGCCATGATCAGGTTACGCGCCTCTTCGGGCATGCGCTGCACCATCCAGTCATCGGTCGCCGGAGCATAGCCCAGCTCATCCAACTCGCGCATGATATCCGACGCGTGGATTTCCCCCGCTCGAATGGCTTTCTGATTCAGCAACCAGGCAATGACATGCATCAGCCGGGTCGTAACCTTCAGGGATTCGCAGGAAAAGGCGACGGCGACATCCGCGGGGGCGATTTCGCGCGCGCGATCACTGTCGAAATAGGAACGCGCCTCATCGGCCAGCACCATTGCTTCGGTGTAAAGACCGTCAATCAGCTTGGGCGTTATTTGGTACTGCGGCGCATGCATCAAATGCCCATGCCAAACCGACTCTGCCGCTGTCAGCAAGATTTACCACTTTTCCACTGCATTCCTGAAAATGTTCCATAAAGGAACGTTAACCAGCCTGGAGCGCAGTCAGGCGATGATATCGGGTATCAGCTGGTCTTCCAGTATGCCGATCCGGTCTTTCAGGGCCAGTTTCTTGCGTTTCAACCGCGCAATTTGCAGTTGGTCCGAAACTGGATTGGCTTGGAGCGCAGTAATCGCATCGTCAAGATCGCGGTGCTCGATCTTAAGCAATTCAATCTGCTGACGGATACCCTCGTCGTTCATGGCGCCCCGGTTTATAACAACTGGTAAGCCAGCCCTGATAGCCACCCTGGCCCCGTGTCGCCAGAACGAAAATCACCTGCGGCAAAGCGGATGCTTTTTCGCGAGACAGGCTGTGGAAAACATGTTCTACTTTCCGTCTTGGCTCTGGTGAGTCGAAATGAATCGGCTCTCCGGGCGACAAGCCAGAAGGAGATAGCGGTGAGTGAAAATCATCTGTCGGCCCTGCGCCTGAAACATGCCGAACTCGAAGCACAGCTTGAAAAAGAAGAAACCCGGCCATTTCCAGACGATGATTTGATACACCGCATCAAAAAGCAGAAATTGCAGTTGAAAGACGCGATGGCACAGGAGTTGGCCTCGGTTTAAACCCGACTGCATACGTAATTTTTTGCTGCGAGCCTGTATCGGGTATCGCGTGCGCCCATGCCATCTGCTAACCGGGTGGCATGGAAAGCGCAGCCATAGCCGCACGCAACATATTGACCGGCCTTCACGAAGTGATGGCTTCGGGAAATCACGCGCAGGCAAAGCTGAACCAGGTGGTCAATATCATCGGTGAGGCGCTGTCGAGTGAGGTTTGCTCTATCTATCTGCTGCGCGATGGTGTTCTCGAACTTTTTGCAACGCGCGGTCTGAATCAGGACGCTGTGCACGTCACCAAACTGGGCTTTGGCGAAGGACTTGTTGGAACGATTGCCGACAATGTCGAAACGCTGAACCTCGATGAAGCTGCCGCGCATCCGGCATTCCGATATATGCCCGAGACGGGAGAAGAACGCTTTCACAGCTTTGCCGGTGTGCCGATCGTCCGTTCCGAACGGGCGGTGGGCGTGCTCGCGGTCCAGCACGCCGAGCCGCGCAAATATGCCGAAGTCGAGATCGAGGCATTGCAGACGACCGCGATGGTGCTTTCGGAACTGATCGCCAATGCCGGCCTGATCGACGAAGCTGGCACCATCGGCAGCGGCCAGACCGGCACTGCCGTGCTGAACGGCCTGCCATTGGTATCGGGTGCGGCAGCGGGTATCGCCATTTTCCACCAGCCCAATGTGCGCATCGAACACACAATGGCGGAGGATACCGAGGCCGAGCGCGCACGCGTCTATTCCGCGTTCGACAAGATGCGCGAGCAGATCGACCGCATGGCGAACATGGCCGAATTCGGTGCGGGTGGGGAGCATGAGGAGATCCTCGATACCTACAAGATGTTCGCCTATGACGAAGGCTGGTCGCGGCGCATCAACGAAGCGATCGACAGCGGCCTGACCGCAGAAGCCGCCATCGAGCGCGTCCAGCAGCGCACCCGCATGCGGATGCGCCAGATTGACGATCCCCTGCTCGCTGATCGCATGCACGATCTGGAGGATCTGTCGAACCGACTGCTGCGCATTGTTTCCGGCCAGATGGGGACTGCGGCCCAGTTGGGCCTCAAGCAAGACTCGATCCTCGTTGCGCGCAACCTCGGTCCGGCCGAGTTGCTCGAATATGACAAGCGCCGGTTGCGCGGGGTTATCCTCGAAGAAGGTTCACTGACGGCGCATGTCACGATTGTTGCCCGGGCAATGGGTGTTCCCGTGCTCGGCCGTGTGGGGAGTGTGCGCCAGACGATACGCGAAGGCGACATGCTGCTTCTCAATGTCGATGAGAAAAATGTCATCGTCAGGCCATCGGCGGCGGTCCAGCAGGCATTTTCAAGCGAGCTTGCCGACCGCCAAAAGAAAAAGGCCCGCTACGCAGCACTGCGCGACGTTCCTTCGGTCACTAAGGACGGGCAAAAGGTCGCATTGTTGATCAACGCAGGGCTGCGTGACGATGCACTGGCCATCGGCTTGTCTGGTGCAGAAGGTATCGGCCTGTTCCGCACCGAGTTCCAGTTCCTGATTTCAGCGACGCTGCCACAACGTGAGCGGCAGCAGCGATTCTACCGTGAAGTGCTTGATGCCGCGGGTGACAAGCCAGTCATCTTCCGGACCATTGACGTGGGCGGAGATAAGGCGCTGCCCTATCTGAAGCATATTTCCGAAGAAGAGGAAAATCCGGCCATGGGCTGGCGCGCCTTGCGCCTTGCCCTCGATCAGGAAGGCCTGATGAAGGCACAGGCCCGCGCCTTGCTGGAGGCTGCCGCTGGACGTAACCTCAATGTGATGTTCCCGATGGTTTCGGAACCTTGGGAGTTTGATGCTGCGAAACAGGTTTTTGAGGCACAGCTCGAATATCTGACTGCACGCAAGAAACAGCTGCCCTCGCGCATCCGTTACGGCGCGATGCTGGAAGTACCCGCTTTGGCGGAGATGCTCGACCTGTTGTTGCCAAAGATCGACTTCCTTTCGATCGGCACCAACGACCTGACCCAGTTTCTGTTCGCGGCCGACCGCGCCGACCCGAGGCTCGCTGAGCGCTACGATTGGCTGAGCCCGGCCATTTTGCGGTTTATCCGCCGTATCGTTATTGCCTGTGAAGAGCATAAGGTCGACCTCACTGTCTGTGGTGAAATGGGTGGCAGGACGCTCGAAGCCATGGCGTTGGTTGGCATCGGGCTGCGAAGGCTGTCGATCACTCCCGCAGCGGTCGGTGCGATCAAGGCGATGGTCCGTTCACTTGATTCAGAGGCAATCGCTGTGGAAATGGAAACAATTCTGTCATCTCCATCGGGCAATATCAGGGACAGGCTCAATCAATGGGCAACAAGCCAAGGCGTTGAAATCGCTTGAGACGATACAAGTTTTGACCTTTTAAACATTGACTTTCGTTATAGCAGCGCCATTGTCTTGCATCCGCTCGGCAGAAGTGGGTTTCTCGGGTCGTTGGAGTGCGATTAAGTGAAAGATCGCGATCAGGATAATAGCGAAACAGAGGCGACTGCGCCCGAAACTGGTAGCGTCGGAAGCCAGTTGCATGCCGCGCGTGAAGCTGCAGGCCTCTCCTTGACCGAGATTGCTACGCGTACGCGTGTTCCCATCCGTCATCTCGAAGCTATCGAGGCTTCGAATTATTCGGCGCTTCCCGGTTCGACCTATACGATCGGCTTCACCCGGTCCTATGCAAAGGCTCTGGGACTTGATGAAACCGCTCTTCTTACCGAATTGAGGCAGGAACTGGCTGAGGGCGGATATCAAAACGTCGCCCGAACACCCGAATATGAACCAGCCGATCCAGCACGTGTGCCTTCGCGCCCGCTTGCCTGGGGGGCGGCGGCTCTCGCCATCGCACTCATCATTGTCTATTTCATCTGGCGCAGCTTTGCCTTGGCGCCCGTCGCAGAGGGTGATGCTGCAAAGCCCGTCGCCGAAGCCCCGATCAAGGACCAATCAGGCCCGGCCAAAGCCGAGACGCAAATTGATCCGTCCGGCCAGGTAGTGATTACTGCGCGCGAAACCGTGTGGCTGAAAATTTACGACGCAGGGAACAACCGGCTCTATGAAAATGAAATGAAGGCCGGTGAGAGCTTTACCGTTCCTAAAGATGCCAACAATCCGATGATCGTTACCGGCCGGCCGCAGGTTTTGGACGTGACAATCGGTGGAAAGCCCGTTCCGCCGCTTGGTAATGGTGAACGGTCGATCGCAGATGTCGGCATAAGCGCGGCAGCGCTGCTGGCACGTAAGACCGAGGCTGCACCAGTGCAAAATGCTACTGGCGCAAGCACGGGACCCGCAGCAGAGAGTGCAGCCCAACAATAAGGCGAAAGCCATCCACAGATTTCTGGCAAGAATTGGGCTGGAAGTTCCACTTGCCCTTTATTCGGGATTCCACCTCCGTTATAGTAATCAAAGTGGTGGCAATTGTAAAAATTGCATTGAATCCAGATTGTTGGCCGGGAGGGCTGTGATGAATTTCAAATATTTCCTTACTGCAGCGGTGGTGGCAGCGGCAGTTCCCTCTGTGCAAGCGCAAGATGCCAATGTCGAAGGCCGCGTGGTCAAGCTCGAAAAAGAGATGAAGGCTGTCCAGCGTAAGGTATTTCCAGATGGTGCGGGGAAGTTTTTCGAACCCGAAATCCAGGCTGACGCAGCCAAGCCGACCAGCACGGCAGCACCTTCCGGCAGCGCAGTTACCGACCTGATCGCACGCGTCGATGCGCTGGAATCGCAGCTCGCCACCCTGACAGGGCAAGTCGAAACGCAGAATGTGGCAATCAAGGCAATGGATGCCCGGATCAACGCGCTTGAAGTTGCCAAGGTGCAACAGCCGGTGCCTGTGGCGACCAATGCCGTAGTTGAATCCGACACAAAGGTTGCCGTCGCGCCAGCCAAGACTGAGCCAGCTCCCAAAGCAGCAACCCCGGCAAAAACGCCTGCGCCAGTTGCCAAAGCAACGCCAGCGCGCACGACTGCGGTTGCCGCAATCGAACGACCTTCGACCGGGGATGCATTTGAAGACAGCTACTCCTACGGGTTCCGCCTGTGGGAAGCGAAATTCTATCCCGAAGCACAGGTGCAGTTACAGGATACGGTAACGAAATTCCCGAAGCACAAACGTGCCAGCTATGCCCGCAACCTGCTCGGCCGCGCATGGCTTGACGACGGAAAGCCTGCGACCGCAGTCAAGGTGTTCTATGATAACTATAAAAATGATCCCAAAGGCGATCGCGCACCGGAAAGCCTCTATTTCCTAGGTGATGCGCTAGCGCAATTGGGCAAAGCGCCTGAGGCTTGCGAAGCATTCGGCCAACTCGCCAGTGCTTATCCTGCCGAAGCCAGCGGACGCTTGGCAGCGCGTCTCGCCGATGGGCGCAAGAAGGCAAAGTGCAAATAAGGCGATAGCCAAGCCCGAGCGGCCGGTTTAAATCCTGCTTCATGGCGGGATCAACCAGCAACATATTACCTTTGTTCGTCGATTCCGCGTGCCGGTTGACGGGCGGCAATCCGGCCATGGCAGGTTCGCCTTGCATCGGCTTAGCGGTGTCAGGAGGGCCGGATAGCCTTGCCCTTTTGCTGTTGGCGCATGAAGCGTTCCCGAAAGCCATCATGGCGGCAACGGTTGACCATGGCCTTCGCCCCGAGGCCGCGAACGAAGCAGCTTTTGTCGCTGAACTTTGCGCCGAACGCGGCATTGCGCACTCGATATTGAAGCCAGAGGCGCCGATTACCGGTAACATCCAGTCAGCGGCGCGCGAAGCTCGCTATCAGTTGCTGCAATACTGGGCCGATACCAACAACCTCAATTGGATTGCGACCGCACATCATGCCGACGATCAGTTGGAAACGCTGTTGATGCGCATTGCCCGGGGCAGCGGCATTGCCGGGCTTTCGGGCATTCGCGAGCGCAACGGCCGGATCATCCGACCATTGTTGGAATTGACCAAGGCGCAATTGCTGAAAATCTGCCTCGAAGCAGGCGTGGTGCCGTGTGAGGACCCAAGCAACGCCAATGAGGATTTCGATCGGGTGCAGGTGCGCAACTGGTTGCAGTCAGCCCCGCCGCTGATGAGTGCGACGCGCATTGCGCGAACAGTGGCGGCATTGCGCCAATCGCACGAAGCGCTTGAATGGATGGCAGCGAAGCTTGAGCCCGAGCGGCTTGTCGCAACCGAACAGGGCGCGACCCTCGATCCATCGGGCCTTCCGATTGAGCTCGTACGACGGCTGCTGATCCGCGCCCTGCAAAGCCAGGATTCAGGTATCACGCCTCGTGGCGACACCATCGATCGTGCGCTGGAGACGCTGCAAAGCGGCGGGAAAATGACGATTGGCGATCTGTTGTGCAGTGGTGGATCGCTTTGGCGTATCCAACCCGCGCCCCCTAGAGGCCAAAACCATCACTGAAATCGGATTTTTCGCACGTTTCGGCAAAAGCCTTATATTGCCATTCACCTTTTGCAACCTACATTAGGCAGGTATTTCTCCCTTCATTGGAAGACCATGATGAACGACGAACAGGAACCCAAAGGCAACCCCCTCGCCCGCAATCTGATGATTTGGGCCGGAATCATGGTGGCTTTGCTGCTCGTGGTTTCGATTTTTAGCGGCGGAGGCAGCTCTGCCTCGACAGGCATCAGCTATTCCAACTTCCGCGACAAGATTGAAGCGGGAGAGGTCAAGTCGGTCGCGATTTCGCCCGACCGCATCACCGGCGAGCTTTCAAATGGCGAGCAAATCGTCACCGTTCCCATCCAAGGCGATACCGAGCTGTACAAGCTGCTCGATGAAAAGGGTGTCGATGTTCAGGGTAAGCCCGAAGAACAGCCGAGCCTTTGGTTGATCCTGCTTTACCAGGCACTGCCCTTCCTGCTCATCCTCGGCATCGCTTTCTTCGTGCTGCGGCAGATGCAAAAGGGCGGCGGCGCCGGCGGTGCGATGGGCTTTGGTAAATCCAAGGCCAAGATGCTGACCGAGAAGCACGGCCGCGTCACTTTTGACGATGTTGCCGGTATCGATGAAGCACGCGAAGAATTGCAGGAAATCGTCGAATTCCTGCGCGACCCGCACAAGTTCAGCCGCTTGGGCGGCAAGATCCCCAAGGGTGCGCTGCTGGTCGGCTCGCCGGGTACCGGTAAGACCTTGCTGGCACGCGCGATTGCGGGCGAAGCGGGCGTGCCTTTTTTCACCATTTCGGGTTCGGACTTTGTCGAAATGTTTGTCGGCGTCGGCGCCAGCCGTGTGCGCGACATGTTCGATCAGGCTAAGAAAAACGCACCTTGCATCGTCTTTATCGACGAAATCGATGCCGTCGGTCGCAGCCGCGGTGCCGGTCTCGGCAACCAGAATGACGAACGCGAACAGACGCTCAACCAGTTGCTGGTCGAGATGGATGGTTTCGAAGCCAATGAAGGCATCATCATCATCGCCGCGACCAACCGCCCTGACGTCCTCGACCCTGCGCTGCTGCGCCCGGGCCGGTTCGACCGTCAGGTCGTCGTGCCGCGTCCCGATATCGAAGGCCGCGTCAAGATCCTTGAAGTGCATATGAAGAAGGTGCCCCTTGCACCCGACGTCGATCCGCGCGTTATTGCGCGCGGCACCCCGGGCTTTTCGGGTGCGGACCTTGCCAACCTTGTCAACGAGGCAGCCCTGTTGGCAGCGCGCCGCGCCAAACGGCTTGTCGCCATGCAGGAGTTTGAGGACGCCAAGGACAAGGTGATGATGGGCACCGAGCGCAAGTCGATGGTGATGACCGAAGACGAAAAGCGCATGACCGCCTATCACGAGGCCGGCCACGCCATTGTTGCGATCCACGAGCCGGCGTCTGACCCGATTCACAAGGCGACGATCATTCCGCGCGGCCGCGCCCTCGGCATGGTGATGCGCCTGCCAGAGCGCGATAACTACAGCTATCACCGCGACAAGATGCACGCCAACCTGGCCGTCAGCATGGGTGGCCGCGTTGCCGAAGAACTTGTGTTCGGCCATGACAAGGTCAGCAGCGGCGCATCGGGCGATATCCAATATGCGACCCAGCTTGCCCGCGACATGGTCACCCAATGGGGCATGTCCGAAGAACTTGGCCCGTTGCAATATGAAGAGCGCCAGGATGGCTATCTCGGTTATGGCTATAGCCAGCGCACGGCAATGTCGGATGAAACGGCGAAAAAGATCGACGCCGAAATCCGTAAGCTGGTTGAAGGTGGCTATGAAAAGGCGACTGCTTTGCTCAAGAAGCATCGCAAGCAACTGAACCTGCTCGCCGAAGCCCTGCTGGAATTCGAGACACTTTCGGGTGACGAAATCAAGCAACTGCTTGAGACCGGCAAGTTTGAGCGTGATGGCACCAAGACCACCATACCGAACAATATTCCGTCGGTTGGTAACGCCATTCCCAAAGCCGGGCGCGGCAAGCGCAATGGTGTGGGCAGCGCGACTCCGCAAGGGGCCTGAAACACAGCTGGTCAAGCTTGCCAAATAGATTCAAATCCTTACTCTCCCGCCACTGGAGTGGCAGGAGAGTAAGTAATGGCATTGCGCAAATCGCTTTTGGTTCTTGGACTAACGGTATCTGCCGTCACAGTGACCCCTGCCTGGGCATCGGGCGATATGAGCGTCGCCACTTTCCTTGCCAAAGCCGATTCATTGAAAGCCAAGGGTCTTGGCGCCATCGGATCGCCTGACATCAAATTGCTCTATGGCGAAGCGCAGGCTGCGGGCGCAGAATATAAAGCGAAAATAGAAGCAGACAGGAAAGCTGGACGCGAACCGCACAGTTGCCCGCCGAGCAAGGCAAAGATGGATTCGAACGCCTTCCTATCGCACTTGCGCAGCTATCCAGCCGCAGTACGGCCCAAAACAACGATCACCACCGCCATGTTCGATGTGATGAAAAAACGTTACCCCTGCCCTTGAGCAGATGTACGTGTGATGCCCATTTACTGTGATGAATCGGGGGGAGTCGGCCGCGGGGTGATGACCCTTGCCGCGATCGATATAGACGAAAGCGTGGCGGAGGCATTGCTGGCGCGGTTCCGGACTGTGACCGGCTATCATGGTGAAGTGAAGGGCAGTCGGATTGATCTGGCCGAACGCGCTTTGCTGTTCGAACTGATCAAGGACAGCGTTTCGTCTATCACAATTGGCATCGCGATATCGGCCCTCGTTCCTGAAAAGAATGCCGACCGGGGCGACCATGATATGCAAGTCTATGCCGCGCTGCTGGAGGACGTTGTCACCGCGATGCTGCCCGAAATCCCGGGGTGCGATAGCGTGATCATCGACGATGGGCGGTACGGGCCCGAAACCTTGAATGCGATACGCGCCGATATTGCGAAACTAGTTGGTCCATGCGGTACCACGCAATTGGAGCACAGCCATCGATTGGCTGGCCTGCAAATCGCGGATGTTATCGCAAACACATTCTACAACCGCGCGCTGGTGACCGAACGGCAAGGGCGGATTGCAGCCATAGCTGCGCCCTTGCTGGCAAGCGGTCAGATCAAGATGCGGGTGCTTGGCGGCAAGAATGCCGCCACGAGCTAAGCCGAAGCGCGATTAACGGTCGTAGTCGCGGGCAACGCCGGCGCTGCGAGCAGGCGCAGCTGCGGTAAGGCGAAGCGCCTCTGCCGACTTCGCCAGCGAACCGATGTCATCAACCTCTTCGTCCTCGTCGACCTGAACCTTCTGCAATGACTGCGTCAGGCCTTCCTTCAGATGTTCCGGGCGAACGGTTTCTTCCGCGATTTCGCGCAGGGCAACGACGGGGTTTTTGTCGCGATCGCGATCAATCGTCAGTTCAGCACCGCCCGAAATCTCACGCGCACGCTCTGCTGCGAGCAATACGAGATCGAAACGGTTCGGGACCTTATCGATGCAATCTTCAACGGTTACGCGCGCCATGTCGGCTCCTGAATCACTTTGGATGTTTGGAAAGTCGAGGGCGATTACCGGTTGCCCCCCGATTTGTCAACGAAAAGCGGCCCGGACAGTCGCTGCTTCGCAGGTTGCGCCTTCGTGCGCGCCGCCCTATCTCGCACATATGGAGGATGCAGAAGACCAGCTGCGACTGCCTGGAAAAAGGTTCAACGTCGCGGGCCACCGGCTCCACATCCTGCATGCGCCGGATGTTCGCTTGCGGGCGATGCTCGACCTCATCAACGGCGCGCGCGAAAGCATCGCGTTGAGCATGTACATGTTCGAAAATGATAGCAGCGGAACCGAGGTCCGTGATGCATTGGTTGCGGCGGCAATTCGCGGAGTACAGGTTGCGCTGCTTGTTGACAGTTTTGGCTCGGCGCGCGTCCCTGCATCCTTTTTCCAGCCTTTGGCCGATGCAGGCGGACGTTATCATTTCTTCAGTTCGCGCTGGCGGCTTTCCTACCTTATCCGCAACCACCAAAAGATATTGATCGTCGATAAACAGCATGCCCTGGTTGGGGGCTATAACATCACCGACCAATATTTTGGCCGCCGCGGCGATCAAAGCTGGGAGGATTTGGGCGTGCTGGTATCCGGCCCGGATGTGGCACGGATCGAAGCCTATGTATCCGAGCTGATTGAATTGTCAGCAGATGGCGGCGTGCGCCTGCTTGCGCTGCGACGGTTGATCAAGGAATGGCAGCCGGGCGATGGCGCTTTGCAATGGCTGGTCGGCGGGCCGACCAACCATCTGTCGCCCTGGGCGTTATCGCTGAAGCGGGACCTGCAAAATGCCCGGTTGATCGATATTGTTGCGGCATACTTCTCGCCCACCCAATCTATCCTGCGCCGTTTGTCCAAAGCGGCACGCAATGGCGGTGCTGTACGCCTCGTGCTCGCTGGAAAGACGGACAATGGTGCAACCATCGGTGCGGCCCGCATCCTTTATGGCTATCTTTTGAAACGCAAGGTGCGGATCTGCGAATATCGCCCGCGCCTATTACACACCAAATTGCTCGTTATCGACGATGCTGCCTATGTCGGATCGGCCAACCTCGATATTCGCAGCCTGTTCATCAACAAGGAATTGATGCTGCGTATCGAGGATGCAGCGGTTGCCGACCATCTGCGTGAATTGGCCGATCAGCTTGCCCAGCAAAGCGACCCGCAAACAAGCGAGCTACACCGTGCGCGTCTTTCATGGTTCAACCGGCTGCACTGGTCGCTGGCTTATCTGCTGGTGAACAGCGTCGACTATAATATCGGCCGGCGGATTTCATCGCGCATCACCCAAGGATTGCGCAAGCGACTGCCCGGAACGAAAGCTTAAGCCTTCCAGCCCCAAAAAAGGTAACAGGGCAGGATGTTCCAGAATTCATAGCCGCTATCAATCCGCTGGAAATACGGGGCCATGAAATCGCGGGCGCGCGCGCGAAACTGGTATACGAGGAAGGCACCACCCGGGCGGATTGCCTTGCCGGTTTCCTCAGCAATCCTTGGCCCCAGGTCGCCGGGTAAGGTCGAAAAGGGCAAGCCGGACAGGATATAGTCGGCATGTTCGAAACCGAATTCGCGGATGATTTCGTTCACATCGGCGGCCGACCCATGCACCGCGATGAAACGGCTGTCGCGGAAATGCTTCCGCAGGAAATCAATGAAATCGGGGTTGGTATCGATCACCAGCAGCGTTGCATCCTTGCGCATCCGATCGAGCACCGGCTGGCAGAATGTGCCGACACCCGGGCCAAATTCGACGAACAATTTGCATTCATCCCACTTCACCGGGCCTAGCATTTTCTGGACTGTCCAGCGGGACGAAGGAATGATCGAGCCGACCATTACGGGATGCTTCAGAAAGCCTTTG
>Ga0222712_10002658_pt1 | contig 20172 bp, 18 predicted proteins | sample C33_657DmetaG_FD_165043 | JGI IMG/M metagenome (GOLD analysis project Ga0222712, IMG submission 165043) | Estuarine water microbial communities from San Francisco Bay, California, United States - C33_657D | ecosystem: Environmental > Aquatic > Marine > Unclassified | place: USA: California... | reverse complement strand
TCGAACTCGAAGGCGGCGGCCGCGGTGGCGGCGTTCAGCACGGAAGCGTAGCCGGAGATCGCCCTGAAACGGAAGTAGTCGCGGACCTCCTCCGCCGGGGTCGCGGCCAGGATCCGCGCCACGGCCTTGAGGAAGTCAGGCTGGCCGACGATGACGCGGGTGACCGCGGGGGCGCCGGCGCGGCGGGTGACGGCCTCCCAACGCAGGCCGGGCGTGAGGGCGTCGACCTCCGTCCAGGACATCGGATGGTAATGCGCGTCGGGGTTGCGCAGCTGCACCATCGGCAGGGAGGCTTCGGCGAGCTTGGTCTCGAACGCGAGGACCGCCGCGCCGGCCCGCCGCGCCCGCTCCGCGTCATGGCCGAGGAAGCCCAACATCTTGGCGACATGGGCGGGGAAGGCTTCCCGCACGCGCCTGGTGGCGGGCTCGTCGCTGAAATAGAACGCGCGCTCCGGGAGGGAGAGCCCCGTCTGCCAGAGCTGCAGGGCGACCTTGGTCTCGTCCTTCTTGTCCTGCCCGGCGAACACCCCGAGGAACGTCCCCGTACCCTCGGCGTAGAGATCGGCGGCGGCCTCCAGGAGCGCCTGCGGCGTCTTGGCCTCGTCGAGTTTGGCCAGGACGGCGCGCAAACCGACCGGGAGCTCGGCCGGGCCGGTCTCGAAGCCGAGGGCGGAACGCCAGAAATCGGCGAGCCGACGCTGGTCGGCGGTGGCGTCCGGCTTCGCGAGCAACTCGCCGTTGATCGCGAGCAGGTCCTTCTTGATGAGGTCGTCCTGCCAGGCGAAGGAGTTGTAGACAGCCCGGTCGGGGGCCAAGGGGAAACGGCGCAGCCAGGCGCCGTTGGCGTGCGTCCAGAAATCCTGCCGCGCGGGCACCGCCGGGTCGCGGTTGGCCTCGATGAGGTCCGCCCCGGCCAAAGGCAGGGACAGCAGGGCGGCGAGCAGGGGTAGGCGCATGCGACAGGGTGGTCGGGGCGTCGCGACGGGGAAACCCTATTTTCAGGACCGATGACCGGGACGGTGGGGGCGGGCCGTTTGACAACCCCGGGACGACGGGCAGACGTTCGCCTGATTCCGCCCCTGGAATCCGCCGGCACCCCCGCCCCGGAATAAATCTACGCAAAGGATTTCGTTGTCCTACAAGGACTTAGGAAATCATTGGTCCGAAAAAGGCCTTTTCCGGCCCCTTCTATAGACGCCTTTTACTTTTTATTAGAAGCCAACCCCACCCTTTCCTCATGATCCAAACCCAGCTCCTCCAGGACCTCCGCCTCCCGACCAGCGATCTCCCCGCCCCGACCAACGACCGCCGGCCGGTCGCGGCGACCACCCCCGACCCCGCGACGCTGTCCGAGCTCGCCGCCCTCGCCGGCCTGGCCTTCGCCGAGGACGCCGCCGAGTTCGACGGCCTGGGGGACTACCTCCGCCGCGCCTGCCACCGCGACAAGCTGGAGCCGGCCGCGGAGACGGCGCTGGGTCGCGCCATGCGCGCCGGACGCCGGGCCGACGGGACGTTCACGCCGACGGCGCAGCTCGCCTACGAGGAGTTCGTGGAACGCAACCTGCGCCTCGTCGTCTACTTCGCCAAACGGTTCGCCCGCAGCCGCGACGACCTGCTCGACCTCGTCAGCGCGGGCAACACGGGCCTGATGACCGCGGTGCACAAGTTCGACCCGGAGCGCGGCATCCGCTTCAGCACCTTCGCGGCCTGGGACATCCACAGCCAGATCGTGGCGGAGCTGCGCCAGCGCCACCGCCCGGTGCACCTGCCGCGCAACCTCCACGAGCAGCTGACCGCCGCCCGGCGCGCGGAGGCCGAGCTGACGCAGCGGCTCGGGCGCGCGCCCACCGAGGCGGAGGTCTCGGTCGAGCTGGGCTGGGCGCCCGACCACCTGACGGGGCTGCGCCGCCACACGCAGGCGGGCGTCTCGCTCGACGCCCCGCCGGAGAACGACGGCGGGCTCACCCTCGCCGACCGCCTCAAGGACGAGGAGGCCGCGGACCCGGCGCACGAGGCCGAACGCTCCGATCGCGCCGCCTTCGTCCGCGCGCTGCTCGAGCGGCTGGACTTGCGCGAGCGACGCATCCTCTGCCTGCGCCACGGCGTCGGGACCGACCACGCGTGGACGCTGGAGGAGATCGGCGCCCAGCTGGGCGTCACCCGCGAACGCGTCCGCCAGCTCGAGGGCCTCGCGTTGCAGAAACTGCGCGTCGAGGCGGCCGCGTGTCCCGCGGCTTGAAAGCGGCGGTCAGGCCGGCTGATCACCGCGCCCGGGACGCGGGCGGGCTTGCGCCGACGGGCCTTCCGGCTTGAATGTCAGCATGGCCTCCCGCCGCCCCGCCCTCCTGCTGGCCGTCTCGCTGGCTCTGACCGGCCGGCTGCCGGGCCAGAACCACGAGCCTTTCGAGGATCCGCCGATCAACTACTCGGCGACGCTCCCCGTGGACGCGGTCTCCCGCCTGAACGCCGCCGCGGCCAGGCAGGCGGAGGAGATCCGCGGCTGGCCCGCGCGCCGGCGGTTGCGCTGGTTGCTCGAACAGCTGCAGGTACCCGTGGAGTCCCAGCTGCTCGTGTTCGGGAAGACCAGCCTCCAGCGCGCGCTCATCTCGCCGACCAATCCGCGGGCGCTCTATTTCTCGGACGACGCGTACGTGGGCTGGGTGCCCGGTGGCGCGATGGAGATCACCGTCTTCGACCCCGTGCTGGGCGCGACCTTCTACGTCGTCGACGCGCAGCAGCCGGAGACCGCGCCGCTGATCGCGCGTAGCCCGGAATGCCTGCTCTGCCATGCGCACCACGACCACACGCCGTCCCTGCGCGCGCGTTCCGTCTTCCCGGACGCCGCGGGCGAGCCGCTCAGCGGCTCGGGCAGCTCGAACATCGGGCCCGGCACGCCGCTGGAGGAACGCTGGGGCGGCTGGTACGTGACCGGCCGCACGCCGGGGCTGCGCCACCGCGGCAACGTCACCGGGAAGACGACCGAGGACTTCACGGCCGAGAACGGGTTGCGCGGCGTCGCGCAGCCGGCCTTGCCGCCGGGCCCGGACGGGACGCGCTACCCGCGGGCGACGAGCGACATCGTGGCCCTGCTGATGCACGACCATCAGATCCACGTGCACAACGTCCTCTGCACGGCCAACCAGGAGGCGCGCCTCGCGCTCCACCGCTGGCCCGCCATGCGCGAGCTCCTGCAGCTGCCCGCCGACTCGCCCCCCGCGGGCTCGTGCCTGGTCGTGCTGAACAGCCAGGCGGAGAAGGTCCTCGAGGCTTTGCTGTGCAAGGGGGAAGCGGCCTTCCCCGCCGACGGCGTGCAAGGCGACGGCGCCTTCGAGCAGGTCTACGCGGCGAGCCGGCGGGCCGATGACCGCGGCCGGTCGTTGCGCGACCTGGACCTCCGGACGCGCCTCCTCAAGTACCGTTGCAGCCCGCTGATCTACGCGCGCACGTTCGAGGCCATGCCCAAGGAACTCCGGACCGTCGTGCTACGCCGCCTTTCCGTCGGCCTGCGCGCCGCGGTCCCGGGTCCGGAGTTCGCCCACCTGCCGGCGGACGAGCGCCAGGCGATCCACGAGATCCTGACGGCGACGTTGCCGGGGCTGCCCGCCGACTGGGGCAAGTAGCCGGACCAGACGGAGGCCGGCCCAGCGGGGGACCGGCCTCCGGGCAGGACGCGGGGGGCGGGCTTACTTGGCGAGGGCGGCGAGCTTGTCGCGGATCGCGTCGGCCTCGATCTGGTAGCCCTTGGCGTTCAAGTGCAGCAGGTCGGGCATGATCTCCTTGGAGAGCGTACCGTCGGCGGCGAGGAACTTCGGGCCGATGTCGAAGTAGTGGACTTTCTGGCCGTCGTCGAACTTGGCGAGGAGCGCGTTCACGGCCTTGTTCTTGGTCCGGCCGGGATTGTTGGCCTCGCCGGCGCCGCGCGGGAAGATCGCGAGGAGCAGGACCTTGGTGTCGGCCGAGCGCTTGTGGATCGCGGCGATGATGTTCTTGATGCCGGCCGCGATCTGCTCGGGGGAGTTCTCGGCGGTGCCGGAGTTGTTGGTGCCGATCATGAGGACGACGACCTTGGGCTTGAGGCCCTCGAACTCGCCGTTCTCGACGCGCCAGAGCACGTGCTGGACGCGGTCGCCGCCGATGCCGAAGTTCACGGCCTTGTACTGCGCGTACTCCTTCTCGAAAAGGGCCTTCTGGCCGTTCCAACCGGCGGTGATGGAGTCGCCGAGGAAGACGACCTGGGCCTCGCCCTTCTTGGCGAGGGCGACGAAGGACTCGTGCGACTTGATGAAACCGGCCTGGGGCTGGCCGTCATTGCCGAGCTTGGGAGCGGCGACGTCGGCGGGCTGGACGGGCAACTTCACCGCGGGGGCCTTGACCGCCGGCTTGGCATCGGCGGCAGGCTTCTTCACCTCGTCGGCGGCGAAGGCGGAGGCGCCGAGGAAGGCGGCGCCGAGGAACAGGGTATGGAGGGGCTTCATGGGGTGGGAGCAGGACACCGCTTCTCGCCCTGAGGTTCCCTCCTGTCAACGCGCCGTTGCGGACGCTTGCCCTCCCGCGGGAGGTCGGCCAGCGTCGGACCATGAGCAAACCCCTGCGTTTCGTGACCAAGGCCGAGGCCCTCAAGGAGGAATACAAAGGTCGCACCAACTACTGGCTGACCCGGCCGGAGCTCACCGGCGCGAAGGACCTGCAGGTCTGCGAGGCCACCTTGCCCGCCGGCGAAGGGCATGCCTTCCACACCCACCCTGAGCTCGAGGAGATGATCTACGTGCTCGCCGGCGAGGTGGAGCAGTGGGTCGAGACCGAGAAGCGCGTCCTCAAGGTCGGCGAGAGCGCGCACATCCCCGCCGGCGTCGTGCACGCCACCTTCAACGCCTCCGGCGCCGACGCGACGATCCTCGCGATCCTCTCGCCCGGCGCGAGCCAAGGCCCCTTCATGGTCGACGTCAGCGACCAGGAGCCTTGGCGGAGCCTGCGGACGCGGGGATGAACAGGTTCGGGCGCCACCGCGTCCTGCTCGTCAGCGCCGCGCTCTTGTCGCTCGGGGCGATCGTTCCCTACCTGATCTGGGGAGACGTGTTGGAGGCGGCTTTCTCGGTCGAAGGGGCGCGCGCCTGGATGTCCGGCTTCGGCGCGGGCGCGGGCCTCGCCGGGATCGGCCTGCTCGTCGCCGACCTCCTCCTGCCGATCCCCAGCACGCTCGTGATGTCGGCCCTCGGCCTCGCTTACGGCATCTGGCTCGGCGGGCTCTACGCCGCGGCGGGCACGATGCTCGCCGGGCTCGTCGCCTACGGCCTCAGCCGATGGCTGGGCCGGCCGCTCGCGCTCCGCCTCGCCGGCGAGGAAGGCCTGCGCGCCGGCGAAGGACTCTTCGAACGCGGCGGCGCCTGGCTCGTGGCGGGCTCGCGTTGCCTCCCGATCCTTCCCGAGGCGGTGGCGTGCCTCGCCGGCCTGCATCGCATGCCCTTCCGAACCTTCCTCTTCGCGCTGACGTGCGGGAGCTTGCCGACGGGATTCCTTTTCGCCGCCATCGGCGCGCTGGGACAGGAGGAACCGGCCTGGGCGCTCGGACTGAGCGTGGCCCTGCCCCTGGCGCTGTGGCTGGCCGCGCGACGCTGGCTCCCGCGCTGAGGCCTACTTCAGCTCCCGCAACCGGACGCCGCGGTACCACACGCGCTTGGCCTCGTCCTGGAAACCGACGTGCCCCTCGGCCGGGCGGTCCTTCATCGGCGACTTGTCCAACGCCAGCACGATGGTGCGCTCACCGTTGAAGTCGACCTGAAGGAGGTCGCCTTGGAGCGTGAGCGTGTAGCGGTTCCATTCGCCGGCCGGCTTGACCATGTTCCGGGACGGGCCCATCGCGCGGATGATCCCGCCGCAATCATGGTGACCCGGCTTCGCCAACCCGTGCGTGTCGAGGACCTGCAGCTCGATACCATGATCGACCGGATCCAAGGGGTCGGCCACGCGGAAGAAGACGCCGGAGTTGCCGGTCGGCTCGAACTTGAACTCGAGGTCGAGGACGAAGGCGCGGTACTTGCGCTCGGTCATGAGGTAGGCGTCGAAGCGCTTCCAGCCGGTCTCCCCGGGGCGGGGCTTCAAGGTGACGCTCCCGTCGGCGTCATAGACCCAGTTGCCCTTGGTGCGCCAGCCCGCGAGGTCCTTCCCGTTGAACAACGGGACGAAACCCGGGGCGTCGGGCGCGGGATGGGCGACCGCCGGGACGGTCGGGCTGACGGGAAAAGGCTCGGCGGCGGGGCGGGCGACGGCGGGCAGGACGAGACTGGCGAGCAGGAGGGCGGTGCGCATCGGGGTCGGGTTCAGGGAAGTCGCAGGGTGGCGGTCGGCGTGGCGGGGGCGTCGAAGCGATCGGCCAACCAAGCGCGTAGCTGGGCCGGCGTCGCCGGCGTCGGGATCGCCTCCAGCGCCACGCGGCCGTTGACCGTGACCTTGACCGGGCGGGCGAGGTCGTCGACGAGCCCTTCGCGCAAACGCAGCGTCAGGCCCGCGGGGACGTCGCCCTCGAGGACGATCTCCTGGCCGCGGGCGGTCGCGACGATCTTCTGGCCGGGCTTCGCGACGCCGGCCGGCAGTTCCAGCCAATAGAAACGGTCGTGCGTGACGCCGGTCTGCACCCAGACGACCTTGCGGGGCCAGGCTTGGCGCGTGAACCTGGCCATCCATGGCAAGGCCTCGGCATCCTTGCGGTCCATCCAATGCGGCAGTCCCGGGTACACCCTCCCGAGATGCTCGTAGCCGGCGGGATCCTCCTGCCGCAGGCGGTCGAACTCCGCGATCTTCTCGGCGACGACCTTGTTGCGGTTGTAAGCCGCGTCCGCGCCGCCGACGAACATCGCGAACGGCAGGTTGCGCACGCCGAGAGTGTTCACGCCGTTGGTATGCCCAGCCATCATCGCGGCGGCGGCGAAGCGGTCGGGGATGCGGGGCGCGAGCTGCCACACGCCGTCGCCTCCGGCGGAGTAACCGAGCAGGTAGACCTTGTCCGGATGGACGCCGCGCACGGCGACGAAGTCCTGGATCAGCCGGTCGAAAAGACGGTCGATGTGCGGCTCGTGCCAGAGATTCCATGTGTTCGTGGGCGCGCGCGGCGCGACCACGATGCCCTCGGGCGGGGCGTAGAGCCGGATCTGGTTCCGCCACTGCTGGTCGTTGACTTCGGCCGGGGCGCCGCCGCCGCCGTGCATCGAGATCCAGAGGCTCCGCTCGCCCTCGGGGGCGAGGTTGAACTCCCGCTCCAGCCAGCGGAGGGACTTGTCCCCGTCCTTGATCTCGCGGGCGGCCACCTCGGCGGCCCGCTCCGTCCGAAGCTCCGCCCCACGCTGGCTCTCGGCTTTCTGCAGGGGCGAGGGGAGCGGCGTCCGCGCGGGCGCCGGGGCGACCTGGCCGGCGAGGGCGCAGAGGAGGACGAGGAGGGGATGGGGGCGCCTGGCCATGGATACCGGACTACCGGCCGGCCCCGGGGAGGCGAGCCATCTTCTGAGGTCGACCGGCCCGTCCGGCCTCCTATCAAGAATATCATGATCCGCCCCGCCCTCGCCCTCCTGCTCTCCCTGCTGCTCGCCGGCGGCGCGGAAGTCCCCGCGAATTTGGTCGTCGAGGGCGTGCCGCCGATCCCGCCCGAGCTGCGCGCGCAGGTCGAGCCCTACCTGAACCTCGGCGGCGCGAGCTTCCGCGGATGGCATGGCGCGCGGCGGGAGGCCATGGTCACGACGCGTATCGGCGACGCGACGCACCTCCACCGCATGCCCGAGCCCAAGGGCAAGCGCATCGCCCTGACGCGCGGCGCGGAGCCGGTGCGCAACGGCGCCTTCCAGCCGGGCGGGACGAAGCTGCTCTACGTGGCCGACCAAGGCGGCGACGAGAACTACCAGCTCTGGCTGGTGGACACCGCCGACCCGAAGGCCGCGCCGGTCCGGCTCACCGACGGCAAGTCCCGCAACACCGACGCGACCTGGTCGAAGGACGGGAAATGGATCGCTTACGCGACCAACCGCCGCGACGTGAAGGCGAGCGACATCGTCGTCGTGGACGCGGCGGACCCCCGCGCGGAGAGGGTGCTGCTGCGCCACGACACGCCGGGCTGGGGGATCGCCGACTGGTCCGACGACGGCGCGCGGCTCCTGCTGCGCGTGGCGAACGGGCAGGAGGACACGCGGCTCTGGACGGCCGACCTCGCCACCGGCGCCAAGACCCAGGTCTCGCCGAAGACCGGCCGGCGCGTCCTCGCCCAGGCGCGCTTCGGCGACCGCGACCAGGCGGTCTACGCGCTGAGCGACCACGAGTCGGACTTCCTCGACGTGGTGCGCCTCGACCTCGCGACGGGCGACCTGCGCCGCCTGGGCCCGCCTCCGCGCTGGGACGCCGAGGAGCTGGCGCTCTCCGCCGACGGCCGCCTGCTGGCCTTCACGCGCAACGAGGAAGGTTGGTCCGTGTTGCACGTGCTCGACCTGGCCGACGGCCGCGAGCGCACGCTCCCCGCGGTACCCGCCGGCGTGCTGTCGACACTGGCCTGGCGACCCGGCAGCCATGAGCTGGGCTTCTCGCTCAACAGCGAGGAGACGGCCGCCGACGCCTGGTCGGTCGACCTCGACGCCGGGACCGCGACGCGGTGGACCGAGCGGACCAGCAAGCCGAAGAAGCCCATCGTCGTGCCGGCCCCGCGCGTCGTGCGCGCGCCGGCCTTCGACGGGCTGAGCATCCCCGCGCTCGTCTACCAACCCGACCCCGTGAAATTCCCGGGCAAGCGGCCGGCGCTCTTCCTGCTGCACGGCGGCCCGGAGGGCCAATCGCGGCCCGGCTACCGCGGCAACCTGCTCTACTACCTCGACGAGCTCGGCGTGGCGCTCATCTACCCGAACGTGCGCGGGTCCACCGGCTACGGCCGCCGCTACCTCGCCTTGGACAACGTCCTCAAGCGGGAGGACTCGGTGAAGGACGTCGGCGCGCTGCTCGACTGGGCGGCCAAGGAGGAACGCCTCGACGCCACCCGCTTCGCGGTGTCCGGCGGCAGCTACGGCGGCTACCTGAGCCTGGCCTGCCTGACGACCTACCCGGACCGGTTCCGCTGCGGCGTGGACAACGTCGGCATCGCGAACTTCGTCACGTTCCTCCGCGACACCTCCGACTACCGCCGCGGCAACCGCCGGCTCGAGTACGGCGACGAGCGCAAGCCCGAGGTGCGCGAATTCCTGGAACGGATCTCCCCGGCGAACCAGGCCGACCGCATCAGGGCCCCCTTGCTCATCATCCAGGGGCGCAACGATCCGCGGGTGCCGGTCACCGAGGCCGAGCGCATGCGGGACGCCGTGCGGGCGAAGGGCGGGCGCGTCTGGTACGTGATGGCCAAGGACGAGGGCCACGGCTTCGTGAAGAAGGCCAACAACGACTACCAGTTCCTCGCCACCGCCCTGTTCCTGCGGGAGTTCCTGCTGAAGTAGGCCGGCTTTATGCTCGGAAATGGCGGACGCGGACGACGGGTTTTCGCTCGTCCCGCGGTGCGCGGCCCCTAGTCTGGCCGGGCGGTCCCCCGCCGCTCACCCCCCGCTCCATGAACTCCGTGCATCGATTCGCGGCGGCGCTCCTGCTGTCCGCCCCCGCCCTCCTCCGCGCCGGCGAAGCCGACCTGCGCATCCCCGACCTCGGCGCGACGTCGTTCCTCGGCGGCGCCCTCGGCGGCCACCAGATCCTCTGGCTAGGCCTCGTGGTCTGCGCGCTCGCGACCGCCTACGGCTGGTGGCAATACCTCCAGACCCGCGCGTTGCCGGTGCATCGCTCGATGGCCGCGGTCTCCGAGATCATCTGGGGCACCTGCAAGACGTACCTCTGGCAGCAGGGCCGGTTCCTCGCCGCCCTCTGGGTGCTGATCGCCGCCTGCATGATCTACTACTTCGGCGCGCTCGAGCAAAAGTCGGCCGGCGACGTCGCCGTCATCCTCGCGGCCTCCGTGCTGGGCATCCTGGGCAGCTACGGCGTGGCCTGGTTCGGCATCCGCATCAACACGGTCGCCAACTCGCGCGCCGCCTTCTCGGCGCTGCGCGGGAACCCGCTCGCGACCCTGCTCATCCCGCTCAAGTCCGGCATGAGCGTCGGGCTCCTGCTCGTGGCCATCGAGCTGTTCTTCATGATCGGCATCCTGCTCTTCCTGCCCAAGGAGCTGGCGGGCCCTTCCTTCATCGGCTTCGCCATCGGGGAATCGCTGGGCGCCTCGGCGCTCCGCATCTGCGGCGGCATCTTCACGAAGATCGCCGACATCGGGGCGGACCTCATGAAGATCGTCTTCAAGCTCCCGGAGGACGACCCCCGCAATCCCGGCGTGATCGCCGACTGCACGGGGGACAACGCGGGCGACTCCGTGGGCCCCACCGCCGACGGCTTCGAGACCTACGGCGTGACCGGCGTCGCGCTGATCGCCTTCCTCGCCCTGGCCCTCGCGGCCAAGCCCGCCCTCTGCGCGACGCTCATCGTCTGGCTCTTCGCGATGCGCATCCTGATGGTCGTCACCTCGCTGCTGAGCTACTGGCTCAACGACGCGCTCAGCCACGCGACCTGGGGCCGCGCCCGCGACTTCAACCTCGAGCAGCCCCTCACCAACCTCGTCTGGATCAGCTCGCTCGTGTCGATCGCCGTGACCTACGGCGCCAGCCACCTGCTGCTGGCCGACCAGCCGGCGGGCCTCTGGTGGGTGCTGTCCACCATCATCTCGCTCGGCACGCTCGCCGGCGCGCTGATCCCCGAGTTCACCAAGGTCTTCACGTCGACGGAGAGCCGCCACGTGGAGGAGGTCGTCACCGCCTCCGGCAAGGGCGGCGCCTCGCTCAACATCCTCTCGGGCCTGGTCGCGGGCAACTTCTCGGCCTTCTGGACGGGCCTGTGCATCCTGGGCCTCATGCTCGGCGCCTACCTCCTCGCCGGCCACGCCGCCATCGTCGGCCTGATGCCGGCCCAGTTCGCCTTCGCCGCCCCGATCTTCGCCTTCGGCCTCGTCGCCTTCGGCTTCCTCGGCATGGGCCCGGTCACCATCGCGGTCGACTCCTTCGGCCCCGTGACGGACAACGCGCAGTCCGTCTACGAACTTTCGCAGATCGAGCGGCTGCCCGGCGTCGAGGCCGAGCTGGAACGCGACTTCGGTTTCCGCCCCGACTTCGAGGGCGCCAAGCACCAGCTCGAGAAGGGCGACGGCGCCGGCAACACCTTCAAGGCCACGGCCAAGCCCGTGCTCATCGGCACGGCCGTGGTCGGCGCGACCACGATGGTGTTCGGCATCATCATGATGCTCCAGGGCCACTTCCGCTCCCTGGATCCCGCGTTCAACGTGCTCGAGCGTCTGTCGCTGGTCCACCCGGAGGCCCTCATGGGCCTGCTCATGGGCGGGGCCGTGATCTACTGGTTCACCGGCGCCTCCACCCAGGCCGTGGTCACGGGCGCCTACCGCGCGGTCGTCTACATCAAGGACAACCTGCGGCTCGGCGAAGGCTCGGCGTCGGTCGAATCCTCCAAGGAGGTGGTCCGCATCTGCACCGTCTACGCCCAGAAGGGCATGGTGAACATCTTCGTGGTCATCTTCTGCTTCTCGCTCGCGCTCGCGCTCTTCGACCCGTTCTTCTTCATCGGCTACCTCGTCGGCATGGCCTTCTTCGGCCTCTTCCAGGCCATCTTCATGGCGAACGCCGGCGGCGCCTGGGACAACGCGAAGAAGATCGTGGAGGTCGACCTCAAGGCCAAGGGCACCGACCTGCACGCCGCGACGGTCGTGGGCGACACCGTGGGCGACCCGTTCAAGGACACCTCGTCGGTCTCGCTCAACCCGGTCATCAAGTTCACCACCCTCTTCGGCCTGCTCGCCGTCGAGATCGCGGTCAAGATGCCGGCGGGGCCCCGCCTGCTCCTCGGGGCCGCCATCCTCGTGGTCGCGCTGGCCTTCGTCTACCGCAGTTTCTACGGGATGCGCATCCCGGCCGACGACCGGGCCGGCTGAGGCCGGGCCGGCGCCCGGGTGTGAATAATTCCAATAAGCCGGGGGCGACACCCCCGGTCGGCGGCTTGCGCCGGGCCCGCGCCCGGGCAGGATCCGGACCGTGGCATGACGGCCCGGCCCTCCGGCCCGCCTGCCCGCCCCCAGTCGACCAGTCGCACCCGCTGTCCGCCGCCCGCCCAGGCGTCCGGCCGGCCCCCCTCCCTTTCCCTTTTTTCCCACCCCTCATGAAACCCAAGCAGACCCAACCGCCACGCCCGCTCCCCCTCCTCCGCCGCGCCTTCCTCTCCAGCCTCGACGCCGGGCAGGCGCGCGGCTGCCTCGAACAGAAGGAGTTCCTCCACCCGGCCTTGCGCACGCTGTTCCTCGTCCCCGAGGGCGAGTCCGCGATCCGCGTGACGGGTCCCGCCCTCCACGGCGACATGCTGCTCGCCTTCCAGGCGGACGGCGGCGCCCACGCCCTGACCGCGGATTTCCGGCAGGCGGACAAGGACGCGGCGGGCGAGCTGCTGGCCGGCCTCGGCGGGGCGCTGCAGGAACGCCGTTTGCGCCGCCCCCGCCGCCGGCTGATGGGCCACGCCGTCGGGGGCTACCATGACAGCGTGGGGCACTTCCTCATCTGGAACGCCGGCATGCCGATGACCGAGGGTCACGAGATCCTCGACTCCGCGATCGACGCGGCGCTGGGCCTGCGCTTCCGCGGCTTCGACGAGATCGGCCAGGCGATGCAGGCGCTGGAGTTCGACCGGTTGGCGCGCGTCGAGGGCGAGGACCTCTTCGGCGCCGACCGCGAGATCCCCGCGTTCCTGCGCCGCGGCATGCGCGCGGACTTGCGCGGCGCGGCCGCCGTGCGCGTGCTGCAGGACGACCGCCGGACGACGCTGGACCGCCGGGTCCAGACGCCGCCGGACGAGCAAGGCTGGTTCCTCCGCCTGCATCACCGCTGGGACGAGGAGCGGCGCCGCCACGTCATCGGCTGGGTCTCCGAGGGGCGCGGGACGCCGCGACGCCGGCGGGCCGGCTAGGCGGGGCGCGCCTCAGTCGCCGTGATGGCGCTGCATCTTCTCGCCCCAGGCGAAGAGGATCATCGAGGCCAGGAACACGCCATGGATGATGGCCTGCCAGAGGATGACCTTCTCGTGGTTGGCGGAGATCGGCTGGTCGGCCGCGGCCGCGGTGATGTCGATGAAGCTCTTGAGCAGGTGGATGGCGGAGATGCTGGCCAGGCTGCCCGCGAGCTTCACCTTGAGCGTGTTGGCGTTGATATGGTCGAGCCAGTCCGGGCGGTCGCCGTTGTCGCCGAAATCGATGCGGCTCACGAACGTCACGTAGCCGCCGACCACCACCATGTTCACGAGGTTCGCCACCATCGAGATGTCGACGAGCGAGAGGATGCCGAGCATGATCGAGCTCTCGGTCGCGGCGGCGAAGCCCTGGAGGAGATGGATCAGCTCCTGCACGCTCTTCCAGGCGTAGGCGATGGCCGCGAAGATGAGCGCGACGTAGATCGGCGCCTGCACCCAGCGGCTGGCGAAGATGAAATATTCGAGCCCGTGCTCGAGCTTCTCGGCGATGCCGGCGTCCTTGGGATCCTGGGCCATGCCGCGAGGTTCGCGCTTCCGGGCGGCAGGTCAAGCCGCCGGCGACGGCTCAGACCCCGGCGCTGGCCGCGGCCTCGCCGAGGGGGCCCGCGTCGGGGTCCCGCAGGTAGGCGTCGGCCTTGGCCGAGACGATCACGCCGTAGTTGATGGTGCCCAGCCAGCCGGACATGATGATACCCACGCTGCCGGCGTGGTAGAAGCCGCCGACCTGCCCGGGCAGGGCCATGGAGACCTTGAGCCCCTCGAACTTGGTGCCGAACGACGTGCCGCCGACGTGGCGGACGTAACGCTGGACGGTGCGCGGCGTGGCCGCCTCGGCGTGGTCGACCTTGGCGCGGATGTCGGGGATGAACTTCTCCAGCCCGCGGAAGGACTCCTCGATGACGCGCGCCTTGTGGGTCGCGTACTCGGCGTCGGCAAGCCCCGCCCAATCCTCGAACTTCTGGTTCACCGAGGTGACGATCGCGTAACGGGGGTGCCGCGTGTGCGGACGGGTATCCGGGTAGTAGACCGAGTAGGTGCGCGAGGTGGTGTGGAAGTCGACGAGCTCCCGGCTGGAGAACGGCTTGACCTCGGAGGTGAAGACGAGGTCGCCGATGGGCGGGATGGTCTCGCCTTCGCGCACGCCCATGTAGACCTGGCAGGAGGAGGTGTTCACGCGGACCTTCCGGGCTTCCGCGAGGAACGCCTCCTCGAAGGCCGCCTCGCCGCCCATCTTCAGCACGGTGTCCTTGATGTTGGCGTTGGAGACGACCGTCGCGCAGGCGACCTCGGCCTCCTCGCCGAGCCGCGTGCCGCGGAGCTTCACGCCGACCACGCGGCGGCGGCCGGCGGCGTCCTTCTCGACCAGCACCCGCTCGACCAGCACGTTGCGGCGGATGTCGACGCCGTTGGCCTTCATCTCCGCCGTCATGAGGTTGATCATCGTGTCGGTGCCGCCCTGGAAGATGAACACGCCCTTCGACATGAAGTTCGAGAAGACGATGCCGAAGGTGATCGCCGGGTCGTCGAGGGTGGAGCCGTTGGCGTAGGCGATCGGCTCGAGCAGCAGGCGCTGGACGTCGGGCCGACCGGGGAAGAACTGCTCGAAGAGCTCGCGCGTGGTGCGCGGGTCGTTGTCGTAGTAGTTCATCGCGCGCAGGTGCGCGAAGAACGCCTCCACGGTCTCCGGCGCGAGGCGGAACTGCTCGATCAGGATGCGCGTGAAGTCGGCGCGGTCGAAGGTCGTGCGGACGTCGAAGTCCGGGTTGATGAAGCGGACGTCCTTGAGCTGGTGGATGCGGTCGGAGATGTCCTTCGTCCAGTAGCGCCGGGTGGACTTGATCATCCCGTGCGGGAAGCCGTGCAGCGAGATGTCGAACACGTGGCCGCCGGCGCGCTTGAAGTAGGTGGCCAGGCCGCCGAGCTGGTAATGGTGCTCCAGCAGGAGGACCTTGCGCCCGAACTTCGCGAGGTTGTTCGCGGCCGTCATCCCCCCGAGGCCGGCGCCGATGACGACGGCGTCGTAACGGGGGAGGAGCTGGTCGAACGGCGAAGGCATTGCGAGGGAGGATGAAGTAGGACGAAGCAAGGGTTGAGGGGAAGTCGAAAGCGGTCAAACCGCCCCGCCGCCTAGCGCCCCGCGACGACGAGCGACCAGCCGGCGCGCCCCTTGGCCAGGCGCACCTTGCGACCGAAGAGCCTCGACAGCGCGGCCGGCGTGAGGACCTCGCCGAGCGGGCCGGCGGCGAGCGCGGCCCCGTCCCGCAGCAGCAGGGCGTGCGTGAACGTCGGGAGGATCTCCTCGACGTGGTGGGTCACGAAGACGATGGCGAGGCCCGGCGTGAGCTCCGGCAGGCGCCGCACCAGGGCGAGGAACTCCGCGCGCGCGACGGGGTCGAGGCCCGCGCAGGATTCGTCGAGGATCAGGAGCGCGGGCTCCGAGGCCAAGGCGCGGGCGATGAGCACGCGCTGGCGCTCGCCTTGCGAGAGATGTCCCCACGGCCGGGCGGCCAGCCGGCCGATCTTGAGGAGGCGCAACAGGCGGCGCGCCCGCGCGAGGACCGCCGGCGCCGGCCGGCGCCAGAGGTTGATGAGGCCGTCGACGCCGCCGGCCACGACGGCGAGCGCCGGCTCGGCGGGCGCGATCATCGCGGCGACCGAGGGACCGACGAGCCCGATGCGCCGGCGGAGCTCGCGCCAGTCGCTGCGACCGAAGGTCTCGCCGAGGACCGCGAGCGACCCGGAGGTCGGCGCGAAGTAACCGGTCAGCGCGGCGAGCAGCGACGACTTGCCGGAGCCGTTGGGCCCCAGGATCACCCAGTGCTCGCCGGGCTCGACGCGCCAGTCGAGCCCCCGGAGGATGACCTTGGCCTCGCGGGCGATGCGGAGGCGGCGGACGGAGAGGATGGGAGCGGTGGCGGCCGGCACCCGGCCAGCATGGCCCGAATCCCCCGCGGCTTCCAAGCCGCAAAGCCGGCGGCCGATGCTTGCGCCCGGGGCGCGGGCCCGCTTAATCGGGGCATGCGCCCCGTCCGCCTGCTCCCATGCCTCCTGGCTCTGGGCCTGCTTGGCGCCGAGACCACGACGAGCCAGAAGGACCTCGACGACCTCGAGGCCCTCAAGGCCGACGTCCGCAAGCGCAACCCCGACCCGGGCGCCCCGGGCGCGGCCGCGGCGACGACCGCGGCGACCGGCGGCAAGACGATCCGCGTGCAGGTCATCCGCTCCGACCGCGAGAGCGCGGGCTTCGAGCTCGTGCTGGTGCTCGACGCCCCCGTGCCGACCCCGGCGATCATCCGCGGCTCCGGTCACGCCGTCGGGGAGAAACTCGACTACGAGGGCGCCTTCGAGGGCGCCGCCAAGTTCGAGGGCGCCTACTACCCCTTCCTGAAATCCAACGCCCCCGCGCCCGTCGTCGTCGCCGCCCAGCCCGTCGTCGCGGCGGCCGAGCCCGACCCGATCGTCTCCGACATGGATGAGCAGACCCTGGAGACGGCGCCGGGCTTCAACGCGTTCACGCTCAGCAAGATCCTCTTCGCCGGCTTCGCGATCATCTCGATCGCGATGGTCGTGCTCCGCACCAAGGCCAAGATCGAGGAACGGGCCATCAAGCGCCACCGCAAGCGCTGAACCGGCGCGACCGATGCGATCCCTCCGCCTGCTCCTCGCCGTCGCGACCTCCGGCGCGCTGTCCGCGACCGCGGCGACCAACGCCGAGAAGGCGCGCGCGACCGCCGACGCGATGAAGGCCGGCGGCGGTCCGGCCGGCTCCGCCACCACCGGCGCCAAGGTCGGCGCCCCCGCGCCCGCCCGGGCCGCCGCGGACGACTTCCGGCCCACGCCCGCGGACGCACCGCTCGTCGCCGGCGGGCTGACCCGCATCACCTGCCTGTACCGCGGGACGGATCCCTATCATTATCAACTATGGCTGCCGGCGGACTACGCCGCCGCGCCGGCCAAGGCCCGGCCGACGCTCTTCATCGCCGCGCCCGGCGGCAAGGCGACCCTGGGCAACATGGGGGACTGGGTCCAGCGGCATGGCTACGTCGCCGTGCTGCTCGAGGAATCCCGCAACGGGGACTGGGAGCCCACGGTCGGCAATTTCCTCGCGGCCCATGACGACGTCGTCAGACGGGTGCGCGTGGCGGAAGGCCGGAAGGTCGCCACCGGGATGTCGGGAGCCGCGCGCGCCTGCTCGGTGTTCGTCGGCCTGCGCCCCGGGTTCGGCGGCCTGCTCTTCCAGGCCGCCGGCTACGCGCCCGTCGGCCCCACCGGCGCCTCCCCGTTGCCCGGGATCAAGGTGCCGGCGATCGCCGCGACCTTCGGGGAGAAGGATCCCAACTACGCGGAAGGCCCGCGCATGAAGCGCCTGTTCGGGGACCGGATGGAGTTGTTCGAGTTCCGCGGGGGACACCAATGGGCGCCGAAGGAGACGGTCGAGGAAGCCCTCGACTCGATCGACGCGCGCCTGCCGAAGTAGGCGGCGGGCGCACCCGAGGGTTGCCAAACGCCGGCGTCGCGGCCATCGGTAGCGACCTCCCCATGCGCCTCCTCCCGAGCCTGCCCCTCCTCCTGGCCGCCGTCGCCTTCGCCGCCGAGGCGGCGCCGAAGTTCGCCGACCCCAAGCCCCAGGCCTACCACCTCACCGCGCGCGCCAGCGAGATCGACCCGCGCTGCAAGGCGCATCCCGAGGTGGGTTTCCTGCTCGAGAAGGACGGCAAGCCCCAGGACGTGCAGCACGCCGACGTCGACACGCGCGTCGCGCCCCGCGGCCAGCTGGTCGTGTGGCTGATGGGCTACAGCCAACCGCTGGCCGACAAGGTCAACGGCTACGGCCTCCACCATATCCAGGTGGCCTACGCCCGCGAATGGTTCGGCAAACTCAACACCGAACCGGCCGACGACCCCCAGCACCTCGGCAACATCCGCCTCGAGGCCACCACCGGCGTCGACGCGAGCAAGGACATCGACATCCCCGTTCCCGACAGCATGAAGGAACGCGCCTTCCAGTTCGTGCGGCATCTGGCCAAGACCCACCCGCAGGGTCGCTGGGAGCAATTCCTCGCCAAGGATGGCAAGGGCCTCGACTGGGAGAAGGTCATCGTCTCCGGCGCGTCCCACGGGGCGACGTCCTCCGCGCGCTTCGGCCTCGCGCAGAAGTGCGCCCGCATCGTCATGTTCTGCGGCCCGCGCGACCAGCTCGACAACTGGCAGGGCCTGCCCTCCGCGACGCCCGCGAACCGCTTCTTCGGCTACAGCCACGTCCTCGACGGCGGCTGGTCCGGCGACCACTACCCGCGTTCCTGGCTGCTCCTCGGCCTGAACAAGTTCGGCCCGATCGTGAACACGGACGAGACGAAGGCGCCCTTCGGGCACTCGCGCCGCCTGATCACCAAGTACGACGTGAAGGGCGACGCCAACAAGGCGCACGGGTTCGTGCAGGTGAACAAGAACGCCCCCAAGGACGCGAACGGCAACTTCCTGCAGGAGGAGGTCTGGCGCTACCTGTTCACCTCCCCGGTGGACGAGGTCGGTCAACCGGTCCCGGCCGAGCCGGAGACGCGGATGAACCTCCGCGGCGCCGGCAAGAAGAAGTAAGTCCCGCCACCGACGGCTTGCCCTCCCCGGCGGCCCGTCGTTGGATGAGGCCCTCTCCTCCCGTGGCCATCCGCATCGATCTCCTCACGCTCTTCCCCGGCATGGCCGACGGCTTCCTCCAGGAATCCGTCATCGGCAAGGCCATGGACAAGGGTCTGATCCAGTTCAAGGCGCACGATATCCGGGGCTACTCCAAGGATAAGCACCGCAAGGTGGACGACATGCCGTACGGCGGGGGGCCGGGCATGCTGATGACCTGCCAGCCGCTCTTCGACGCGGTCGATGCCCTGGCCACCCCCGGTTGCGAGGTCATCTACCTCTGCCCCGACGGCGAGCAGCTAACCAACCCTTTGGCCCGGGAATTAGCCCAAAAAGAGCACTTAATCCTCATTTCCGGGCACTACGAGGGCATCGACCAGCGCTTCCGGGACCGCAAAGTGACCCGGGAAGTCTCCATCGGGGACTATGTCCTGACCAATGGCACCCTCCCGGCCTGCGTCCTGGTCGATTGCCTAGGCCGGCAAATCCCCGGAGTGCTGGGGGAGGAAAACTCCTTGACGGGGGACAGCTACAACGGCAAGTTGCTCGCCTTTCCGCAGTTCACCCGACCCGCCGTTTACGATGGTCTCGAGGTGCCCCCGGTCCTCCTTGGAGGAAATCACGCCGAAATCGACAAATGGCGCCGGGAAAGGCAAATCGAGAAGACTCAGCAACGCAGACCGGACCTACTGGAAGACCAAGCACCCAAGCCATGAGCAACCATCCCCTCATCCAATTCGCCACCCAGAGCCAGCTGAAGACCAGCCGTGGCGACGACTCCTTCAAGGTCGGTGACGGCGTCAAAGTCTCCACCAAGGTCCGCGAAGGCGACAAGGAGCGCACCCAGCTCTTCTCCGGCATCGTGATCCAGCGCAAGGGCGGCGGCATCCACGAGACCTTCACCGTCCGCCGCGTCTCCTTCGGCGAGGGCGTCGAGCGCACCTTCCCGGTCCACTCCCCCAACATCGAGAAGATCGAGGTCGAACGCGTTTCCCAGGTCATGCGCGCCCGCCTCTTCTACCTGCGCGATCGCCAGGGCAAGTCGGCCACCAAGGTTAAGGAAAAGCGCTTCGAGCCCTCCGAAGTCGCCGCCAAGTAAGCCCAGCCGGCAGCCCTCCGAAAACCCCGCCCCTTGGCGGGGTTTTTTGTGCCGTTCGCCCCAGGCGCCGGCATTACGAATAACGATTACACACGGTAAATAACTGATTATTAGCGGTTTATTTCCAGCATTAGCCACCTGCCGCCGGCCGGCTGGGCAAAAATTTGTCCGAATCACGCCGGGGAATGCTTGACTCCCCCCAGCCCTCCTGCGTCTTTCCACCTTCCTCATTTTCCAACCAACATGCTACGCATCCGCCTCCAACGCTTCGGCACCAAGAACGAGCCCACCTACCGCCTCGTCGTCGCCGAACAGAGCATCCGCCGCGACGGTCGCTTCGTCGAAGTCCTCGGCAACTACAACCC
>Ga0222712_10002657_pt1 | contig 20173 bp, 20 predicted proteins | sample C33_657DmetaG_FD_165043 | JGI IMG/M metagenome (GOLD analysis project Ga0222712, IMG submission 165043) | Estuarine water microbial communities from San Francisco Bay, California, United States - C33_657D | ecosystem: Environmental > Aquatic > Marine > Unclassified | place: USA: California... | reverse complement strand
CGCATCAAATAGCCTCGCGAGCAAGTAGTGTTCACCCGTGGAAACGCCGGTTACTAATAGTTCAGGTATCGATGTCGCATCTGATGCCATCGAGCCGAGCGCACCGAGTAACGAATTCAGCGTCCACTTAACTAACTTCGATGGGCCCTTTGATCTGCTGTTACAGCTGATCTCGCGCCACAAGCTCGACATCACCGAGATTTCCTTAAGCCTGGTAACCGATGAATTTATTGCCTTCATTCGCGCCCTCGAGCTCTCTGGTGAAGGTTGGCGCCTTGATCAAGCCACCGAATTCCTAGTTGTCGCGGCCACCCTGCTTGATCTCAAAGCCGCACGCCTTCTTCCATCGGGTGAAGTCGAGGATGAAGAAGATTTGGCACTGCTTGAAGCGCGCGACTTGCTCTTTGCTCGTTTGCTGCAGTACCGCGCATTTAAGGAAATTGCTGCCACCTTTGGTGATCGCATAACCCTGCAAGATAAGGCTTTCCCGCGCGTTGTAGCCCTAGATCCGGCGCTTTCCGCCTTGCTACCTGAAGTGCTAATCGGAGTCGGCGCAGAGCGTTTTGCCGCCATCGCAGATCGCGTGTTGACTCCAAAGACCCCAGCTTTAGTGTCCGTTGAGCATCTTCATATGCCATTGGTGAGCGTAGCCGAGGAGTCTAAAGGCGTGGTTGAGGCTTTGCGTAGATCAAAAACTTTGAGCTTCCGCTCACTCATCGCCGATGCCAGCAGCACCTTGGTTGTAGTTGCTCGGTTCTTAAGTCTGCTCGATCTATACCGCCAAGGCGTGCTTCGCTTTGATCAGGTTGCAGCCTTGGGCGAGCTTCAGATCAGTTGGGTGGGTAGTGAATCTGGCGAAGTTGAAGTATCTGACGAGTTTGATATTCCGGTGGTCTTAGAAGATAGCGAGGGCGAAAATGTCTAATGTAGAACTTGAGCGTTCAATCGAAGCGATCCTGATGGTGGTCGACGAGCCAGTCACTGAGCTGACTCTGGCTTCAGTGCTGGTCGTGACGATTGATGAAGTCGTGGCCGCCCTTGAAAACCTTTCCTCCTCATATGAAGGTCGCGGCTTTGAACTGCGCGCTGTGGCTGGCGGATGGCGTTTCTATAGCCATCCTGATTGCGCCGTAGCAGTTGAGAAATTCGTCCTAGATGGCCAACAGAACCGCCTTACACAGGCAGCCCTAGAGACTTTGGCCGTGATTGCCTATCGCCAGCCAGTTAGCCGTGCTCGTGTCTCGGCGATCCGTGGAGTGAATGTTGAAGCGGTAATGAAGACCTTGATCACCCGCGGTTTGGTCGAAGAGTTTGGCCTCGAGCACGAGACCGGGGCAATCCTTTACAAGACGACCAGCTACTTCCTTGAGCGCCTAGGCGTAAACAGCCTCGAAGATCTGCCAGCCCTGGCTCCATATTTGCCAGACCTTGATCGACTCGACGAGATTCTGGACTCGCTAACCGACTAGTCCAAGACAGGCCAATTAGCCCTAGACAGGGGAGAGGCGGTATCTTTACGCCCTTAACCTGACTGTCGAGGAGATAGCCAAATGGCCGAGATGCGCCTTAATAAAATAATTGCCGATGCGGGAATCACTAGCCGTCGTGGCGCCGATGAACTAATAGCCGCTGGTCGGGTAACTGTCGATGGACGTCCAGTCAGGGAACTTGGGGCAAAAATAGACCCTGATAACCATGAAGTAGCAGTTGATGGTGAGACAATTAAACGTTCTTTGACTAAGTCTTATTTAGTACTTCATAAGCCTAAAGGTGTTTTGTCTACGATGTATGACCCAGAAGGTCGACCATCCTTGGCGGATTTTATTGATTTACGTAAAGAGCGCCTGTTCCATGTGGGTCGTCTAGATAAGGATTCTGAAGGCCTAATTCTTTTGACTAATGATGGTGACCTGACTTTCCGTGCAACTCACCCGTCATTTGGGCTTGAAAAAACCTACATTATTGAGTTCGAAGGACGCCTGGAAACAGGGGTAGATAAGGTGCTTCTAAAGGGCGTGGAGCTCGAAGATGGCATGGGTCGAGTACTTAGCTTTAAGCAACTCTCAGCAAACTGGATCGAGGTAAAGATCCACGAGGGCCGGTATCACATTATCCGCCGCCTAATGGAAGCTGTAGGCGTCGAGGTCCTTCGATTGATCCGTACTAACTTCGGACCGATCTCCTTGGGCGACACCCCTGAAGGACGCTGGCGAGACCTTAATGAACAAGAATTGTTAAATATACAGAAGGCTTTAGATATAAAGTAATAAAACGTTTTATCTATATTAGTAAAATATCTATTTCTCAATTTATCGATATCTATAATTGCGAGTAGATATTTGTCGATAATTTCTCGATTTCTGAGCGGAAGAATCGACCTTGATATCTATTTATCGATATACGTAATTCTCTGCGAGAGCACCCTGATTAGAGAGCTTGAGCTTCTGAGATAACTATCTAGATTAGTCGGCAAGTAGATTTATAGGTAAACACGTAATTATTAAAAACGAAAAAAGGGTACTTCAAGGTACCCTTAACCATGGTTTTACGAGCTATTCGAGGCGCTACGCAAGTGAGCGTGAATTCAAGCGTGGCGATAGGCGACGGAGTGCGTGAGCTCCTGCCCGCCATGCTCAAAGCTAATGGGCTCGAAGTCGATGACGTGATCTCAGTTTTAATGACTGCCACTCCAGACTTAACTGCTGACTTTCCAGCTGCTTCGGCCCGCGATGTCGGATTTGCCGGTACTCCTCTTATCTGCGCAGTAGAGATCGATGTGACCGGAGCTTTAGAGCGAATTATTCGAGTGCTGATGCATGTTGAAAGCGGCAAAAGCAAGGGCGAAATAGCCCATATTTACCTCCATGGCGCTACAGCTTTGCGCAAAGATTTAGCCCAGTAAGGGGCTCGCCGTGAAATCAAAATCCGTCCGAATAGTAGGCGCTGGCCTAATTGGCACCTCAATTGGCCTTGCCTTAAAAGCAGCCGGCTATTCTGTTCAATTTGTCGATGTCGATAAAAATGCCGAGCTGTTGGCTAACGACCTCGTAAAAGCGCCTGAGATTACAACCCCAGGCCTGGTCATCATTGCTACACCGCCTTCGGCCTTCAAATCTAGTATTGAGCGTGAATCAACTCTCAACCCTCGAGCGATACTTATTGATATTGGTAGCGTAAAGACAAAACCTATACTTGAGGTTTCTACTATGGAAGGCCTTTTGTCGAGGTTCTGTGGCACCCATCCGATGGCTGGACGCGAGGTTAGTGGGGCAGTATCTGCTCGGGCTGATCTCTTCTTAGATCGCGCCTGGATCATCACTCCGACCGCGGAAACCTCGGGTGAAGCCAAGGCGATGGCGCTGGAAGTGATAGCCGCATGCGGTGCGCAAGTCGTAGAAATGAGCGCAGAGGCTCACGATGAGCGAGTGGCTTTGATTTCACATCTACCGCAAACGATCAGTTCTTTGCTTGCCGCCCAGCTTTCGAACTCAAGTCCAGAGGCGCTAGCACTGGCCGGGGGCGGGCTAAGGGACACAGTTCGAATTGCGGGCTCGGATCCAAAGCTGTGGGGCGAGATCCTGGGCGCTAACGAGGCTGCGCTAATGCCATTATTGATAAGTCTACAAAGTGATCTTTCGGATCTAATTTCAGCCGCCAGTGGCCCAGCTAAATGGGAGTCGCTAGTGGCCGCAGGTAGGGTCGGAAAGAGTGCTATTCCGGGTAAACATGGTGGCAAATCAAGAGAGTACAGCTACTTGCCAATTGTCATCGATGATCGACCTGGTCAACTTGGTTCGCTCTTCAATGCTTGCGCAAAAGCCAATGTGAATATTGAAGACCTCGCGCTGGAACATTCACCTGGTCAGTTAACTGCGGTTATAACACTTGCGATTGCACCAGAAGATATTGATCGTTTGAGTGAATTCTTAACCAAAGATGGCTGGAACGTTCATTCAGTTAGTTAATGTGTTTTAGCAAAATTCAGTTTTAGGTAAAGCTTCACGCTGTAAGCAACGTAGAATAAGGGTCATTATGGGCATAGTTGTAGCAATAGATGGCCCTAGTGGTTCGGGTAAATCAAGCACCTCAAAATCAGTAGCAATGCGTTCCACCTGGGATTACCTCGATACTGGCGCTCTCTACCGTGGCCTTACTTGGCTCGCGTTACAAAATGATTTAACAGATGCGAGCTCGGTTCTAAAAGCACTTAAATCTTCACCTTTGCGATTTGTGGTCGATCCACTGGAGCCACGTTTATTTGCTGGTGACACTGAAATTACCGATGCGATTCGCACCGTTGAAGTTACCGAAAGTGTTTCAAAGTTTGCCGCCATGCCAGAACTACGTGCCGAGCTGTTGAAATTGCAGCGCAAAATTATTTCTGATTCAAAGCGCGGAATTGTTGTAGAAGGTCGCGATATTGCAACGGTCGTTGCACCCGATGCAGCACTGAAAATTTATCTAACTGCTGATTTGACTGCCCGTGCGGCTCGTCGTGATGCCGAAGAGAATTCAGTTCAAGGTGTCGAAAATGTTGCGCAATCTTTAAGTAATCGCGATGAATTAGATTCAACCCGCGAAGTTTCACCACTTGCTTTAGCACCCGATGCTTTGACTATTGACTCAACTCATTTAAGTTTAGAAGAAACTGTTGATCGCATCTGGGAGTTACTAAAGCAGCGTGAATTACTTGGTTTACCAGTTGTCGCAATCTTGGGCCGTCCTAACGTTGGCAAATCAACGCTGATTAATCGCTTCATTGGTCGACGCGAAGCAATCGTTGAAGACACTCCTGGTGTTACTCGCGATCGCGTTCAATACGAATGCGAGTGGGGCGGTCGACGTTTTATCGTCATGGACACTGGTGGCTGGGAAGCAAAGCCAGATGGAATTTCAATTCAGGTAAGTGCAGGTGCTGAACAAGCAATGCGCGAAGCTGATGTTCTGGCCTTCGTAGTCGATGCCCAAGTTGGCGCACTCGACGAAGATGACATCTTGGTTAGTGAATTGCGCAAGGCAAAGAAGCCTACAATTTTGATCGCTAATAAGGTCGATGATGAAGGCGCAGAGTCCGATGCATATGCCCTTTGGAACCTTGGTTTAGGCGAGCCATATTTCGTATCCGCACTGCACGGTCGCGGTAGTGGTGACTTGCTTGATCATATTGTTGCTGAGCTTCCCGAAGTTGGTCGCGCACAAGTGCAAGATGGTTACCGTCGCGTCGCGCTAATTGGCCGCCCAAACGTTGGTAAATCAAGTTTGTTAAACGCACTGGCAGGTGAGACTCGCTCCATTGTCGATGATGTTGCCGGAACAACTCGCGATCCAGTTGATGAGTTAATCGAAATTGGCGATCAAGTTTGGCGTTTTATTGATACCGCTGGTTTACGCAAGCGAGCTAATCAAGCAAGCGGTACTGACTATTACGCAACGCTTCGAACTCAAACTGCGCTAGAACGTTGCGAAGTTGCAGCAGTTGTTCTCGATGCATCTAATCCGATTTCGGAACAAGATTTGCGAATCATCACGATGGTTGAAGAAGCTGGTAAAGCAATGGTCATCGTGATGAACAAATGGGATTTAGTAGATGAAGATCGTCGCGATCAATTAGATAAAGAAATCGATCGTCACCTTGATCAAGTTGAATGGGCACAGCGAGTAAATGTTGCGGCCAAGACCGGCTGGCATCGCGATCGCTTAGCGCCAGCTTTGCGCACCGCACTTGGTGGTTGGGAACAACGTGTTCCGACGGCCAAGTTGAACTCATTCTTGGGCGCCCTAATTGGCGCAACACCTCCACCAGTTCGTGGTGGAAAACAACCAAAGATTTACTACGCAACCCAAGCCGGCATCGCACCGCCGAAGTTCGTGATCTTCTCAAGTGGCTGGATTGAAGCTTCCTATCGTCGCTTTATTGAACGTCGTCTGCGTGAAGAGTTTGGTTTCCCGGGCACTCCAGTCATGGTGGCGATCCGAGTCAAGGAACGCGACAAAGAGTAATGCTGACGATTCCTAACGCCTTAACTTTTCTGAGGTTCCTCGGAATCCCACTCTTTCTTCATTTGGCTTTGAATCTGCAAGCTGATGGTTGGGCAATTGCGGTTTTAGCCGTCGGGGGAGCCACAGATTATTTTGATGGCAAACTAGCTAGAGCTTGGGGTCAGACTTCACGTTTTGGCGAGATCGCCGACCCAACAATTGACCGCCTTTACATCTTGGCCGTCTTGATTGCACTTTATGTGCGCGATGCAGTTCCGCTTTGGCTAATCGCGACCCTGTTGGGGCGGGACTTGATTTTGGGTCTACTTTCGATTTGGCTGAGTCTTACCAAACGCCCACTCATTGAAGTTACTTTTCTAGGAAAGGCAGCCACCTTCAATCTCTTGTATGCCTTCCCATTCTTATTGCTAGCACTTTCGGATTCTTGGCTCGGCACTGTGGCCTTCGTTTTGGGTTGGGCTTTTGCAATCTGGGGAACAGCCCTTTATCTCGTCACGGGTTTTTCATATTTCATAAATGCGATATCCCGTACTAAGGTTCGGCCATAATTCTTTTTGATTTAACTTTGTGACAACTTAGAGAAATGGCGCGAAATGTCTAACATTCCAGCAGATTTGAAATACACCAAAGAGCACGAATGGGTGCGCGATTTGGCAACTGCTGGCACTGTTTCGATAGGTATTACCGACTTTGCGCAAGGCGCTCTTGGCGACATTGTTTATGTGCAGTTACCTAAAGTTGGCGACGTTGTTGTAAGCGGCAAAGTTTGCGGCGAGGTGGAATCGACTAAAAGCGTCTCGGAAATTTTCGCACCAGTTACTGGGAAAGTGATTGCGATCAATGAGGCGTTATCTAATTCACCAGAATTTATCAACTCTGATCCTTACAACGCAGGCTGGCTACTGGAAATCGAACTCTCCGAAGCTGCTACCGATCTGCTATCCCCAGATGAATACGGACAAATCACCGCTTGACCTAACCCCGGTCTCTAAATAGGGTAAGCCTCCAGTTAAGGATGAAGTTGATTTTAAAACTTTAATCTCTTAGAAACGAAATGGGGGAGTGCAAATGGCTGCAGCTGAAATAGAGCGCGAAGTCACCACCACTATCTCTCTCGGAGTGCGACCAGTAATTGATGGTCAAGTCAATCTTGATACTTTAATTCAATCCCTTGATGCTGATAATCAAAAGGTTGTTGCTCAAGTACTGGCTGCTTCTGAACCGACTGCGCTATTACTAGTCCTAAAAGGTGCCGGACGTGGCAATCGTTTCATGGTTGATAAGGCCGGAACCACAATTGGCCGCGCTGTTGATTCGGGCATTTTCTTAGATGACATCACGGTTTCTCGAAAGCACGCATCCATCACCTTTGACCAATTCTTTACTTTCACAGATTCGGGCAGTCTCAACGGGTCATATCTAAATAACGAACGCGCGACTACATCAGTTTTGAAATCGGGCGATGAAATTCAAATCGGAAAGTTTCATTTAGTTTTTATTAGCAATAAAAGCAACGCAAGTAATTCCCAATCAGATAACAAGTAAGAAAAAACGGAGATCATAAGATGAGCGTTCCAGCACGGGCATACCTCAGCATCGGTGAAGTTCTAAATAAACTTCGTGGTGATTTTGCGGATATTACGATCTCGAAGATTCGTTTCTTAGAATCAGAAGGTTTAATTGACCCGCAGCGAACCCCTTCTGGTTATCGCAAATTCACTTCAACTGATCTTGATCGTCTGCGCTATGTGCTACTTGCACAACGCGATCAGTATTTGCCGCTTCGCGTTATCAAGGAAAATCTTGATGCCATTGATCGCGGTCTACAACCTTCAGCTACTGGGGGAGCCGCTGCGCCTCGTCCACAATTAGGGCTGGCAACAGTCGATGGCGAGTTTGCACCCTCTTCTTTTGGTGACACCAATGACCTTCGCCTTAGCCGCGAAGAGCTGTTGAAATCATCTGGCATCAATGACGATCAACTAACTGAGCTTGAGTCGTTTGGCTTGATCACAGTTCGTGGCCGTCATTACGATGCCGACGCGCTTGCTATTGCCCAGGCTGTTTCAGAGATGTCAGCTTTCGGAATCGAACCACGTCACATGCGATCATTTAAGTCAGCGGCCGATCGCGAAATTGGTTTGATCGAGCAAGTCATTACGCCGCTGGTGCGCCAGAAGAGCACCGAGTCAAAAGCTCGCGCCGAAGAGGTCACCAAGGAAATTGCAGCACTTTCAATTCGTCTACATGCCTCGTTGGTGCGTAGCGGTCTACATCGCTTCCGCTAAAGAGATGTCCTCTGAAATGATTCCGATGGAGGTTATCGGCGTGCGCGTCGAGATGCCTTCTAATCAGCCAATAATTCTGTTGCGCGAAATAGATGGCACCCGCTTTCTGCCAATCTGGGTCGGGGCAGTAGAGGCGACAGCAATTGCATTCGCTCAACAAGGTCTTGAGCCACCTCGCCCGTTAACTCATGACTTAATGGCGCAGCTATTTGATAAGTTCGATGCCAGTTTGGTCGCCGTGCATATCAACGAACTTCGCGATGGCGTCTTTTACTCAACTTTGCAGATGCGTGATTCTCTGGCCAACTTAGTTCAGCTATCAGCCCGGCCATCTGATGCCGTAGCCCTGGCACTTAGAACTCAAAGCAATATTCTGGCCAGCTCTGACTTGTTAGATACCGCCGGCATTGAGATCCCAGATGGCGCCGTGGTAGATGAGGGCGATTCAGGCGATCAGATTGTCGAACTAGAGGCTTTCCGCGAATTCCTAGAGGGCATCAATCCAGATGATTTCAAGGGATAGTTGAGCGTAAAACTCTAAACCTAAAGTAGAGGTTTTGACCGTGTCGGTCATTGCAACGGTGTAATTCGACTCCTACTCTTTAGCCATTAGACCCCACTAATAATTAATCGAAATGAGTTCCCCCTCATGAGTCAGACAGACTTCGAAATTGGCTACCGCGGCGCGACTGCCTGTGCTGCAGCTGGAATTACTTATCGCCAACTCGATTACTGGGCACGTACTTCGTTAGTTGAACCAAGCATTCGTAGCGCTGGGGGATCCGGAACTCAACGTCTATATGGCTTTCGTGACATCTTGGTTTTAAAAATTGTTAAGCGATTATTAGATGCTGGCGTATCACTACAAAATATTCGCACCGCAGTTGATCACTTGCGCGGTCGTGGCGTTACTGAATTAGAGCGCATTACTTTGATGTCTGATGGCGCCTCGATTTATGAATGCGCCAGTGCTGACGAAATGTACGACTTAGTGCAAGGTGGCCAAGGAGTATTCGGAATCGCAGTAGGAAAAGTTTGGCACGAAGTTGAAGGCTCACTTTCAAACCTTCAAGGTGAGGTTAATGGTCAAGTAGTTGGTGGCGAAAATAACGACGAGCTGTCGCAACGTCGGGCGCGCAAAGGGGCGTAATCGCCCGTATTCTGCTCACCTTACTGATCGCTGATCAGTAGTTCTTTCGAGACCTAGGGTGACATTGCATGAGCACGCACGAGAATTTTGAATCACGTCACATTGGGCCCTCGCTGGAACAAGAGGCAACCATGTTGCACGAACTCGGGTTTGCAGATTTAAATTCTTTTATCAAAGCAGTTGTACCTGAAAATATTGCGATGGGGCAGCGGTTAGCCGATGTATTGCCGACTGCGCTTTCAGAGGTCGAAACAATTGCAGAGCTTCGCAAACTAGCAAGCCAGAATCAAGTATTCGATTCATTTATCGGAACTGGTTATTACGGAACAATTACACCCGCTGTTATTTTGCGAAATGTTTTAGAGAATCCAGCTTGGTACACCGCATATACGCCATATCAACCAGAAATTTCGCAAGGTCGATTAGAAGCGCTATTCGCATTTCAAACTGCGGTCTGTGATTTAACAGCGCTACCAATTGCAAATGCTTCGATGCTTGATGAGGGAACTGCTGCAGCTGAAGCCATGACCCTGGCCCGTCGAGTATTTAGCGGTGCCGATTCAGCCGTTTTTTTAGTAGATAAATTTTTGCATCCGCAGACCAAGGCTGTTGTTGCTACTCGCGCTAAGCCACTACCCATTGAGATTGTGGAGTTTGATCCAAGCGAGCCGCTATCAAATATTTCAAACCAAGAAGTATTTGGCGTTCTTGTTCAGTATCCAAATACCAATGGTGAAATTCTGGATTACTCAGCTCTTGCTGCTTGGGCTCACGAACGAAACGCTCTCCTAATTGCTGCGACAGATTTACTTGCACTTACCTTGCTAACACCTCCAGGGGAGTGGGGCGCAGATATCGCAGTTGGTTCAGCACAGCGCTTTGGCGTGCCAATGGGATTTGGTGGGCCACACGCAGGGTTTATGGCTGTGCGCAGTGGGTTAGAGCGTTCGATGCCCGGCCGACTAATTGGGCAAAGTCTTGATGCGCATGGCAATCCAGCTTTCCGCTTAGCTCTGCAAACTCGCGAACAACACATCAGGCGCGATAAGGCGACCAGCAATATTTGTACCGCTCAAGTTCTCTTGGCAGTAATGAGTGCGTTCTATGCGATGTGGCATGGTGCCGACGGTTTGAAAGTTATTGCAAATCGCATTCATGCCCAAACTGACTCGCTGGTCAAAGCACTCGAGCCAACTGATCATAAAGTTTTAACTAAGAATTACTTTGACACGATTCTGATTGAAGTAAAAGATGCGGCGTTGATTCATCGCACTGCCAGATCGCTACGGATTAATTTGCGCGAAGTATCGGCAAATGTAGTTGGTATCTCTTTCGACGAAACAATTACCGCTGAACACTTATTACGTATCGGTCAGATCTTCGGGGTATATATTTCAGGCCCGTCACGTGAAGTTGCCATTAGTAGCGCTCGCAAGAGTTCCTATCTAACGCACCCGATCTTTTCGACAAATCGTTCAGAAACATCGATGATGCGCTACTTGCGCACTTTGGCTGATCGAGATTTAGCCCTTGATCGCACCATGATTCCGCTGGGATCTTGCACTATGAAATTAAATGCGGCCACCGAGATGGAAGCTGTGACTTGGCCAGAATTTTCCAGTCTGCATCCATTTGCGCCGGCTGAGCAAAGCGCCGGTTCTCGTCAGTTAATCAAAGAGTTAAGCGATTGGTTAATTGCAATTACTGGGTATGACGCAGTTTCGTTGCAGCCAAATGCAGGTAGCCAAGGGGAGTTCGCTGGCCTATTAGCCATTCGTAATTACCACGATTCACGTGGCGATCAAGCACGCAAAATTTGTTTGATTCCATCGAGTGCGCATGGCACGAATGCTGCGAGTGCGGTTATGGCGGGAATGAAAGTTGTCGTAATTGAATGTGATGCCGAAGGAAATGTAAGTATTGAAGATCTCGAGGCGAAGATCGCGGCGCACAGTGGGGAAGTGGCTGCTCTGATGGTTACTTATCCATCGACCCATGGTGTTTTCGAAGTCGAGATTTCTCGGATCTGCGCACTAGTTCATGATGCTGGTGGACAGGTTTATGTCGATGGCGCGAATTTAAATGCGCTGGTTGGTTTAGCCCAACCCGGAAAATTTGGGGCAGATGTATCGCACTTGAATTTGCATAAGACCTTTTGTATTCCTCACGGTGGCGGCGGACCCGGCGTTGGCCCAGTAATTGCCCGAGCTCACTTGGCACCTTTCCTGCCGAACCATCCGATGGATGTTTTGGCAGGACCGGCAACTGGCCCTGGCCCAATTTCAGCGGCGCCATTTGGTTCGGCCAGCATCTTGCCGATTAGTTGGGCCTACATTCGCTTGATGGGTGGAGCGGGGCTAACTCATGCAACCCAAGTCGCGATTTTGTCTGCCAACTACATTGCCCGTAAATTGCAGAACGATTTCCCAGTTCTTTACACCGGTGCCAATGGTTTGGTAGCTCACGAGTGCATTCTCGATCTGCGTGAGATCACCAAGATCAGCGGCGTTACTGTCGATGACATCGCCAAGCGCCTAATGGATTACGGCTTCCACGCGCCAACTATGAGTTTTCCGGTTGCTGGAACCTTTATGATCGAGCCGACTGAGAGTGAAGATATTGCCGAACTGGACCGCTTTATCGCAGCGATGAAGGCAATTAAAGCCGAAATCGACCAGATCACCGAAGGTAAAGTAAAGGTTGAGGGTTCAGCTCTACGAAATGCGCCTCACACGATTGAGGCAGTTTTAGACCCTAACTGGGATCGTGCCTATAGCCGAGCCATGGGCGCCACGCCTGGAGCCCGAGAGGGGCTTATTTCGGGTGAGTTAATCGGTACTCGCGGTAAGTATTTTCCTACTGTCGGTCGTGTCGATGGCGTTCATGGCGACCGGAACTTGATCTGTTCTTGTACACCAATAGCTGAATTCGCCGAGTAAAGAACACGGGAATTCACGCTCAAAAGGGGTAGTGGCTAATTCCTTTTACTTAACATAATGTAACTTATCGGCGTTTAACTACACGGGCGGCATAGCTCAAACCAGCGCCAAATCCCGAGCCAATCAGCAACATCAGCACCCAGGAGAATTCGCCCACTCGATCGTAAATTGTTCGTGTGGCATTTAGTGCAACTGCTCCGTTGATGCTGGCAGCGATATTCTCTTTAGTTGATTTCAAAACGATGCCATTTGTGTCGATGATTGCTGAAATACCAACTGTAGAAACGCTGACGGAATATCTGGCATGTTCGATACTTCGGATTCGAGTTATCGCCAATTGTTGGGCGCTTTCAGCCGTATTAGCGAAAGTCGCACTATTTGTCTGGACCACGAACAAGTTGCTCTGGTCAGCCGAGCTTTGAATTAGTCGATCATCAATTAACTCGAAACAGATAATTGGCGCAATTTTCGCCTGACCCACTTGATGAATTACAGCTGATTTGCCGGGTGAAAAGTCCTCGACTTGGTTGGGCAAATCTGAGAAGAATGTCAATGCAGATCGCAGTGGCATGACCTCACCAAATGGCGTCAAATGCCGTTTTACATATCGCGTGGTCGCCCCAATTTTTGGTTCCCAAAGAATCGAAGCATTTTGCAATTGGCCATCAGTACGCAGAACTGCCCCAACGATTAAGGGAACTTCTGCTTTGTCGACTAACGCGGAAATTGCACTCCCGATTTTTGGGTTGTTAAATGGATCTACATCAACGGAATTTTCTGGCCAAATAATCAGATTTGGTTTCTTTCCTTTGATCAGAGATTTCTCGGTTTCGGTTACATGTCGATAGAAAACCTCGGTAGCTCGCTCATTAAAATCAAGTCCTAATTTCGGAACTGAACCTTGCACGGCAAGTATTTGAAAAGTCTGACGTGGCGAATTGTTTGGCAGAATAAAAATTCCAGAAAGTGTCAGCGCGATTGCAATAGCTGGGAGAGTTATGCCACTTCCCCGCTTAGCTAACTGGAACGCTGCCACACCGAGTAAAAGCGTGGCCAATGAAAGAAGTGACACTCCTCCGATGCTGGCAAGACGCGCATATGGTGCATCAACTTGCGAGAATCCGATGCGCAACCAACCGAAACCACGAAATGGAAAACGAGAACGTACTTCTTCTAGAGCAAGAAAGGCGACCGGAAGAAAGAAATACCAGGAATCCCCTATTCGTTTAAGGAAGCCCAAGGGCAGGTAGAAAACTGTTTGCAGCAGCACAAGTGCGATCCATGGCGTAATTCCGACATATTTATTGCTCCAAATTAATCCTGCCGCATTGAAAGTAAATGCAAACAGGGCAAAGGATGCGAAGTGTTTGCCATTGTTGTTGATGGTATAAATCAGAGTAGCGATTGCAAGCGGGGCGGCGAACCACAGACCGATTGGCTTAAATGCTGTCGATAACAATAGCCCGCTTAAGAATGAATAAAATGCAAACACGTATTTACCAGCCAAGAGCTGCGATTAAACGATCAATACTTGCGCCAAGTCCGTATTGATCTTTGATTTGGTAGAGCTTTGATAAGTCAGCTGGAGCTTTAGGCATGGATAAATCAACCTTAGGTAGTGGTGCATCTCGCGCGACCCGTACTAGTTTGGGCGCGATACTTAAGTAATCGGCGCCTGCAATTATTTTCTTCGCAAGGGCTGGCGGTAATGAATCGTGCGCTTCATGAGCTCCAACGAGAGCATCTTCAACAGTGGCAAAATTGTTGGCAATTACCGCGGCCCCTTTTTCGCCAATTCCCTTTACGCCAGGAAGTCCGTCCGATGGGTCGCCTCTGAACATTGCAAACAAGTCATAACGATCACCTGGAATTGCATACTTATCGGCAACATACTTAATATCAACTAGATCGTGCTGGGAAATACCTTTTGCCAGATAAACAATTTTAATATCGCGTTTGTCATCAACCATTTGAAATAAGTCGCGATCTCCAGTAACAATTCGAATTGGACCGTTTTCTACTTCGGCATAGGTGGCCATAACATCATCGGCTTCATAGTCATCGACTCCAACGACTGGGATTCCGAAAAGATCCAAAATATCTAACAGGATCGGTATCTGCGGAGTTAGCGTTTCTGGCTCTACTTCTTCTTCGCCTTCTTCTTCCAAACGATTAGCTTTATAGGCCGGGAAAATATCAACGCGCCAACTTGGTCGCCAATCACCATCGAGGCACGCAACCAGACGATTGGGTTTATAAATTCCCACTAATCGCGCCGTCATATCAAGGTAGCCGCGAATTGCATTAACGGGAGTTCCATCGGGTGCCAATAAAGTGTCGGGCATTCCGTAGTAAGCGCGGTACCAAAGCGAAGCGCTATCGAGCAACATTAAAGTCATAAGTCACCCAGCATATAACTGACTACTCCCCGATCAATACGCTTAACTGCCTCGCGACAAGTAGGTCGCAGCTTTTCACTCGCCGTTGCGATTTGATTCATGAGATCGATTAGTTGTTTGGTCGATCTGACAAAGTCACCCACGGACATGTCGCTTCCCTTAAGCACGTTATTAAGTGAGTTGCCATTGGCCCAGCGGTAAGAGATGTAACAGAAGCCAAGATCTGGAGCTTTTTGTGTCTGCACTTGATGCTTTTCTTCGATCTCTTCCAGCTGGCCCCACACATGTGCGATCTCACCCAACGCATTGGCCACATTTTGATGCGGGATTTTTGGCGCTAGATCTTCTTGGGAACGAGATTGATAAATCATGCAAGAGACAACCGATAATAATTCAGCCGGATTTAACTCATCGAGTAAGCCCAATCGAATAGTTTCAGTTAGTAGTAGGTCAGATTCGGCGTAAATTTTGGCCAAGATCTTTCCTTGGGCCAGAGGTTTTTCACCCTCGATATATCCGAGTTCATCTAGAACTGCGCAGATACGATCAAAAGTTTTGGCAATAACGTGTGTGCGGTTTTCAATGCGATTAGTAAGTCCTTCATTCTCGCGACGTAATCGACCGGCTCGCTCTTGGATACGTGCGTGTGCTTCGCGTTCATTGCAACCATGGCAGGCATGATTTCGTAACGCCTTGCGCAGTTGATCGATCTCACCTTCAAGATGCTGACGCTGTCTATTATCAAATGTCTTACGTCCGCCACGTTTTGATAACAGCGCCTCGAGCTCTTTAACTTCGCGGCGCATCGATGCGTACTGATTAAAATCACCTAAGTGGCATTGCGCGGAATCTACGAGTTCATCGATGGCAGTCTGATTACGGCGCACTTGCCGATCTAGCCCAACGACAGCACGATCGGCTTGGAACTGCGCGAATGAAGACTCCAGCGAACCGCGGGCACGCTCTCGACCAAAACGACTAATCAAGTTGATCGCCATGTTGTAAGTCGGCGTAAATGAAGAACGCAATGGGTAAGTTCGAGTAGACGCTAATCCTGCAGCGGTCGCTGAATCAACCGAAGGCGACCATTGCACAACCGCGTTACCTTCAATATCAATGCCGCGACGACCTGCTCGCCCAGTTAACTGCGTGTACTCCCCTGGTGTGATTGGTACATGCGCCTCACCGTTCCATTTAGTTAATTTCTCTAAAACCACAGTTCGAGCAGGCATATTAATTCCAAGGGCCAACGTTTCAGTCGCAAAAACTGCCTTGATATATCCGCGTTTGAAGAGATCTTCGATCGCCTCTTTAAAACTTGGGAGTAAGCCAGCATGATGTGCCGCAATTCCACGTTCCAGAGCACTAAGCCATTGATCAAAACCAAGAACTGCCAAATCTTCTTCAGCTAAATTTTGGGTGTAGTAAAGCGCTGTCTTCGTAATCTCAGCTCGTTCCTCGGAATTAGTTAAGCGAAGCCCGGCGTTTAAACATTGATTCACGGCCGCGTCGCACCCAGCGCGAGAGAAGATGAAAGTAATCGCTGGCAATAGATTTTCGCGGTTTAACTTTTCAATAATGTCGGCGCGAGATAACCGGCTTTCATTCTGACCAAAGCGCTCACGTCGATTTCGTTCAGTATGAACTTTGCGCATTGCCTCCAGTTCGAGTTTTAGAATCTCAGGGTTTACTTGGCCAGGTTTGCTAAATAGATCGACTAGACGTTGACCAATTAACACGTGTTGATAGAGCGGAATCGGCCTAACTTCACTAACTACAACTGTGGTGTTTCCGCGAATTTCATTTAACCATTCACCAAACTCTTCGGCATTGGAAACGGTGGCCGAGAGTGAAATGACTTGCACGCTCTCCATTAAATGAATGAGTACTTCTTCCCAAACTCCCCCACGAAATTTATCGGCTAGATAGTGAACTTCATCCATTACTACCCACCCCAAGTTATTCAGGGTGTTGGATCCGGCATAAAGCATGTTGCGTAGAACCTCGGTAGTCATAACCAAGATATCGGCTTCACTGTTGATACTGGTATCTCCAGTTAGCAAGCCAACTTTCTCTTCGCCAAAGCGCTCGACAAATTCGGCAAACTTTTGATTTGAGAGCGCCTTTATGGGCGTCGTGTAGAAACACTTCTTCCCATTTTTGAGCGCGAAAAAGGCAGCGAATTCGCCAACCACAGTTTTTCCGGCTCCAGTCGGGGCGGCTACTAATACGCCGTGACCGTCTTCGAGAGCATGACAAGCTTCGATCTGAAAATCATCGAAACCAAAATCAAAGGAATCAATGAATTCCTGAGTTACCGCGTGCTTAGCGCGTGATTTTGCAGCGGCATAGGCCTCGGCGGGTGAAAGTTGATCCTGGCCGCTCATGCGGGCCAAGTTAGCAGGCTTTGCGGTAAAGATTCGACTTGAACTGGCAGCTGACCAATTCGCTCACCATCGGCATAGGCCACCGCGGAAGATTCGATACGAATCGCTTTCGCGCGGATTACCTCAACTTGCGGATGCTCCACATGAGTTCCTTTATAGACTGTGGGAAATACCTTGATGAATTCCAGCTTCGACACTGGATGCAAAATCATGATGTCGAAAAGTCCATCGTTCAAAACGGCATCGGGACAAACTCGCATACCGCCGCCATAAGAATTTCCATTTCCGATTGCGATCAACATTGCTTCAACTTCTAAAATTCTCTCATCTGCAAAAATCTTGAATTCTATTGGTTGAAATTTTGGAAACTCGAGAACAATCGCGGCATTGTATTTAGCTGGCCCTTTTGGCCATTTCATTTTGTTAGCTCGTTCGTTTACCACGGAATCAAAACCACTTGATAGAACAGCACCAAAATACTCGCCATCGACAACTCCAACATCTACCAAGGTTGGCGCGGTTGAAATTAAATGTTCGAGATAATCAGTCAAGTCGTGATCAAACCAACCTAAGGTTCGATAGAAATCATTACCGGTTCCACCTGGAACTATCGCTAGTGGGACTTTAAACTCAATGGCAAACTGCAATAAAAGGTGAAATAAGCCATCTCCCCCAATGCTAAGTAACCGTGTGGCTTCACCGTTTCGCAATGACTCTGCGACTAGTGCTTTAGTTTCGGCAGCACTACTCGGGGAAATCATGCGATAAGTAATCTCGCGAGACTGTAGAAAGCCAACAACTTGGGCGGCCAGCGACGCTGCTGCGCCTAAGCCCGCTTTAGGATTTACGACCACCAACCACATGAGGTAAACCTACCGATTCGAATTAATCTATTGGCGATGCGGATGGATCAAAATCTGCTGAATCTTGGCTCTGATTGCGTTTGTCTCTACGTCGATCCAGCAAGAGCGCAATCAAGCCGGCCAAGAAGTAAAGAAGAACTAGTGGGCCAGCCAGAAAACTCATTGTTATTGGATCTGATGTTGGGGTCAATGCTGCAGCCGCTAAGGTGATTGAGAATACCCAGATTCGCCATGGTTTTAAGATGGTAGAGCCACGCAAGAACCCAATTAGATTGAAAGTCAGCAGGAATACGGGTAGCTCGAAAGCTAAGCCAAATAACAAAATCATCCGTAAAACAAAATCTAAATAATCGTCGAATTTGACCAGATTTGTAAGCGCATCTGGCGTGAAACCAAAGAGCACCTTAATTGCAACGGGCAAGATTAAGTAACCAATGGTCGCGCCTATTGCAAAAAATGGGGTGGCGGCGAAAAGGAAGAGAATCGAGTATCGCTTCTCTTTACGATGAAGCGCTGGTGCGATAAATGCCCAAAGTTGATAAAGCCAAATCGGTGCAGCCACAATCAGGCCACTAAGAATTGCAACCTTAATTTGCAGGTTCAGTGGTCCTAAAATTCCGTTGATATAAAGCGAGCCGCATTCATCGGATGCGGTAGCTCTCGCTGCGGCGAGATCACAAACTGGTTTGGCCAACTGAGTAATTATTTGGTCATAAAGAAACCAACCAGCAGTCGATGCCACCAGAATTGCAATGACGGAGCGAAGGAAACGTTTTCGGAATTCGTTTAAATGCTCAAGTAACGGCATCTTGCTTTTGTTGCGTTTAGACATTGCGAAAATGACTACTTAGAAGATGAGTCGTCATCTTTCTTGTCGTCGTCCTTCATCTCTTTCATTTCAGACTTGAAGATACGAAGTGAGCGACCTAACGAGCGGGCTGAATCAGGAAGACGTTTAGCTCCAAAGAGGACGGCAATGACAATCAGAATTACGATTAACTCTTGACCACGAGGCATCTAATTACTCCTTTAGTTTCAACTTCTATGGGTAAACGCTAGCGTATTAAACCGGGGTGCCGCTCAGTTCGATCTTTAGAAACTAGTGATAATTTCCCAACGCAGCCTTGGCTCGAGCATGAACTGCAGCCCTAATCTCACTTGGATTTACAGCTTCCACCTGACCTGCGAGTGAAATTATCGCTCGTGAAATCCACTGAGCGCTATAGCCCTGGATTCTCGCAGTTGAGGAGCCTGGCGCTACTTGCGGCAACACTTCAAGAACCTGGCGCGAAGCAGAATGAACTTTTACTTCGTATTCAATAGCCTCGTCCTTAGAAACTACTTGGTTAGTTGGCCAAAGTTGGTCAGGTATCTCTTTGATTTTTACAATACGGTCGGCGCGAAAGTTACGAACTGCTTTGGCGCTATCGCAATAACCCTGCAAATACTCATGTGAACCCGACTGCGAGAGTTCGTAAGGTGCGACTTGTCGCGTCGATACTTGATCGTTGGCAGCTGAGTGATAGGTAATCTCTAGCCAACCACGCCGACGAATTGCACGCAGAATCAGCGCACGCAATTCCGAGGCAAGACTTGCTTCGATTTGAACTTGCGGTGCTGAAATTAATTGAGAGCGTAGTTGCTCTTGCAGGTTTTCAATTTCAGAAACCAGAGAACTATTAAATTGTTCCAACTCGGCACTTAAGAGATCTAGACCCATATAGATAGAAAGCGCCTCGGCACGGTCTAGCGCTCGTGGTGCCGCCAGAGTCTCAGCGTTACGGATCGAAACGAAGCCGGACTCAAACTCGAGATCAATCAGTTCTAGCGGCGTGTAGCCAGGCAACCCGCACATCCAGAGCGTATTCAAATCATCGGTAATCTCTTTAACGGTGGTGTTAAAAGTATTTGCTAATTCTGAAATAGCAATTCCTTGGTGCGTTGTTAAGTAAGGTACTAAATCTAAAAGTCGCGCAGTACGAGCCAAACCCATCTCTTGTTTAGCCATGAATTTTCACCAACTTTTCCAACCCAGAAATGACTGCACTCTTAAGTTGTGTCGGAGAAGAAACAATTACATCTTCACCATGCCAAAGAACTAAACTCGCAATGAAATTTAGATCAAAAATTGGTACTTCCAGGAGATC
>Ga0222712_10002656_pt1 | contig 20178 bp, 23 predicted proteins | sample C33_657DmetaG_FD_165043 | JGI IMG/M metagenome (GOLD analysis project Ga0222712, IMG submission 165043) | Estuarine water microbial communities from San Francisco Bay, California, United States - C33_657D | ecosystem: Environmental > Aquatic > Marine > Unclassified | place: USA: California... | reverse complement strand
GGGACGTCCGACACAGAAGGGTTGGTAGTCCATTCCGTATAACATGGAAGCAATGAAATACATACAAAACATTCCACATTCTGATTTGGAGCGTTGGAAGCGTGCCCCATTCCGTGCCAATTCCATCGTTGGTTCTTGGATCGTTAACCATTGCATGAACCTGTAGATTTGATTGGGGGGTCGCATTCCATAGGAATCGAAATAGTAGCATTTGTTTTTCACAATGTCGATGAAGGCAGCGACCCAATGCGATCCATCCTTGTCGTGGGGATCAAGGTTGAAGACGATTCCAATATACTTTTTCCCTCTTGCTTCTTCACGGTCAACATTAAGTTCACACATTTCTTCAATGAGACAGGTATCTTTCTGCTGGGGGTCGGGAGATGCAAAGTCAATAGGGAAGGGACCCAGAAACATAAATTCCGGACGAGCCTCTTCATATTGTTCCATAACGTAGCGAATATCATTGCTGTCGAGCCATTCTTTTGGTTTCTCTTTCCAGGCAGGAGGATAGGCTGGGCGAAGATATTTGGCCAGGGCGTCTTTCCGTTTTTGAGTGAAGGGGAGGGCGGCTAAGAAGGAGCGTTGATGCTTAGGATCAACCCCAACGGCTTGGCCAAGTTCTTCTAACGTCGATACATTGAGAATCTTCTTTGCTTTATCGATATCCTCTTTGGGGAAGCAGCCACAGTCAGTGAACTGTACGCGAGGATGACACTGATTAGGTCCCGGGTATGGCCATTTGGTTTTCCCTCGTCGTGTCCTTCTGACCATTCTATCTATACAGAAGATGTCTATACAATTAGATGCCGTGTCTTAAACAGGTAGCAAGTATAAGCTCTTCTGTGCAAATCCCCACGGTAGTGAATGCCGTCTTTAGCGCGCTTCTTCTAGGGATATTTGCCTATATCCATAGAAATCGTGATCGTGCTATACGAAGTTAGGCTTCTCGTTGTACGACAATCCATTTGGGTAACTTGTATCCTAGTTTTGTGAGTAAGACGGGAAGGCTTACATAGAGAGAATCAAAGACCAGGAGCGTTCCTGCAAAGACTGCGATGAGTTTATCGTAATTGTCCATCGTTGGTATAGTACTGAACGTAAAGAAGACCATCAAAAAGATGCCGAGGGAGCTTTTGAAGAGAATATCACTTGCGATGTAGGAGATTTGACTCGGATTTTGGACTTGAAGGAGGATGAGGACGGTTTGAATGATTAAGAGAAACTTGAGGAAAAAGAAGTACATATGGTAACGTTTCATTCTGCTGCTAGTATAGAAAATGATACCAGGAGGAGCAGTACCAACCCCAGCACCAAGCCCAGCACCAACCCCAGCACCAAGCCCAGCACCAAGCCCAGCTCCAGCACCAGCAGCAAAACCAACCTTCGCAAGCGCAGTGAAAAATATCACTACTAGCGGCGATTATACAGCCCTAGGTAAACTTGGCATGACATCTGCAAAATCCATCTTTACCAATCCCCTGACGTACGTCATCCTCTCCTCCGTCGCCTTATGTATAACCTTTGGATATAGCTTTATCGCATCAGGTGTCGATTTAAATAAGCTAGATCCCTCCACTCTGAAATATTGGTGGGTAGGAACGGTGGTGACCACGATCGTCTTTCTTCTTCTCTTTTACGTGGTGTTTAATCAATACTATTTCAATCGAGCTGTGATCTTTATGCTATTAACTAGCTTTGTCATTCTCCATGTTTCCCTATTACTGACGCAAATGAATCTGAGTGTATAAAATTCACCCTATCGTATAGTATGGACTTAAGGATACCTGTAGTTCTGGTTAGTATATTCTTCTTCCTTTCCATCCTGATGTCTATCTTTCCCATCATGAACCCAATGTCCGGTCATGATGCTATTATGAAAGCAATTACACCATATTTCTCCACATATCCAATTCTTATTCTTATCTTGACTGCTTCACTTTATTTCTTCTTTAATTCTCTTGATGCTGCTTCAAGAAAAAAGGCCGTCTTCCTGTATGTAGCAATTGCTTATCTTTTTACCATGCTCACCTTACATATATCATGCTTTAGTATTAAAGTTGTGTCTAGTTAGATGAATCCTTCTTTTCAAGCTGCTCTCGTGATTAATATACTTCTCACCCTTGGATTTCTGATCGCAGTCATTGCATACAGAGAAGAACTCGGTACACGGTTTTCCCCGATGCTCGCTGTGGCTGCTGCATTAGGTCTCTGTCTATTACCCCCTACGATTGCAAGCTATACTGCTGCAAATGGACAAGTGTATTCCTTTCAAGATTATTCCTTACAAAACTTTCTCCCCATCTTAATTGGCTTTCTCATTCTCTTTTCTGTCTATATCTTTGATCTGATTGGAGGCATGGATGAATCCAATGAATTGTTTGTCCTCTGTTTGACCTCAGCCTCCTTAGCCTCTTCCTTACTGGTCTACACCTTTTTACTCTTCCGAATCAAACATAATGGAACTTAGCTTAGATCAGCTTAGATCAGCTTAGATCAGCTTAGATCAGCTTAGATCAGCTTAGATCAGCTTAGATCAGCTTAGATCAGCTTAGATCAGCTTAGATCAGCTTAGATCAGCTTAGATCAGCTTACCAGTCGCCTTAGCTTACCAGTATCCCCACAATCTTATGCTGAATCCGGGTCTTTCCGCTCCATGCAGTCTTCGGCTGCACACCATCAGGAACTTCCGCCAATAGATTAATACTCGTCGGGTGATATAAATACGAAATACCGTGCAATTTAACAGCGACTCGAATCCGTGTGCCCGCTGTTAAATACGTCTCATTCGATCCCGTTTTCCATTCCCCATTCACATATAACGGTGCTCCAGGGGTTCCCGAAAAGGTGCTGACTGGGCAATGAAGAATCAAGCGATTGTCTTTATATATGGGAGTATATTTAGACCGTATCTCTTCAATGCTATAGGACGTGCCGAACCACGCCGCCTGGTGACACAGAATTGACTGCAGGATGGTTTCCTGGAATGCAGCCAGCTTTGTACAGGCAAGACTCGTCTCTGAGATATCAATGACCAATTTACCAGATGATGCATTATAGTCAATAATCGGAAGCGGGGGGAATAGAATTGACACGGACGGCATGCGAAAGTGGGATCCAATATACGACAACGATGAGATTGGGCTAGTCTTTTCTTTCGTTTCGCGTAACCAAGGGGATGCGATGTAAATACTTCCTACTTCTAGTTTCTGTACAGGTAACTGCCACTCCATCCTATCTAGTCGTCAGGAATCCGTTTAGACCTTGGCTATGCCCTAAAGCAATAGTTCTTACACACTTTAGCTATGCACAAGGCACCTACATCGAAGTATACTACACCCCCATCCAATACATCCCTATCGAATACACCTTATAAGACAACCTCCATGTGTTGGAGGGGTCCACCTGGATCAGGAAAGCGAGCCCTTCTTCAACGGGAATTACAGACCTGGGCGGCTTCGATGGGTCAACCCTACGTTGTTCGCAATCAACCCTGGAATGCGCCCCTGCAAAAGGATGTCCAATCCTCTACTGCCGAGGTCGAGGAAGAGGAGTCCGATGAAAAGGCTCTTCTCCCCATGGAAGTGTCTTTCTTGCATTGGGGATTTGATATTTCCCGCATGTCCCTTCAAGATAAACAGTATATCAAAAGCATTCTGATCAAATGGGGACGCGGAAGTCAAGTGCTCAGTAATGGCCACGTGCAGCGCTGCCTCGTCCTGTATCACGCGCATCTTCTCAGTAGCGAATCGATCATCCTTTTACAGGCCTTTCTGGAAGAAAATTCGAAGGATACGGTGATTTGGTTGACGAGTGAACATCCTTTACCCCTTCGTCTCGCGGATTGGTGCCTCGAAATTCCCGTTGCCAGTCCAGGGCACGATATTTCCTTGGAGAAAATCAAGCTCGAGAGTCATGTCAAAGGAGATGCTGGGTCGATCTTGTCAATTCATGAAGAACTGCAGGAGATTTGTAAGGTATGGCTGACTACCCCACCGGTTCTGTCTGATGTGAAAAAAATTAGGGCGATTGTCTATGCCCTTTTACATCGAAATATTCGCTGGACGGATGGCTTTCACCATTGGTTACTCGCCATTGACGCGCTGCCTTTATCGAAGGAAACGCGCGCTGCTGTTGCGGCGGTCTGTATTAAACAGCCGTTTACAGGAGCAGGTCAGACGGTGCCGTCCTATCGTATCCCTATTCTCTGGGAACAGTACCTGTGTTCCTTGCGGAATGCTCTCGCTCCTCCCTATGTCAAAGTGGAGAAGGAGAAAAAACCACGCAAGAAGAAGATATGATCCCCTTGGTTCTCGAAACCATTGTACGTACCTTAGGAACTGGCTCGTTCCGATGGGTAGATGATCAACCGACCGATGATGATTTAGATCATATCTTCAAGCAAACCAGTGATCAATTTGACCGGCTCGAGCTGAAAGATAGCATGTTGCGTGATCTTCGGGCAGGAAAAGCCTCGCTCGTCACAAAATCGAGTGAGTATGCGAAAGTCCTTGCGATCGTCTATCCTGACACGGAGATACCCTGGGATATGTTTGCACAGATTTTTACAGCGTTTGGAAAGCCTTCAAAGCCGTCAAGAGGCAGTTGGCGTATCGTCTGGTTTGCTCATCCTAGCTTGCGCACTCGTCCAGATGGAACTGAACCTGGTCCTGAACATGTGAATGGTGGATATACGTATGCCTGTACGAATGATACCATCGTCATTTACAGAGAAGAAGAAGTCTGCCGTGTTCTGGTGCATGAACTTCTCCACGCGGCCTGTACAGATCATGAAGGTCTGTCAGAGGTTGATAATGAAGCCTTGACGGAAACGTGGGCAGAACTCTTTCTCGTCGGCATTCAAGCCAAGGGAAGTCTGCAGAAAGCGGAGTCCTTATGGAAGGCACAAGCTCAGTGGATTGCGGATCAAGAGGATGTGCTTCGCCGAGAGAATAAGGTCAATGATCGTCAGTCATATGCCTGGAGATATACCGTAGCACGCAGAGCTGTGTTACATGGATTTGGTATTACCTTACCACATCCATCTGCCTCGCCCTCCGTGGGAACCTCCATGCGCTTTACGCATGCGGGGATTTAATCTTCCAGGTCAAAAAAGAAGAGCTGGATAAGACGGCTATCCTCCTTCGTCTTACCGAAATATGTATCTGCCGCATGGATCAACTTGGCATCAAAAAGTACAAGACGATTATAGACATTTCCAACGACATCTAATTGTTCAAAGCGGGTTGAATCGTAGAACCCGCCTTGAAAGACAGATGCATGATTCGAGTCATCGGGCTTACGTACACCACACTTTGACCGATAAAACTTTGTGCCTGCAGCGCCAGGAGCATTAGGGGTTAAAAAAAGTACACCAGCATATTGCTGTTGATCATTATGGTAGACGGCCTGTTCCCCCGCAATATTCATCTGAAAACAGCCATTTGTCCCATACCTTTCCCACGCACGAATCTTCGTTCCCAGGAGCGTCTCGAAGCGTTCCTTGAGCCCTGGGAAGCGATAGACCTCATCGCTACGAATGCCCTTATGATTATTAGGATGGGCGACTAAATTCTGTTGGAGAGCAAAGCTGCGGACGGCATCAGGATTTGTGTAGAAGTTATCGACGACCAGGAAGGAGGGAAGACCAGAAGTAATCTGAGGAGTAATCATAGCCTCGTGGCGGAAAAAAGTAAGCCAGGTATTATTATAAAAAAGTTGCAGCTGATAGGAACCCTTCTTCTCAAATGACCAGCCAAAGGCGTGGACAGGGCGCTTATAGAAGATTGAGACATCTTCGCGCTCGAAAAGATTCAGCATCTCCATCGAGTCAGCATACTGGACGCGGACAAAGAAATCACTCGCACCAGAATGAAAACACCACCCTCTAACAGGATTCATGGATTCAATGTAGCCTCGGATATCTGGATGGAGAGTTTCGTGCATTACCTATGGCTAGGCTTAATCTTTAAGCTATTCTTTTGTCGCCAAAAACATGTCGTCCGTCCCTCCCTGAACCTGTATAATCTTGTATCCAAGGGATTCAATAAACTGAAATAAACGTGTGCGCAGTTCTTTTGCAGGAACATCCGTGTATCGTTCAGGCCAAGATTCAAATAGGATAGGGGGGTAATTATTCCGCTGAAGTGTCTCAACTGCCCCGCGTAAGACATATTCTTCATGTCCTTCCACATCGATCTTAATGAATCCAATATTGGTTAAGTTAAATGAATCTAATTCGACCATAGGAACATCGATGCTAGGAGTATTTGCATCCTTCTCAAATTCGGATATGCCATTCCCTCCCCCGTCATTTGGATCACGAATGAAATATTTCGTGGTGCCCTTCTTATTACTTAGTGCTGTGTTATAGGTGGTGACCTTGTAACTGAGGTCATTGAGGAGGATATTTGCACATAAAAAATTATAGCTCTTGGGGGAACATTCAAAGCTGTGGACTCTGCGGGCTACCTTTGCTAGCTTGACGGTATATAATCCAATATGGGCTCCAATATCAATAACATCCTTGCCTTCGCGGGCAAAGTTCTCAACTGCCCAGCTAATATATCCGCGCTCATAAATACCTGTTCGGAAATAATCTTTTGCAACCCTTGCCTCTGGAACAAAATAGGTGTCGTCAGATCTGAGTTTGGTATACAGGGGATCTTGAGAATCGTAGGATTCTGCTTTGATATGATACATCTTCGTATAGATACGAACGATTCTTTAGATGTGATACCGTGTGGTTTTGATAGCGTCTAGGAGACTCTAACAAAAAAATATAAGGAAATCTAAGTATTTAGGGATTTAGGGGTTTTATGAGGACACAGACTTATGCGGACACAGGCCGCTGGTCGCTTAGGCGGACACAGGCGCCTTCTTCAGGTAGTGAGGGTTCAGGTACTTCTGCAGGTTGAAGTAGGTCAGCTTCTCATCAGCCTTCACGTTCAGCAGGGAACGCAGCTTGGCATCAGGGTTGATGTCGTGCTTGTTCTTCAGGTTCTGCTCCTTCACGTAGGTAGTCACGAACTTGGTGACGTTGGAGCGGCTCTCCTGGCTGCCAGTGGGGCGACCCAGGAAGGCGCACAGCTGGGGGGAGATGTCAGTGGGGATCTGGAAGATGGACACACGGGCAGGCTTGGCCTCCTCGCCCTCCACAGGTGCCTTGCGCTTCCTGCGCTTGTCCGCCAGCTTCTGCAGCTTGGTGGACTTCTTCTCCAGACGCTTGGACTCAGTCACCAGCTCAGACACCATCTCGCGCAGAGCCAGCAGGCGAGTGGTCACGGCCTTCACCTCAGCATCAAGGCGCACCTCCTCCACCACCTCCTCGGTGGCAGTGGGAGCGGCCACGGGGGCAGCCACAGGGGCGGCCACAGGAGCAGCAGCTGCAGCAGCCTTCTTGCTCTTCACAGGGGCAGGGGTCTCCACCACAGGGGCGGCCACAACCACGGGCTCATCGGTCTTCTTGCTTACCTTCTTAGAGGTCTTGGCGGCGGTAGAGGAGCTCATTATATTACTGGAGGAGGTAGAAGAAGAGGACATTTTACGCACTGGACTTTTCGTAAGCTCGTGACGTCAAATCAATTTTTTGCCCCCAGAAAATGCCGGGATCAATCGATTTTTTCTACTGCGTTTATTTTATTTTGAACCAGCTCATCCAATGATGCGGATTCTAGAACCCCTATTCTTTCTCAATTCTCACTCGTCCAAATCCCCCCGGTCGCAATCTTCTTTCGGCAGAGCAGAAGGTATGCAAGAGCCTAAGTGTATACATATCAAATCAAAGAAAGATCCAACATCACGCTGTGATCGGAATACTACGAAAGGAGACTTTTGTTCTGTACATCACCGATGCAAGAAAAAAACTATCTGGCAGAAGCCTCTTGCGCTACTGACTCGCACACAACGATTCGCCGGTAAAAAGCTACTCTCCTTTCTCCGTCGTGTAACTGCTCTCCCCTTACTCAGACGTCACGGGCTCGCCTATTTCAACCCGACCTTAGCTAGCAATGATACGGACATTTACACCCTAGATCCTGTAACATCCATACCAGCCACGTATCGCTTTAGTTATACCGATGGGCAGCGCACGTGGATCTTCGACAGTCGGTTCTTAATGGGACTCATGCAATATGAACAGCACGTCACCAATCCTTTTACTCAGGAAGAAATCCCCGCTGCCGTCTTGACCCGTTTACAGACTCTCTCTGAATTTCTACAGAAACATTCCCTTCCTCTTCTCTACGTGAGCCAGACCTTGACCTCGGAACAACGCTGGAATCAAAAAGTACTGGATGTCTTTTTGCGCATTCGTATCCATGGATACGGAGTCAACGTCGCCTGGTTCGAAGGAATGACCGTGGAAACCCATCGCCAATTCTATTGCCATTTATATAGACTCTGGGTAATAGAACTTCAATTGACTGAACAGGATAAGGAGCGCATTATCCCTGGACACAAACGGCACTTCCTTTTACACCCCAATCGGATCTCGTATGAATGTCATACGTTGAAATGGTGGATGAAATATACCCTGGGACTTATGCATACTCTGTTAACAGCCAGTCCAGAAAAGGGGAATCAGGGATGTGGAGCTCTATACATTTTAACTGCGTTTGCTCGTACCTTACCTGAGGTTGCTGAAGTATACCCTTGGTTGTAAAAATTGAAGGCGTGCCGGCTCCCCTTCCTCAGTCCACCATGTACGAAATTCTCTGTTTTGAACTGAACAAGCTCGTTGCTGTCCAGTATGGCGATGGCCATCCCACGAGCTCTTACGTCGAGCTGTGCGCTAGATATATTCCTCCACAGAGTGTGTTCAAGAGTGAGACTGTTCTTCAGTTCGGCTATGGCTATTGTATCTATAGCCACGGATCTACGATGGTTCAATTGATTACGGATATACGAGGTGATATTCAAGAAAGCATTTACAAGGGAGTGAATGAACTATACTCGTCCTGTCGCCAGTGTGCTACGGTCATCCCTAGCGACAGAATGAACTGTTATATATGTACAACTTCGGACTAATCTAGAAAGCATTATACACAGGACCACGTAATCCCTGTAATTTGCTAGGAAGATTAAACCTTGTTCGCAAATCGGCCTGTCTTCCCTGGTCTGCAATGAGTTCGGTAGGATTGCGAAAGATCTGGCCAGGGTCTTTGGGGCATTTCAGTGTGCTGGGGGCATTTTTCACGGTACTTAAGATGGTGGCACAAGGAAGGATCGTGGTACGGCGTTCAATATTCTGACAGACGGTGGCATGTTGAGCATAGCCGATCATATTCTGCCGAACGTCAGCATTGTGTAATCCATTTGATACTCGTACGCAAGAGTTAGGGTCGGATATCTGTGTCGTAAGAGGTACTCCAACAAACCCCTTACCTGTTAAGCCTGTGTAAGAGGAAATGAAGGACGTCGTGGTAAATGAGGTGGCAAGAGCCTGGTTCTTTAAGGTGACTTGGGATGCATCTTGCGCGGCCTGTCTGCCGATGAGTTGGCTAAGAGATTTTTGCTTATTTCTCATATATTCCCCGTAGTTCATTCTGATGACAGGCAGGAAAATTCTGATGACAGGCAGGAAAACCACACTTCAAAAAAAAAAGTAGCCCCCTCTTGGGAGGAGTCTTCGTCGACAGAGGATGTGACATGCCGCGAAAAAAATGGGCAAAAAAAGTTGACGCGGCGGCTGCCTCTCCTAGGAAGTCCAACTCGTTATCATGTCTTCTCCTATCGTTCAGCCAAAGAATTTCAAGCTCGCAAAGATGACCGTGACTGCTCCTCGCCCCATTCCTGGGACGGTGGGTGCCAAGAGCGCTTATGTAAACTATGATGGTGATAAGAACAAGCTCACCTTCCAGACTCCCAGTCTTCCCTCCCCTTTTGGCTTCAACTGCTTTGACAACAAGCAGGGTGGGGCACTCAAGTATTCCATTGATCTGGCCATCACTGGCTACGATGAGGAGGGCACAAAGGCGAATGAGTTTTACAAGGCGCTGTCTGACATCGACGAGTATATGATTGACACTGCAACCAAGAACTGCAAGCTGTGGTTCAAGAAGGAGTTCTCCAGGGAGGTGGTTGCAAACAACTACACTCGTTGTGCAAAGTTCAGTCGCGACAAGGATGGCAACCAGTCTAGCTATCCTCCTAACATCAAGCTGAACCTGCGCAAGAAGAAGGACAGTGATGAGTTTGAGACTGTGGTGTTCGATGCCAAGTCCCGCACAGATCCTCATGCGGCTCCTATCACCAACGTGCCATTCAAGGATCTTCTGCAGAGGAAGTCTGAGTTCACCTGCCTGATCGAGTGCACCAGTGTGTGGTTCGCTGGTGACAAGTTCGGTCTGAGCTGGCGTGCAGTGCACATGAGGATTGACAAGGTTGCAGGTGGCATCTCTGGCTACAGCTTCGTGGATGAGGAGGTTGAGGCTGAGGCTGAGGAGGAGGCTCCTGTGCCCACTCAGTCTGCCTTTGTCGAGGATGAGGATGAGGAGAGTGAGGTGGCTCCTGCTCCCGTTCCTCAGAAGAGCGTGGCTACGGTCAAGAAGGTTCTGAAGAAGGTCACGAAGGCTTAAACACTGAGGCCTACTACACGTAGGGCGCAGGGAGCCTCGGAAATTAAATATTTATACCACACCACACATAAACGAGGATGGCCGAGCGGTTAAGGCGGCAGGCTTAAGATCTGCTGGAGAAATCCGGGTGGGTTCAATTCCCACTCCTCGTAGCGGCTTAGTAGCTCATCAGTAGAGCGTTTCCTTTACACGGAAAAGGTAGGGAGGGCGGCACTCCCCTGAGTCACCAGGTCTAGTAGCTCAGTTGGTAGAGCGTGGTGCTTATACACTTGTGTATACTTAAGTAACGCCAAAGTCGCGGGTTCGATCCCCGCCTAGACCACACACCGATATAGTCTAACAGTTAGGATAGCGCCCTTTCAAGGCGTTGACCCGGGGGCAGCACCCGGTATCGGTATATGGGACAATTGTCAAGCCTCCTCGTGGCTGTCCTGGATAGGGTCTCCTTCAAGACCTGAACAAATTGACACGCGCGCCAGTAATTTAGTGGTAGAATATCAGATTTCCAATCTGATAACCTGGTTTCGATTACCAGCTGGCGCATACAGGTTGGAGACACCTTAAGTCTCATTGCGCCCCTTTAGCTCACATGGTAGAGCATCTGCCTTGTATACAAAGTAAAGCAGAAGGTATTGAGTTCGATTCTCAAAGGGGGCAACTCTAGCTCTAGTAGCGTAATGGATATCGCGTCAGCCTTCTAAGCTGAAGATTGAGGGTTCGATTCCCTCCTAGAGTAATGCACCGATATAGTCTAACAGTTAGGATAGCGCCCTTTCAAGGCGTTGGCCCGGGGGCAGCACCCGGTATCGGTATCCGGCCTAGGAAACTAGGCATAACCGTCTTAGCTCTCAGCTAAGGCGGCAAACCGTCTTAGCTCAGTTGGTAGAGCGTGTGGCTTTTAACCACAATGTCGCGGGTTCAATCCCCGCAGGCGGTACTTTTTTTTGATGATTTGATCAGCTAAACAAAGTACGAGTTGTTTCACATACGAGTTGTTTCACATACAAAAGTAACTCAACAGACGGGGTTTAGGAGATACTGCCTCGACTGCTTGCACAGGAGCTTTCTGCACTCCTCCCTTCTGTTCCCATTCCTTGCGCATGGTTTCTTTGAATTGTACGAAATCCATATCCGAATCTGGCGTATATTGCTTAATAGAACCATTTTCATCAATGTAATCAAAATAATCATAGTGGACGACATTGTCACCATCGTACATGTAGCACTGAATGGTGATACATGCTTGGCTGTTTGTAGCAGGATTATGGAGTTGGTGAGTCTGGTTCAGAGTTTCGCTAATCCAAGTAATATCATCCTTCTGGATGGTGGGAATGGCAAAAGGGGGAATGCCATCCTTTTGACCGCACAGAAAGGGATACAGGCTTACGTCCAGTTGACCATGCAGGACTCGAATAACTGCCTCTGCACTTCCATGATTATGAATGGGGCTATAATGTCCTACTGGCCATATTTCCATGACATACGGGATACCAGGAGATTCACCATTATTTTGACCGAGTGTTATACGCAAATAAGTTTCTGCCACATTAGGATGTCCAGGTGTGAACTCTTCACTCTTTTCCTTGATACGGGTATTACACCACAAGCCTGGAGTCTTAAGACTGTATTCAATCGCTTTCGAAAAGTCAGGAAAATCATCCGTGTCAAGGACAAATTGTTTCCCAGCGATACAGTCGTACAGTTGCTGAGATGAGGCGTTCAAATTTGCCTTAGGCATGTAGGTTCCCTTGGCAATATCGAGCATCGTTAGATCGTCAGTGTTTTTGACAAGAAGGGGGACGTTCAGGGTAATCGGGTCACGGAGGAGACGCATTGGCACAATATCCGTACTGATGATCTGGCTAAGAGACTCTAAGAAGAGTTTATTGTTTGCCCAGACGTTGGGGTCAGAGGGAAAGACGAACCTGTATACTTGTGTCTCTATACGCGCTTCACCAATCCCAGCCGAAAGGATCTGGTTCTGCGCATCAAGACTGAACCAGTAGTAAGCGCCGTTAGCTTTAGATAGACCCTTTGTATTCGTATGATCTTGAAGGGCTTCATTATTTGGAAGACGAGAGACATTCACCGCGTCTTGTGTAAAGACGACCTTGAGTCCGTTTTTCTGAGCGGCGTCATAGATCTTAAGGACACAGCTCGTATTCTGGGATGTAAAGATGCATACACCTTGACCCTTGACAATGAGGGGCAGAGGCGATCCTTTAGCAGAGACCTTGAGTGACTTTGGGAATGTTGCCATTATACTAAATAGAGTAAATATTTCGAGCACTTTGCATAACCCATTTCATGAGCTAAACAAACAACTTATTAGCGCCTGTTGGATCTGGACTTGTTAGACCTAGACTTGTTAGACCTAGACTTGTTAGACCTGGACTTGCTAGACCTAGACCTGGACTTGTTAGACCTAGACCTGGACTTGTTAGACCTAGACCTGGACTTGTTAGACCTGGATCTGCTCCTCCTGCCTCCACCTTGAGGAAGACTAAAGGTTCCCCCTCGAAACATAACTTTTCCGTCAATATAGATTTTCTTAAACTCTTCAATGCTCTTTATTCCCTCTTGAGATCCATTCTGAGGACCATTTGATAAATAGTCCTCATTCACATCTACAGTTGCTCTATCTGGCCATCCAGCTGCTCTTGCATCATCAGAAAGAGTAACGACTAACCCATCAGCATTTCCGCTAACGGTTGCCTTTAACTCTCTTTGATTAAAATCGGTATAGATAACATCTAAGGAGTTGGAATTTTGATTCATCTATTTTTCCTCAGAAAATAATTGGTCGGGAAGTCGTAAAATCGTATCATTATGATCCGCATGGATCCACACAGGCTGAATCTTTCCCGCACATTCAAGTTCCGCCCATAGATTCACTTCCCAGGTCATCCTTTCCTTTGACAGAGCCCCAGAGACGCACTCGTGAAACTGTAGTAAACTTTCCCTATCTCCCGCAAAGACTCCTCCGCAGAAGCGCCAACAAATCTGATCATAGGATACAGGACGCGAGTCGTGGCATCCTGGAATAGCTAATCCTCGCAAAGACCGGGAAGAAATGTCCTTCAAGTACGCCTGCGCCTCGTCGGGGTAACGAATCACATGAAAGATCCCGAAATCAATCCAATAATAGCTGTTGGTGTTAAAGGGATTGGCTAGGATTGCTCGATATATAAAGTCTGTTTTTGCATTCATTAAAATCAAATAATTCAAGGTGTCTTTCGGGACATTTCGTACGGAAGGTAAGGTTGCCGCAGGGGTATAGGATGCTAAGTCTTCCAATTCAATATACTCGATATATACATTGCTATATAAACTTAATTCATTCTGCCACGCGCGACATCGTTCATTTAAAAATAAATGAATGTTAATTCCGGTGTCAGCAATGCTCTTGAAATGGGTAAGGTATACTTGAGCGGAACGAAGGGCGGTTCTATCTTCTGACAAATCTAGAAACGCACTCACAAAGGTGATCATTGCTTAAGTATTGGTGCTCATCTTTAATATCCTCTGCCAGCTCCACCAGAACTAGGATTGAATGGGTAAGGAACGTTATTGGGATCATTGCCAGCCACCGCCTCGCAGGCAGAGCAGCCGAGTTTCATTTGACTCATCACTTCAGCAGACACTTTCCCAGGTGCAGTGAGACCTTGTTGTACGACAGGTCCAGCGACAGCAGCCTTCCATTGGGTATAATAACTTTGTTCAGCGATACCTCTGCGTTTCATGGTTAAGAGAGAAGAATCACGGTTTGTCACACCCATATCTACTAGGATCAAGTATTTACTAGCCATATCAAGATCAATACCTTTAACCGAATATGGCTGACGCTGCTGTCGCTTACCGAATATCCACACACATCCTGGCATTGGCTCCGGGAATCATGGGAGGTAGTTGCGGTGTAGGAAGAGGAGGACACACTGGAACAGGAGGAACAATGCTGCTAAAGGGAGGAATATAGCCATTACATTCAATAGCAGCAATACGTGCAGACTCAGTCGAATACTTCTTCGCAGCAAGGATAGCTAAGAGGGCTTGAATTTGTTCCTGCGATACTCCACCCTGGTAGGTTGTTCGGGGTTTCGTTTGTCCTTCCACGGTTTCAGGAAATGGATTGGATGTGTATCGTAAACTTTCAGGTGGTGTTATATCGGTGGACAAGGTTGTCCGGGGAATACAACAGCTCTCGATGACTTTCGGGTTTCGATTAAAGTAGACTTGCTTTTGTATTCTCCGACTCAGACGACCACCCTCTGTGTTCGCCATTCCTTAATCTTCTCAAGGTCTAGAAATGGATGGAGCGAAAGGAATCTTTGCGCTCCTCGCGCTCACCTTTATCGGAACAATTAGCTATTTACAAGTGAATCGGTTTCTCAAGACGAAACCGTTAGGGAATATGAATGCAACCCTGCAGCCCCTCGTCAAAGAGGGTTTCGTTGACGTTAGTGAATCAGCCATTCAAACGACAATTCGCACCGCCCTCGACCCCTACCTGAATGACGATCTGTGTTCCATTTATGCTGAGCTGCGCTCAGTCGTTGGTCAAATGATACAGGGAAATTCATTACAACAGACGCCTGAGACGGTAAAAAAGGTAGAGGCCTATTTAACGACCAATATCACCCTTCCTCCCTTAGCTTGCCCTGCGTTTACGTATCCCAAAGGAACTGACGCAGACTGGCTCACCTTTCTGAATGAAATCCCCTCCGATATTGGCGCACGCTTTGTCTTAATGATTGTCTATGCACAGCGCGAACTTGCTTTTCGTGTAAAAAGTGTGAAGACGGTAATCGCCGGCGGTACACCTCTGAAGGAAGAAGATAAAGATACGAAAGAAAAGCTGCGCTTGATGACGAAACGTATGCTCGCCGCCGTCCCCACGGAAGGATTCGCGCCCATTATTGGCATTTGTCCAATGAGTGTCCAGGATACACGTCGTATGGAAAAGGCATCCCAGTCGTGCGTTATGCCTGATGATCTCACAGAAGAACAACAAATCGCTCTTGTCAAGACGCTTTTACAGACCATTGAACGGAAACGTCAATCCATCTTAGCTGAAAAGTATATCTCACCGACTCTTGATCTCCAGGCCTTTCTGAAGGACGCCAAGGCAAGTGCCGAGTACTTAAAGACCATGAGGGCGAAGGCGGAGGATGGATCCTTGGCGATGTCGATGTAGGATGAAATAACTGCGTAAAAATAGAATGCCAGAACCAATGACATATCAACAGCGCTACGAGATCCTTGCGGGTCGCGTGGCCTTTGCGAATTATGCTCGACGTCAGCAGGCCATCGATGAAGGAACCATCATTAATTTACAAGCCTTTATGCCAAATAATGATGCGTCAATTATGCTAACTCTGCATGAGGGGCAAGCCTTGACCACGGGAGCTGAATTAGCAGACTATCTGAGTAAACCTCCCCGTGCCCCTGTAGCAGAACCCACTGTCCCAGACGCTCCTCTCAGTTTATGCGTCATTCCTACGGATGGTGAGCTAACCATATTCTTCCTTCCTGGAAGCAATGGTGGAAGCCCAATCACGAATTATCAATATTCCACGAACGGTGTCACCTTCACTTCCTTCAGCCCAGCCCAGACTGCATCCCCTGTTACAGTCAGTGGACTCACCAATGGTACCGTCTATACGATATATCTTCGAGCAATTAATGCAGTTGGATCAAGTGCTTCATCCAGTGTGACGGCAGCTCCTATCCCAACTTCATTTACTCCTGCAAGTATTGCTGGTCTCATCTTATGGTTAGACGGACAGGATGGTACAAAACTGGTTCTGAGCGGATCCCAGGTTACAGGATGGAATGATAGTTCTTCAGCGACCAATGATTTTACTGCTACAGGTGCCATTACCTATGACAAACCATCTGGAATCAATGCTCGTCCAGCGCTGAACTTGACTCAAGCGAATGCTACTTCTCTAGCCAGAACCTTCAGTTTAGGAGCAGATGAAATTAGTCTTTTTATGGTGGTGAACCAAACGTCTCTTGGAACAGGAAATGCGGAACTGTTTTATACCCAAAATAACTATCGCTATTTCGATCTCTTTAACAATACAAATCCAGGCCAATCAGGTAATCTAGCGATCAATACCCGAACGGATAGACAAGACGATACTGGGGTTGATATTATCACGACTCCACCCACAATTGCTCTCATTAGCGTGGTAGTCTCGACCACTGAATATGTCTATGTGAATGGAGAAATTACAGATGTCGATGGTATAGGAACATCAGGGCTTTCCTTAAGTGGATCTCTTACCTGGGCGATCAGTGGAGGAGCCTTCGCTGGATTTGTTGGAGAAGTCATTGTATATCCATCTGCCCTTGCCGATTCCGATCGTCAACGGGTTGAAGGATATTTAGCCTGGAAATGGGGACTCCAAGAAAATCTCTCTCCCTCGAATCCCTATTATCTAACTCCACCAACTGGAGACACGGCACCTGGTGCACCAACCCTCTTATATATTTTACCTGGTAATACGAATGCTTATGTCTATTATACCGCTGGTACAGGAACTGTGGTTAACTATCAGGTTACTACAGATTCAGGGACAACGTATACAGATCTTACTCCACCAGATATTCTCAGTCCATCTCCTGTCACAGGACTAACGAATGGATCTGCGGTAACTGTTAAATTCCGTGCCTTTAATGGTGGTGGAGTCAGCACAAGTTCAAATGGACTTTCTGTAACTCCCAGCAATCCATCCTTACCTGCAGAATGGTTTATGATTGATCCAACAAATTCCTCTTCATATTCAGGCACAGGAACAACCGTGAATAATATTGGTAGTTTAGGTGCTGCAGCAGGAACCATTTCTGGCGCGGTATCCTTTGCGGATGGTACAGGTATTAGCAGGAAAGTATTTTCCTTTACAGGAGGTCGTATTTCGTTTGGATCTCAGAATTTTGGTACAAACTTTACCATCAGTGCATGGCTGTATCCAAGGGATAAGTTCAGTATTAATGCCATTTTGGCAAATGGTTTTCCTAACGTAAATACGGCAGGATTTAAGTTTGCCTGGAATAGTTGGCAGTCATCAGATAAGAATATCTTATTTGAAAATGGAAATGGTACAGCTGGAAATTGGACTGTTCCCTCCACAGTATCCAATAGTATTACCATGGATGTATGGCAGTATCTGACAGTAATTCTTGACCAATCAACTAATACATCAGTCTTCTTAGTGAATGGTATCCCTGTGAATGTGTCAAGTATTACCACGGCGACTAGTTTTACCACCACAGGCGTCTTTAACGTTGGTTCATATTTAGGAGGAAGCTACTCAATGAGAGCTGAACTTGGAGTACTCAAGGTATTTAATTCCTCTCTGACAGCTAGCCAAGTCTTGGCCGATTTTACAGCCACCCGCGCAGCATTCGGGATATAACGCTTCGCGTTATGAGCCAGCGAAGCTCGGGGTTTAACGCGAAGCTCAGCGTTTAAACCTTAGACGCGAATACCCTCTATGAAGTACTTTCTTCTCGCAAAGTCAGGAGCTGATAATCAACTCGTGGCATTGAATAAACAGGAAGTGCACATTTTACCCCAGATTAATCTGACCTACTATGCCACCCATGGCCTCTTTGAACAATCCTTAATCGATTGGTTTGCCCAATTCTGCCGCAAGGATAAAGTCTTTCTTGATCTAGGAGCCCATTCAGGAACGTATTCCGTCTCGTTAGCTAAACACTGTAAAGAAGTCCACAGTTTCGAACCCCAACGAATGACCTATTATTCTCTCTGTGGGAGTGTCGCTCTCTCTCATCTCGAGAATGTCTACTGTCATAAGGTCGCTATCGGATCTCCAGCCCAGGTGGGGAAACAGAACCTCAACATTGTGAGCGTCGACGGAGGGGGGTCGAGCCTTCAAGGCGCCCCCACGATTGGCACAGAGATCGTGGATGTACTGACCCTCGATTCCTTTGCGATACGTGATGTGGGATGTATAAAGATGGATATTGAAGGAAATGAACTCGAGGCGCTCAAGGGAGCCGTGAATACCTTACGCTGGAGTAACTATCCTCCTATCCTCTTTGAATCCAATACTGAACACAAGGAGTTATTTGCCTATATTAAGTCAATGGGATATTCGATTGTTCCCATTAATGGATATGCCAATATGTTTTTAGCTGCAAGCTCGCGCACCTAGCGCAGTCGCCGTGTGCGTCTCCCCCCCTTCTTCCTCTCCATTTCTGTTCGTTTCGCCCGCTCTTTCAAGAGGGTTGCAATACCCTGTTGATGACCTGAACACTGAATTGAAAACGCCGGCACGTAATGAGAAGGACTATTTCTCGCCTTCTCTTCAATCTCGTGCAACTGTTCAATCAAACAGGATACAGGCGTCAGAAAGTACTCCTTTTCCTTCTTCCCAAAGATAGAGATACAATAATAAATCTGTAACAGCAAGTCGACACTGCCTGTGCGTAAACTGATCCCCCGCGCCACCTCTAACATGTTATAGGAATGGCACGCGTCTTCTTGAAAGAGGAGAGCAATGGGACGTTTCATATGTTTCACCATCGTAAAGCTAAATAAATCAGAATGTAAACTGATGACTTCTTCGACCGTGACCTTGCCGTGCCCATTATGTAAAATCCTCAGTGTATCGGCAATATCCTCTCCATCCACCTTGGCTTGCGGACTCAATAAAATCACGGGACCACCCATGGCAAGTAAGGCCTCGAGGGGCTTTCTTCCCGTGCCTTCCTTCATGAAGAGAAGACATTCAGGGCTCAGCAGTACACGCTTCCTCTTAATGGCCATATCAATGATAGCTCCTCGCTCATCAATAGATACATTCGTCGGCAGACGAAGAGGATCAATGCACCGAGGAGGCTTATATTCTGTATTTAACAAGGTCAGACGTTCATAGACTTTCTTCCAGCGATCCACTTGTCCACGTGGCCGACTCAACTCTAAATACATCATCATCCGAAGGAAATCAGGATCTGCAAAATAGATCCCATTCACCACTTTTGCACGGGATTGAACGATCTTAAAGAATGCGGGATGCATATCAGTACAATCAGCAACTGGGATAAAATTCATCAGAATTTTACTAGTTCCTTCATGGACACTGAATTTAATATTTACATCGTCGAATCCTTCCTTTTTCAGCTCCTCCACGAGAGCATTGGAATCTTCCTTGTACGAAGGAGTAAAAAAGTCATAATCGGGGATGGAATATTTCTCATCGTAGAATTTCCTTTCCTTTGACAGCAATGCATTAATGGCCTGGCCTCCATAACAAACGCGCTTCTTTTTCCTGAGGAACCGTTCCACCACTTGAATGGCTCTCTGTATCTCAGGATCATTCGCCACGGTAAAATTAATCCGCTTAGAGGCCTCCTTCACGGCATGATCCAATCGGGACAGTTGTTTCTGTATGACTGGTTTCTCGAGAATAGGACTCTTGATATCTTTAGGAGATTCCTCCATACTACTAAGGGATCTCTTAAGAAACCGCGAGATTTCCAGGAGGTTTTCCTTGAATACTGGCATTGAGTTTTGTACTGACTTTGGAGGGAACCACAGGATCAGGTCGTGTATATCGTGCGCGTTCTTCTT
>Ga0222712_10002655_pt1 | contig 20186 bp, 16 predicted proteins | sample C33_657DmetaG_FD_165043 | JGI IMG/M metagenome (GOLD analysis project Ga0222712, IMG submission 165043) | Estuarine water microbial communities from San Francisco Bay, California, United States - C33_657D | ecosystem: Environmental > Aquatic > Marine > Unclassified | place: USA: California... | reverse complement strand
CAGATATTAGGGATAGAATTAATAAGGTTGTCAAAAAAAGAGAAATGTTTAGACCATTTGCCCCATCGGTAACATTTGAAGATTATGATAAATATTTTTCATCGGAAGGTGAAGTGCCATATATGAATCAAGTTGTTAAAGTAACCGAATATAAATCAATTCCATCGGTAACTCACGTTGATAAATCGGCAAGAATACAAACCGTTAGAAAAGAGATGAATCCCCTATATTATGATTTATTGAAGGAATTCGAAAAAGTGAGTGGTACACCAATACTTTTAAATACTTCATTTAATCTAAGAGGGCACACAATGACAAATGACCCTAAAAAGGCAATTTGGACTTTTTATAATTGTGATATGGATTATTTGGTATTGGGTAATTATTTGATAAGTAAATAATTATTAGTATATAAAACATAAATATGAGCGCAGAATTTAAATTATTTGATGGTAAAAACTTATCATCATTATTCAAAGATATATACGATAATCAGCAAGTAAAGAAGAAGAACATTTCTGAAATGATTGAATCTCTTCGTAAATTGATTAAGAACGTGGGAGAAGCAACTGTACTTGCTCCAATTATAAGAGATTTAATCGATACATCGGTTAAAAATGATGACCATTTAATTAAACTAGCAACAATTGCACAAAGATTAGCATCCGCTGAAGCTAAAGGTATCGGAGAAGATGGTTGGTTAAGTGAGAGCGAAAAGAATCAATTACTAACCGATTTAGAAGATACAGTTAATGAGCTTGATAAAAAGAATGAGGAAAAGATAGTTGATATTCAGATAGAATTGGATGAATTAAAATCTAAAATATAATGAATAATATAACATCATATTTAGTAACAGTAGATAAAGTATTTCCGATAGATATCGAATTCAATCCACATGAGTCCGGTGAAGATGCCGATTTTATATCCGTTTATAATAAAAATAGAGATTTTTCCGATAAGGATGCTAGATTATATGGTGCTATAACATTTATATATCCGGATATGACTACCGAATATTATGCGTATCCATTTGATAAGAATAATTTTACAATGCCAATTAAGGGAGAAACTGTATTGGTATTCGAAGTAGATAAATCTAATATATTTTGGTTACCATATTCAGTAACACCATATTCAAATTACAGAAGAGATTATGTTACATATAAACAATTAAGTCCTACCGATAATACTAAACCACAATCTTCAAATGAAGGTGGTAAAACTCTTAGAGAAACAAAAGATTCGGGAGGAACAACAAATGCACCTAATGTAGATACATCTAAATCGAATTATAAAGTAAATGAAAAAATAAAATTCTTAAAACCAAAGCAAGGAGATACTATTATTTCCGGCAGAGTTGGTAATACATTGCGTTTTAGTGAATTTCATTTAACTGAAGATGGTAAAACTTCATCTCCATCTATATTCATTCGTAACAAACAAAACCCAGAATTGGATTCTAAAAAAATCGGTGAGTTAGTCGAAGAGGATATTAATAAAGATGGTACATCCATTTACATAACTTCAAATAAAGTTAAAGTTCCATTTAACGAAGAGGTTAAGAAAGAGAAAAAAGCATTTAAGGATTATCCAAATTCTAAAGACTTAAGTGGAGACCAATTATTTGTAAATTCTGATAGAATCATATTATCAGCAAAAGCAAAAGAATTTATTATTTTTGGTAAAGGTAATACTGGCATAATAACCGATGGACAATATTCAGTAGATGCTGAAAAGGATATCCACTTACATACGAATAAAAATGTAACAATTCAATCCGCCGGCTCAAATCAAATATTTTTAAACTCAGAAAATGGTAAAATATATTTAGGAAAAAATAAAGGAGAAGGTGGAGCTGGGGCAGATGTACAAAAAATGGTATTAGGTGGTGAGTTAGTTAAATTAATGGGAGAACTCATCGATGAAATAACAAAGCAAATATATGCAACGCCAGTTGGACCAACCGCCACCGGACCGGTGAATATTGCGGCATTTAAAGCAATAAAGGGAAAACTAAATACACTATTATCTGCTAAAAATTATTTAAGTAAATCATAATGTCTTGGACACTATTCAAAGTAAATGTTTTAAAATCTATGGTATCCTTTCAATTTTCGAAGGATATGGATTCATTTGCTGATTTCTATGCAACCGAATATGATAGATGTATAAAACGAGGTGGTGATATGATATATGGAGTTCCCGTTATGAATGGGAACGTTAGTGGTATGGCTGATGTGATTAAACGAGCATTAAAGAAAGGACAAGATTCGGATGGTGAGAACTTCAATATACTGCAAGAAATATATCCAGCTGCATTTGATGCATATTGGTTAGGAGCAGAAATGGCTCCAATTCCAAATCCATTATTAAAACCATTGGGTTGGCAATCAACCCCACCTGCACCGGGTGCAATTATGAATATTGGACCAAATCCGATAATGTTAGCATCATCTGCGGCATTACATAAAGCCGAAGTCGAAGCTACAAAGACATTAGAAGATAAGTTAAAATCGGCAACAATCAATATACCTCCATTTGGTGAATTGAATGTTTATGATATAATTCAAAAGATACTAAAAAGAGAACCAATTGATTCAAATATAGTAAAACATCCAGCTATAAAAGCAGGTAAAAACGTAATACAAAGAGTAAAAGAGGTAAAAAAGAAAAAACCATCGATAGGTTCTCAATTAAAAAAAGCTATTAAATTTCCATTTCCAGAATTACCAAAGAAAAAGGAAATTATAGAAAAAGCTAAGCAAAAGTTATTAGATACCGCAGTAGAAGAGTTGAAAAAACAATTAATAGATGCAATTGAAGAAACTATACTTTCGCCAATTATATCAGCAATACAATTAGCGGTTTCAATATCAAATAGCATACCATCGCCAAAACCAACTCCTGCTCAAATTAAAAAGTTTGCAAAGGATACGATAGATGGTGTTGTGCCAGATATAGATTTATCGGGCATTTCTATACCAAAGATACCTACAAAGGAGGAATTTAAGAAAATGGTAGATGATGCTATGCCAACAAAAGAAGAACTATTGGCTATGGCATATGATTTAATTAAGGATAAAATACCACAAATTCCTAATATATTTTTTATACCCCCAACAATCAAATTTAGTTTTCAAACGAATATAATGCTTAATCCATTCGTTAATGTGGCTAAAACACATTTGATGGGAGTTAGTGGAATAATGTCTGTTATGGCACAATATCCGCCACCCGCACCACCTGCGCCAGCTATACTAAATTGGACTGGTTATAAAATCATAGGTTAATACATTAGTATTAAATTTATTCTTTCAATATTTATTATAAACATACACACAATTATTATGGATTCAAAATTATTAGTAGGTCTAATTAAGGAAGTTGTTAAAAACGAAGTTAAACAACAAGTTAAAGAAGAATTAGCTAAATTAATTAAATCTGGTGCAGTTACATTGAACTCACAAAGAAAAACAACATCTCCAACATTAAGAGAAATGGCGGAGGTAAATACTACTCCTGTTAGAAAGCAAACAGTAGTACCAACGCAACAAAGAACACAACAACCTCAAAGGGAATTTTCAAAAGACCCTATGATTAATGAGATTTTAAATATGACTCAGCCATTTACATCAGAACAACGTAAAGAAGGCGCTCAAGCGGTTGGAAGTGTATTGGATATGATTAAGCCTGAATTGAGAGTCGATGAGAGTGAGTGGGAAACTATGGATTTTAGAGATGTAAACGTACCAGCTGGTACACCAACTTTTGAATCAACGGGCGATGGATTACAAGATGCTACAATAAAAGCATTGACAAGAGATTATTCAGAATTAGTAAAGAGATTTAAATAATGGCAATAGAGCTTGGTAAAGTTAATGTAACCGATTTGGTTGATAACAACTATAAGGTATTGGGGATTGGGATAAATAGAAGTTCCGATTCGAATGGTATCTTTGCGGTAAACTATACCACCTTAGCTCAAGCTAAAGATAATTTAATCAATTTAATATTGACTAAAAAAGGAGAGAGATTGATGCAACCTGAATTTGGTTGTGATGTTTGGAAAGTATTATTTGAACCAATGGTGGATATTGAAATGGCATTGGAAAACTCAATAACAAGCGCAGTTTCTATTTGGTTACCATATTTAAATATCAATGAAATAGTATTCGATTACGATGATAATGATACCGATAATAATCGTATAGCATTGGATATAAAATTTTCACTGACATCTAATCCCAATTTAATGGAATCGGTACAAATAAATGTAAATAATTAATAATGGCAATAAACCCTATTAAAAAAACTTTTGGAACTAATAGAACTTTAAACTATTTGGGTAAGGATTTTGATTCTTTCAAAAAAAACCTTATCGATTATACCAAAACGTATTTTCCAAACGCATATTCTGATTTTAATGAATCCTCTCCGGGTATGGTATTCATTGAACAGGCAGCTGCATTGGGAGATGTTCTTGCATTCTATCAGGATACTCAATTAAAAGAATCGATGTTAGCACATGCTACCGAACGTAAAAACGTTTTAGCATTAGCACAATCTATGGGATATAAACCAAAAATTACATCGCCAGCCATTACAACAATAACTATATATCAGTTAGTTCCATCAAAAGGAGCACCCAATTATGAGCCGGATTCATCATATTATCTTAAAATAAAAGATGGTATGGAAATTGAATCATCTACAAATAGTTCAATAACATTTATAACAATTTCCGGAGTAGACTTTGCAAATGAAACAGATAGAGATATAGATGTATATGAGAGAGATGCAAATGGTGTACCATTACAATATTTAATTAGTAAAAAAACAAAAGCCATTTCGGCAAGAGAAGTAACAACCACTCTTTCGTTTGGTTCATACGAAGAATATCCTATTACAAATTTAGATGATACCGATGTTATACAAATAACAAATGTAACATCAACCGATGGTACAAAGTGGTACGAAGTTCCATACTTAGGACAAGAAACTGTATTTGTAGAGCAACCAAATACTGATGTAAATGGTGGTGATTTAAACAATTCAGTATCAGTTCCATATATTTTAGAAGTTAAAAAAGTACCACATAGATTTTCTACAAAAGTAAATTCCGATAATACCATTTCATTACAATTTGGTAGTGGTGATGTTACTATGGATGATGAAACTATTTTACCAAATCCTAAAAATGTAGGATTGGGATTGGCTAATTCTATAAATCGTTTAAACCAAGGAATAGATGCATCTAACTTTTTAAAAACAAATACATTTGGTGTAGTACCAACTAACACAAGTCTAATTGTAAAATATTTAGTTGGTGGTGGAGTGGCATCTAATGTAAACCAAGGTGATTTAGTTTCAATTCGTAAAATAGAATTCGAAGAAGATTTACTATCATTCAATAGTGATGAAGAACGTAATCTTTACAATACAATAAAAGGTACTGTTGCCGTTGAAAATTTAGAAGCAGCTGTTGGTGGAAGAGGTGCTGAATCGGTAGAAGAAATTAGACAAAATGCTTTAGCAATGTTTGGTTCTCAAAATAGAGCAGTAACTAAGCAAGATTATATGGTAAGAGCATTATCTATGTCAGAACGATATGGTAGTGTTGCTAAAGTATATGTTTCTCCGGATGGTGAAATTGATAATAACTCTCCCGCATCTATATTGGCTTCACCAAATAATATTTCAGAATTCGTTGGAATAGTTGAAGGATTGAAAGACAAATCTAAATCGGAAATACAAACTGAATTAGTAAAATATTTAACACAAAAGAAAACAGCCATTGCTGAAGTAAACAATCCATTTGCAATCAATATGTATGTATTGGGGTATGATGGTAATAAAAAATTAACTCAACTTAACGAAGCAATTAAGCAAAATCTAAAAACTTATTTAGGCGAATATCGTATGATGACTGATGCAGTTAATCTAATTGATGGTTTCATTGTAAATATAGGATTAGATTTTGAAATTATATGTTATTCTAATTATAACAAAAGAGAAGTAGTTACTAATTGTTTATCACAATTACAAGATTATTTTAATATAGATAATTGGACATTTAATAAACCAATAAACATTTCAGAAATAGAATTAATATTAGCAAATGTGGATGGAGTAATGAGTGTACCATCTATTAAAATAAGTAATTTGTGTGGGGATGCTGGAAACTATTCTCCTAATAGATATAATATAGAACAAGCAACAAAAGGAAAGATTGTCTACCCTTCCTTAGACCCTTGTATCTTTGAAGTAAAATATCCTAACAAAGACATAAAAGGAAGAGCTTTATAATATGCATAAATTTTTCACATCATCGTATGATAGTAGTATCTACTTACAACAACCCGAACAAAACGCTGGTAGGGATGAGATATTGGAAGTTGGTAAACTTTATTATGGTTCTAATAAAGATATAGCTAGAACTCTAATAAAATTCAATGTAGCTAATATGGTAATACCATCTGGCTCTATTGTTTATTTAAATCTAAAATCATCTCAAGCGGAAGAAATTCCATTGGAATATACAATTCATGCTAATGCAGTTTCTCAAAGTTGGACAATGGGAACGGGTACTAAATTTGATAATATAACATCAGATGGAGTTAGTTGGAAATATAGAAATGGATTAGATAGTTGGCAAGATAACACCATTGGTGGTACAGCAAACTACATTGGTAGTGGTGCTACCGGTTCTGCTAATGCAGAAGGTGGTACGTGGTACACTGCATCTCAATCTTCACAATCTTATAATTACGAAGATGCGGATATTCGAATGGATGTAACCAATATTGTTAATTTATGGTTAAGCGGTTCTATACCAAATAACGGATTTATTGTTCATCATAGTTTGGAGAATGAAGAAAATACATTAGATTATGGTGTTCTTAAATTCTTTTCAAAAGAAACCAATACAATATATGAACCAAAATTGGAAGTAGTTTGGAATGATAGTTTATTTTCAACGGGAAGTTTAACGCCAACAACGGGTTCAGCGGAAGAAGGATATAAAGTAGTTTTAACTAATTTAAAATCAAAATATCCTGCAAATGAAACTATAAAAGTAAGAGTTAAGGCTAGGGATATGTATCCATTAAAATCATTTGGTACAACATTTGAATATGACCATATTAAATACTTACCATCGGGTTCATCTTATTATCAATTAGAAGATTATAAAACAGGAGAAGTAATATATCCATTTGGCGAATATACGAAAATAAGTTGTGATTCAACATCAAATTATTTCAATATGAGTTTAAACTCATTACCAATTAATAGAACTTACAAATTAAAAATTAAAATTATCGAAAATAGTATTGCAACTATTATAGATGATAAATTAATTTTTGAAATAGAATAAAATGACAGCATTAGAGGCAATTGCACAAAAATTAGAAGAAAAGAGAAAATCGGATTTAGAATCAATATTATCTATATCCGGCTCCCAAGCTATTGCCAAAAATGAGTACGGAGTTACGGTGGTTAATGATAATAATATAGCATCATCTTTATTATTTAAAGAATTGGTTAAGCCAAAATATGATGAAACCGAATTATTAAAAGCCATTGATGTAAATGTAAAAGAACTTAAACCTGATATTCCTACTCCAAATTTAAATTTAGTTCCTAAACCATTATATGATGAGGAAGTAATTCAAAACGAAGATTTAAGAAAGCAAGTAGCCGATTTAAATACGGAAGTATCTAACTTAAACACAACCATATCGGATTTAGAATCGCAAGTTCAATCTGAAATAAATAATAGATTATCAATTGAACAAACTAATGACGCATTGGTAAATCAATTGAATACATTAGTACAAACTATTGATGATTTTGCTTTACAAATACAAAATTCGCTACAAAAATCCGTAGAGGAAGGTATTCTTAGAGCTTCATTACAATCACAAAATACCGGGTTTAAAGCACAAATACAGGCATTAATTAAACAAATAGATTCATTGAACTCTATCATAGAAGGATTGCAATCTCAATTGGGAGCAGTTCAAAATCAACAAGCCATTGTACAAGGAACGCAAGCGCAAGCTATGGCGGCTGGTGCGGATGTTGTAAATGATGTAGCTATTGTTAAATTGGAACAAAAGGAAGACGCAAATGCATCAGATTTATGGGCTAGATTTAGTGCAACTGGTGACCAACAATGGAAAAATGGAAAAGGTTTATCGATAACTAATAATGATAAGCAACCAATATCCGTATCAATCACAACTAAAAATCCAAATAATAGAGAATTTTACAAAATACCTACAAAGAGTTTTAATATTGAGGCAGGTGGGCAAAAAGATGTGGAGTTTACATTAAACTTCGATGCAGTTGGTGATTTGGATTCTCGTAAAAAAGGAGGTTGGTTTAATGGAAAATCGCATTCTGCCGAATATAAAGATGGTACGTTAAAAGTAACAATAACACGTTCCGATGGAACTGCTAAATCAAAAGAATATACCGCAGGTTTTGGTAAATATCATCCAGATTCATACTAATAAATTATGAGTATTAAAAAATATACAAACTTCGAATCAATTGATGTATTAGCATCAAATCAAGGGGAGTTCTTGCAAGAAAACGACAAATTTATAGTTAATCAAAATCAAATAGAAGATACCGATTTTGGCGATTGTAGATATGATGTAATGGAAGTATCGGTTTACGATATCAATAACAATCTATTACCTCAAAAGAGTGGTAACAATGTTGCTTATATTAAAACGGGCGATATTAAAAACTATATGTACAACCTTACTAATAAAGGTGGGCAAAAGGAATTGGCAATTGATATTGAAAAATTATTAAATGATTTAGGATTTACAAATGGTATTCTTAAAGTTAATATTAATTTTGTTAGAAATAAAGTAGGCTCTGAAAATCAATTAACAAAAGTTTGGATTCAGGAGATATCTCCATCGAGAGAAGAAATTAGAATATTGCCATTATCTACAACTGATAATAAAATAAATAATCAAACTAAAAAGGAATTTTCAAACATACATAATTTAAGTAAGGATTTCAAATATTATAAAAAAAATATATTAGATTCATTAGATTCATTTGAAATAACTTATTTAGAATCTATAACGGCATTAATGGTTAATAGATTTGGTAAAGATTTTGAATCTATTTTGCGTAAAGATTTTGGACTATCGGATTTCAGTACTTTCAAAAAAAGAATATTTTTAGATTTCAAAACAAGCGTAACGTATTATTTAACAAATAAAGAATATGTAATTTCTGAATCAAATTATGGTAAATCTTCTATAATTAGATTTGAAGATTGTGAACAATATGAATTTACTAAACTAAAGGGAGATATTGAAGGTATTTTGAGAAATTGTATAGATTATAATACAAAGACTTTAAATAGAAGAATTATTGATATAAAAGTATTACCAAAAGAATTTGAAATTACCGAACTTAAAAAGGAAGTAAAAGATTTAGTTGGCAATATAGTAATAAATGATACCAAAGTTAGAAACGTTTATAATCCACAAAATGTTAAATTAGATGTTAAGGGTGTGTCTGTAAAAGAAACACCTATACAAATAACACCAGCGCCTCCTATTAATATTCTTCCAATAGAACCGCCGATTATAGAAACACCGATTAAAATAATTCCATTACCAGAGCCAGTAGCTACACCAATTAGTGATGTAATACCAACTCCAACATATAGTGGAGGAGGTGGTGGTGGTAGAACATTCTATGACCCGAGAGATTATGATTCCGGATTAGATTCGGGTCGTAATATAAGTGAAAGAGGTAGGGTAGAAGAATACACATAAAATTATCATTAAGATATTTATAATAAACAATAAAGAGTGGTAAAGGCATTAGAAAACATTTTTGGAGGAGAACCTACACTAACTTCGTATGAAGGTAGCGGTCAATATACTGCTTTTATAGATGGTGGCGGAGGTGGTGGCGGATATACTCCGCCGGTTACACCAAACCCAATATTTGTACCACCAACGTATTCAAATGAAATTACAAATAACTCTATTAGAGTAAATTTAATAGTAGAAAACGGCGGAGAAGTAGAATTTTTAGAGAATGGAAGTTCAAAGGGATATGGTGTAAATAATGTTATAGTATATTCACCATCGACAACATTCAATGGTTCTAAGAAATATGAGGTAGTTAAAAATGGGTTTAGAGCTAAGGAGCAATATGTAGTTTCTATAACGAAAACATATGTACCAGCGCCAGTTGAACCAATAAAAAACTACGATTATTATTATAATAACTACATCGGTATTAATACATTTGGGTTAGATAACCTTCAAAATTTAAATGTATTTAATTGGAATTACAATATTACACCAACCGTAACAGCAATTGATTATCAATATTCTGAAATGGTTTCTGTACAAAAGTATGTATTACAATCGGATGGTAGTTATATAGCAGAAGATACCAATAACTTTAATGTTGGTACAATAAATTTACAATTTTCATTAGAAGCAAATTCAATCGTAACTTCGCCTCCAATTAATATTGGGGAACAAATACCTGCGCCAATTGAATATGAAGTAGCATTCTCATCAAACTTTAGACAAGAATTGGCTGAGAATGTTGTATTAACATATACAATATTTGTAAACGATGGTACTATTTCAGATAGTGGTAAACTTAGCTTATTAGATAGTAATGTTATCAGAAACATAGAATCTAAGAATCTAAATGGTAGAGTTGATTTTAAGATAGAATATGTAAATAAGCCAGCAGAATATAGTTTACTAAACATATATCAAACAACTAATACTGCAAAATTAGCAGAAGCTGGTACGGATTCTATTGACTTTACAAAATGGAATACTCAAAATTCATCATTCTCATTACCGGCTGAACAACTTAAATCGGGTGTTTCAGTTGTTGTGTTTTTTGAAAAAGAAATAAGTGTAGATAGACCATCGATAACGTTAGGTACTACACAATATAGTGTACAGGTCAAAGATTCTGATTTAGAAAAAGAAGTAATTATTCCATTTAATACATCTAATGCTGATATAGTTAAGGTGTATATTGATGGAAAATCTGAAATACTTTCAACACCGGCTGCAAACGGCTCGGTTACGTTATATTTCAAAAAAGATTTTTCGGAAGTATATGGTACAAAGAAAATAGTATTAGTAGCGGAGAGTGCAAAATATGGTACGGGTGATTCTGTAACCGGATTAATTACATTTACATCTGTAAATGATTTCCCATCTATTACTGAAATAACATTTGCTGATACAATCGATATTCCATCTTTTTCGGATTTAAATATAGATTTAACGTATGAGTACTCTTCATTTGCAACTTCAACATTGGATGTTGATTTAAAAGTAAATGATGGTAGTAGAATTGCATTATTTAAAAACTTAACTCCAAATGGAAATATTTCTATAAACTTAAAAACATTAAGAGAAAAGTTTTCAAATTGGAAAGAAAGTGATAATGTAGTTTTAATATTTAAACCATTTAATAGAGGAGGCGCCGAAGAATTAATAGGTAATGAGTATGAAATAAAAACTCAATTAATTCTACCATCTATACAAATTGATGAAAATTTATTTGGGACAGCCATATTTGATTCATTCATATCTCAATTGGAAATAATTGAGCCAGAAAAAGAAAGTAAATATTTAACGCATTTAGCTAATTTTGACAATAACGAACAAATATTAATTTCTACATGGGAAGCTGATAATTGGACTTTATCTAATAAAACAACAGATGAATTAGGAAACGTATTTGTAAAAGATAAGGATAAAGTAGATTCTTTAATTTTAAAATTATACTCACCACTAACAGCTAATATTGCAACAAATTCAACATTTTGGATTACAAAGTTAATGAGTAATCCATTAATAGAAACCGTTATATTAACTGACCAAGCTGATGTTAGTTGTCCTACAATAAAAGGACCTAATTTTAGTTTAGATATAGATTATGTAAAGGGGCAATCTACCAACTTTGAATCATTGGATAATATAATTCTTAGTGGTTCTACATCATCTACCGAATTAGTTACTACATATTTAAGTTCTTCTATAATCGATACAAACGACTTGAACATTGAATATGTTAGTGGTTCTACATATATGTGGGATAACTTTGTTCATTTTAGTTCAGCCAAAGAAAGAGTTGATAATTTCGTTTACAAAGTACAATTAATAGAGACATACGAAACTTCTATATCAGCTAGTAACGCTTCTCCATCTTCTTCTGTTCTAAATGATGTACAAGAAAGAGAAAGACAGCTAATAAAGAAAAATGAAATTCTAAAAGGATTTGATGGATTTGAAAAATTCTTATATACATCATCATCTTTAAGTTGGCCATATAATAATACTAATAGAAAATCTAGTACATCCAATGAGGTTGCCAATTGGTATGATAATATCATTACTTTAGCAGAAGATTTTGATATTGAAAATTCAAATTGGGTTAGAAATAATATTCCACAATACATTGTAAATAGTTCCGAAAACGAAAGTTTGCTTCTATTTTTATCGATGATTGGACACCACTTTGATAACATTTATTATTATACAAAGGGAATAGAAAGAAGTAGAGGATTAGGATATAATAGTAAAGATATTTCGGATAAATTATTATTTGATGTATTAAAATCATTTAATTGGGATGCTAAAAATTTAGGAGCAGATTCTAAATTATGGGAATATGCTTTTGGATTGGATTCGGACGGTAACGAAAAGAATAAAAAATCAGCCAAAAGTAGAACATCCGAAGTATGGAGAAGAATTGCAAATAACTTACCTTATTTATTAAAACATAAAGGTACTAGACGAGGTGTTTATGCATTGCTTGCTTGTTATGGTATTCCTTCATCAAATCTTTCAATTTTAGAATTTGGTGGACCGGAGGTAAGTGAAACAACTAAGAGTAAATTAGTATATGATAACATTACTACTGCTCTTAAATTTAATAGTGGTGCATCCATTGAATTGGGTTGGAATGTAACTGATAAGGGTAGAAAGCCGGATTCAATTGAATTATTTGTAAAACCAACTACGGCTGGTAATTATAGTATTATCGATGGTGATAATAGTATGGTTTTATGGTTAAGTGGAAGTCTTGGTAGTGAGTATGGACAAGTTAAATTTACATATTCGGGCTCAAATCAATTAACAAACACAATATCTTCATCATTATTACCAATATTTAATGATAGATTTTTTGGTATTGAGGTTAATAGAACATTAGAAAGTTCTAATAGTAGTTTCGAATTAAGCATAAGACAAGCTGATAAAGAACGAACTATATTTGAGGAATCAATTTCAGCTAGTGTTGCTAATACATTATCTGATTGGGAAAACGGAACTATTTTAGAATTAGGTAATAATTTTGTGGGAATTGTGGATGAATTCCGTTTATGGAGTACGCCTTTAGATAGAGAAAGATTCTACGAACACGTTTCTTTCCCTGAAATGATAAATGGTAACCACATTTCATCTTCAACTGATGATTTATATTTCCGTTTAGATTTTGAATATCCTAAAAATTTAGCAGAAACTTCTTCATTAATAAATGTTGATACTAACATATATTTTGAAAATGGATTGACTAGAAATGATTATGAGAATGGGGTAACCTCATCTTTATATTCATTGAATTCTACTCCAATGTTGTATGCCAGTGCTAGTGGATTTACCAATATAGCAACATATCCATATCAGTTTGAAGCAATTGATAGAAGTGTTGTTTTGGAAATACCCGATTTGGGTTCTAGCCGTTATTCAACAAATAAAGTTAGATTCGAATCGCAAACGGATTTTAGTGGAAATGATGTGAGTGGCGGAATTGATTTGTCTATAAAAAGTAGAGTAACTAAAAAATCATTTGACCAATCGCCAACGGATTCAAATAGAGTTGGATTATTTTTCTCTCCTACAAAGGAATTAAATTTAGACATTGCAAAATCTTTTGGTGGAATTAATTTAGATAACTATATCGGAGACCCATCGGATGATTATAAACCAAAATATTCAAAATTAGATAGTTTACGAAGCTATTATTTTGATAGATTCGATGGTAGAGATATATATGCTTACATAAACTTAATCAAACTATATGAGAAATCTATGTTTGAGGATATTAAGAATATGCTACCTGCAAGGGTTAAAGCAACTACTGGTTTGTTAATTGAACCACATATTTTAGAAAGAAATAAGATTGAACAAAAAAGACCTACGGCTGATGAATATCAGAATGAGGCAAACATAAAATATTCAGATACAACTAATTTAACAGCAGATTCGAATCAGTATCTTGCTATAATAAATTCGGATTTATCAGAACAAATTAGTGTAGAGAATAATCAATATAGTGCTACTATATATACAGCATCTTTACAAACAACAACCGCTGATAGTTATCAGATTCAGGCAGAATATGATTACAATACTCAAAATGATATAACATCGGAATATTATCAAAAAGAAATTGTAATAAATGCAGAATTGGGAAATCCATCTATATTAACAGAAATGGATATATATGATACGAATACCATTGTTGGACAAAGTACATATGAGAATTTAGGATTTGGTATTTATGCACAAAGTGGACATGCCATTAGAACATATTTTGATAAAGAAAATAGAAGAGTTAAGGAAAGGGTTAAAGTAGATTTAGTAACGGAGCAAAAGGAAAGAGTTGTAACTAAGTTTGCAATCACTGCATCCGTTAATGGATTGGGCGACCCACGTGGTGGATATGTATCAGATATACAAACCTATACCGAAACATATTTAAATGTACAACCTTATTCCAATTCAAAAGATATAAACGCAGGAACGGGTAGTATTGTTAAGGTAGTACCATTAGATGGGTATTTATCAACACATTATAGAAATACATCGGATTTAACGAGAGGATTGCAAAATTCTTTCTTTAGAGGTTCAAAAAATACCGCTGCAACAACATTAGATGGCTCATCTCCCATTGAAACATTTACTTCGAATCCTAATACGTTAAAGGTAAATAAAGCTGGTAGAGATGCAAGTGAACCAATTTTGGAAGTAGAATAACGGAATTTTAAAAATATAATATTTATAAACAAAGATAATATTAAACTATGGGATATTTAAGTAATACAGAATTGACTGTTGATGCGATTCTTACTAAAAAAGGTAGAGAAAAATTAGCAGCAGGACAGGGGTTGAACATCACTCAATTTGCTTTAGCAGATGATGAGATTGATTATTCACTTTATGAACCAGCACACCCATTAGGTTCAGCTTATTATGATGCGGCAATTAAAAATATGCCAGTATTAGAAGCTAATCCCGATGAAACGCAAGTAATGAAATATAAATTAGTAACACTTCCAAAGAATACAACTCGTATTCCTGTGGTAGAATTTGGTGTTCCTAATATTGCAGTTAATCAAAGAAGTGGTGAAGTTTCACTTTCTCCAACAACATCTCCTGCCGGAAATAGAAGAATGGGATATACAATCATATTATCCAACAAAAGCGCTGGTGATATTGTAGGTGAAGGAGTTAGTGCGGATGTAGGTACTGTGCCAGTATTCATTGGCGATGATGTATCTGCAACCGCAGCAATCGCTAAAGGATTATCTTTCAAATTTATTCCAAACCCATCATTAACTTCGACTATCAAAACAACAATAACTGTTTATGGTAACGAAACGGGTGGTTCACAAACAATTCCGGTAACCGTAACATACGTTCAATAATTTAAACTATGGCATTAATAAGAGACAATAGAGGAGCCCTATTAGCAAGTAATTTATCACAATACTTAGCAGGCGCAGCAAATACCGCAGGCACTCCAATAGATACTAACGAAATGGTTAGAATCTTAAACCAATTTTTGGGTGAAGGAGAGCAAATCAGCTCCGATTTAACAAGCGTAACAAATGGTATTTACAAAAAGTTTGGTGCAATTGATAAAGTAACTAATAGAACTGAAATCGTAACTTCAGGAATATGGAGTGGTGATGCCGGTTCATTAAACGCTGTATATACTTCATCTGCACAACTTAACTCTACAACGGGTAAATACTATTTAGATGTTTATAATGAAAACCCATTGACATCGGATGTAGCCGAAGCTCAGTTTTCAATTGCATATGGTGATGTAAACGCATATGGTGTACCTACATTACAGCAAGATGATTCATCAACGCTTTCTTCAAAAGCAATCTATAATCAATTAAAAAATGTATTATTAGATTCAGCTGATGCATATTTTACGGATTACGCTGGAAATGATATGACATCTTTCTACGCATTAAATGTAAATAGAGCTAGATATAAGGAAAAATTAGACCCAGGTAACATTTCAATTAACTTATCTGGTTCAGTAGGATTAGTAACATTAATCGATGATAGTGGTGGAACTGATGAAAACGTAACAACGGCAGGTAGAGTATATAATTTGGTTAGTGGTTCGTTGAACATTGGTTCATCGTTAACATCTAATATTAATACTTATACTGCATCTAATGGACAAGGATTTGGTTTATTCTATCCTGATATGGGAATTATCTTATTAAACCCATCAGCATTATCAGCATCGGTAGGTGGTAATTTAATGGCAGCAGTTGGTTCAACGACCGCACAATATCACCAATCTGGTTCAGTATCCGGTTCATTGAAATTATACGATGCATTGAAAAAAGGAGCTGATTTCCAAGCTCGTAGAACTGAAAACGTTTCAACATCTCACTACTTCGTAAGAGCAAACAATAGAGAATTTAACTTCTCAAACAACCCAACATTCGTAACGGGTTCGGTTGGAGCATTTGTTAATTCATCATTTGAAAAAGACCCTAAGGTGTATATTACTACTGTAGGACTTTATGATGATGGTAATGAATTATTAGCAGTAGCTAAAACCTCTCAACCGATTGCAAAATCATTCGATAAAGAGATAGCAATTAAAGTTAAATTAGATTTCTAATCAGAGAATATAACTAACATTCAACCCCCTTCAATGGGGGTTTTTTGTTAATTTGATATTTATATACGATATGTTGAAAAAAATACCAAAATCGGATATTAGTATTCGCCCATTTAAGGCGTATAAAGAGTGGAGCTTCGATAATAATTCCAATGAAATAGATTTATTAGAAGCCACTGTGACTTCATCTGCATTATCTGGACTATATCCACAAAATTCTATTTTTGGACAATTAAGAGCTCAATTTTACTATGATTCGGGTGATAACGTATTTTTAAGAAGTGGACATAAAAAGAAATCATATAGTAACTCACCATTAGGTAAAGAAAGGTTTTTAAGTGGTTCTGCTAAAGTAGTATCTATTCCAAACATATACATTGGTGAAGGAATAAAAAAACGTTCAGTAGTATTAAAGGATAATTTAAATCAATTAAATGAGATATCATATATTGATGATGGATTTGGAAATCTACAAGATATTAGAGACCAAATATACATTTCCAGAATCGATATAGAGAATGCTTTAATAAATTTTATAGATACTGATGAAAATGCATATTCCGCATCATTGGATACATACGTTGGTGCATTTGATATAACTAATGGGACATTGGATTTAATCTACAATGGGGTTTCACAATCAACGATAAATCTAATTAGTTTAGATATAGAATCGGCAATAGCAATAGCAGAGGATATTCCATTTTTACCTGAACAAGCGCAAGGTATTAAGGTTGGTAATGTATTTTATAACCAAGGATTAATTGTAATAACAAGAGATGCTGCCAATAGATTAGAAAACGGATGGCAATTGGATTATAAATCAACTAAAACGATTTATGAGCATGAATATCTTTTAATTGTAAATGAAGATGAATTTAATATATCACAAAATCCATCGGCAATAGTTGAAGTTGGTAAAGTTGATGAATATATTATTACATCTGATAATATCAGAAGAAAAGTAACTACAAACGCCGGTACAAAGTATATTAAAAAATTAACAACATTAGAAAATGGTAATGTTTTAGATTATAGATTTAGTGGTTCAGTTGGAACTATTAAAGCGGGATTTGAACATTATGATATAAGTGGTTCGATGGATGGTACTGGTTCGTTCTTAGCACCATTCATTACAACTATTGGATTATACGATGATAATTACGATTTAGTAGCAGTTGCTAAATTACCACAACCAATAAAATCAGAACCTGATATACCTGTAAACTTTATTATCCGTTTTGATACTTAACTTATATTTATACTAAAGAAACAATAATATGTCAAAGATTTTAGAATTATACAAAGCAGCTCAAGCATCATTAGGTGTTGATAAAATTTCATTTGAAGCTGGTAAGAATTTGCAAACTCCTTACACTACAAACGATTTAAAGAAAGCAGATGAGCAAGTATTAACTGCTACCAAATTTAAGCAAGGTAGGGGTGGTGAAAAGAATTTCGCTAAATACTCTGATTCATTAAAAAAATAATTTAATGGCTAAAAAAGTTACAAAGAAATCTAGCAATTGGGTTGCTAGAAAATATGGCTTTAAATCTGGTCTTGAAGAAAATATTTCAATACAAATCGAAGGGAAGGGAATGGAGGTTAAATATGAGTCCGAAAAGGTGGCTTATACTATACCTGCTTCTCAACATACTTACAATCCTGATTTTAAGTTGTCTAATGGTATTTTCGTAGAAACTAAAGGAAGATTCCTTACAGCTGATAGGAAGAAGCATCTATTAGTTAAACAACAAAACCCCAATTTGGATATACGATTCGTATTTTCCAATTCCAAAAACAAAATAAGTAAAAATTCAAAAACTACTTACGCCGATTGGTGTGATAAGAACGGATTCAAATACGCAGATAAAGAAATACCCGAAGATTGGTTTTTATAACCAAAAAATTTGGTAATATAAAATATTTGTAGTATATTTGAGATGTGTTAAGTAGCAATGATAAAAATAAGGTAATTAATGCCCTTACCAATGTATTGGGCAACGGTCTTACGTTGAGAGGAAACGAATTGGCATTCCATTGTCCGTTTTGCAATCATCATAAGCCGAAACTCCAAGTCAATACCGAAACTCAAAAATGGCATTGTTGGACTTGTAATAGTGGTGGTAAGAAATTAACATCATTACTTCGTAAATTAGATGTAGATAGAAAAACTATATCAATAATTAGAGAAATATATGGAGATTCCAATTATAATACTCAAAATGAAGATTCGGAAACCAAAGTATTTATTCAATTACCAAAGGAATTCATTTCACTAGCAGAAGAAGGTAAAGGGTTTAATCCTGAATATAAACATGCTATGTTTTATCTTACTCAAAGAGGTATTGGTATAAAGGAAATAATTAAATACAATATTGGCTATTGTAAAGAGGGATTATATAGTAGAAGAGTTATTATTCCATCGTATGATTTAAATGGTCAATTAAACTATTTCGTTTCTCGTTCATATTATTCTGAAGAGAAAATGAAATATAAAAATCCACCAATCAGTAAAAATATTATAGCATTCGAATCGCAAGTTAATTGGAATGAGCCAATTATATTATGTGAGGGCGTATTTGATGCTATTACAATTAAAAGAAATGCTATTCCATTATTAGGTAAGTTTCCATCGAAAATATTAGTGGAAAAAATCTTTATGAGTGGAGTGACTGATATTATTATTTCATTAGATAATGATGCGATTAATGAAGCACTTAAAGCAGCAGAATATTTTAGAAAGCAAGGTATAAATGTTAAGATGATGTATCTTAGAGATAAAGATGCTTCGGATATGGGTTATGATAAATTTTATGAAGAATTAAATAAAACTAAAGAATTCTCATCGGAAGAATTACTATTAAACAAAATAAATAGTTTATGAAAAGATTAAAAACAATCTATCATATTGCGGATGTACACATTCGTAACGTACAAAGGCATAAAGAGTATAGACAAGTCTTTGAAAAGATGTTTGAAGAAATTCGTAAAAGAGGTACGGAAAATTCACTCATCTATTTAGCGGGCGATATTGCACATGCTAAATTAGAACTTTCACCTGAATTGGTTAGAGAGATAAGTTGGCTATTTACGGAATGTTCTAAACATTGTGAAACCATTCTTATTACAGGTAATCACGATTGTAATATGAATAATTCCGATAGATTGGATGTACTCACTCCTATTGTAGATGCATTGAATCTTCCCAATT
>Ga0222712_10002654_pt1 | contig 20188 bp, 34 predicted proteins | sample C33_657DmetaG_FD_165043 | JGI IMG/M metagenome (GOLD analysis project Ga0222712, IMG submission 165043) | Estuarine water microbial communities from San Francisco Bay, California, United States - C33_657D | ecosystem: Environmental > Aquatic > Marine > Unclassified | place: USA: California... | reverse complement strand
ATATCCATTTGGTTTAAGTAGTCTCCAGAACTCTGAGAACTGAGCAAAGAATAGTTTGTAGTCACCCTGTTGACCAAGATGCTCTAGCACCTCGTAGGCATGGATTTCGTCAAACTCTTGGTCTTGGAATGGCAGCGGAAGCTCCATCAAGTCCCACACAACATCAGGTTTATGGTCTTCGTTGTAGTCCAAAGTGGTCAGGTTAGACCAATCTTTAGTGCCATCGGAGGCCAATCTTTTGTTGTGATTTGAGCCACAACCAATTAAAAGTTCTTTTTTCATTCTATTTCTACCACTTTATCGCCATTGGATTTAATGTAATTCTTTGTTTTCTGGATGTATTTCTCAAACTCAGACCTAGAAATACTTCCCTGTTGTAGATCTGCATACTCAATTAGATCCCTGATGGACTTGATTCCTTGCCCATCCAAACCCATCTTTTTTGTTTCTTGAAAGCGTAAAGCGGCTTTGTGAAGGCTTTCTTGTGCTTTCTCACAGATAGGTAGCACTTCAGGACCCACCCCACTCTTTCCCATCATTTCTGACAGGTTTAAAACATCTACCAAGGTACGCCAGTCAGAGATAGTTCCAGAGCCTTTTGTCATTGCGTCTAGTGCTGAGTACTCAAGGAGTCTAAGTTTGTCCAGCTTGTCCCTCTGGGTTATCGATGCCCCGATTATTGCGTGAACAGTCGGGTCTATCAGATTCCAATGCTTTCTCTTTGTTTTCTTTCTCATTATCTTTTCCGAAAATGGCATCCCATCTATTTGCGTATTCTTCGTTAGTTACTGAGAATTTTCTTGGAGTAGAACCTTTGCCCATTGTCTTCCTTATCTTGGTTATTACATCTATGTCTATTTGCGGCCTGTAATGCTTCAAAAGCCCATTTACAGTTAGTGCATACCCAATATGGAGGGTTGTTAGGTGCGTCCCTTTTTTGTTCAAGCATCTTGTTGTCCTTTAAATTTCAATCCATGCAAAACCATTGCTTCTTTAACAAATTGCAATCCTTTTACGCCTAGATTTGGAATTCGTCTTACTTCTCGTTCTGTCCAGTTGCAAAGATCTTGTTTCATTAAGATATTCTCTGACACTAAACATCGGTGATACCTAATCGGCAAATCAAGGTCTTTAATGTCAGAGTTTTGCTGTTTGTGTTGCATCTCTTGTTCTTTTTGCCATTCCCGCAAAATGCGTTCACGATGTTCTAACATTTCTACCGCCATGCGATATGCGGTTTGTGCAGTAGAAAATGGATTTGTAATACCCATTTTTTCAATTTGGGCTTTCATTGCGTTAACCGCAAAGTGGTCTAACAATTCTGTTTTAGTCATTTTTTCATACCTCTTACAAAAGCAGCGAAACTCTGTGCCGTGTCCCCCAATGACTTCATTAAGCTGAACTCATGGGCTACCTCATCTAGCGTCTTATTTCGTACAGGACAGTTCCTTCCTTGGGTACAGTCGTAAGTGCAACAGTCCATGCCACTAGATTTGTTTGCTCTCAATATCTGTTTGCCAAGGTTACTGTTTTGTTCAACCATGTTGAAAGCCTCGTCTTCCTCTGGAGTCCAGTCAGTCATGGTTTTTGCTCCTTAGTTTGGCTTGAATAAGCAAAATAATGTTAAGAATATCGTCATATGAATATTCACCAGACAAATTTCCAAATGGAATTGCAGCTTCCATTTCCTCCTCTGTCAACCCTACCCATGTGCGTTGTGGTGGGGTGGTGTAGAGGTCAGCCTCATGTTGAAACTGTTTGTCAGCAATCCAATTAACTACGCCATGACTTGCAACCGCCACAGGCTCATCCTTCGCTTTTGGCTCAATCCAAAAAAGTTCGCCAATCTGCTCTGCCGTGTAATTGGTAAAGTCGTTACCGCCCCATTTGATAAGCGTCTTTCCAGATGAGGATGTAGCCCATACAGTGCAAAGTTCGTCAGTCTCAATACATCGCAAGATGTCGCCTCTACGCAGTTTTATAGGCTCATCCTTCGCTTCTAGTGCGGCTTTAATGGCGGTGAATGTTTCTTTGTAAAGAACTTCGCCAGTGCTTTCGTAGTGTTTCATGCCCAAATCTTCCAACGCCTCCAATGCAAGGCGTAATGCTTCGTCTTTAGTCATGTCTTCACCTGTAAAGAAATAGGAATGTAAATACAAGCCTTGTCTTTACTGTTAATGACATGGACTGTGGTTTTATGCTCAGACAATGGTCTTTTGCAGTTTGCACACTTTGCATCTGGATGTGATGGTTTGCAATTTAGCATCATGGTTCGTAATCTTGTTTGTAATTCAACTTATGGTCTTGGAAACGCATTGCAGCTTCCATCTCAAGCTCTTTAAATTGCTCTTCAGAAAATATCCCAATGACATCTCTGCCTTCAAACCATACTTCTTTGATTGACTCGTTGTATGTAGTCTCGCCATCGTACTCATACTCGTAAACAACTTTAACGATCTCACTACCTTCGCCTGTTGTTGTGTCAAATTCCCAAGTTTTTTCCATTATTTACTCCTGTTAAAAATTACACTTTATCAATTATTTTGTCTTTTTCTATTAGGACTTACCCTAATGTCTGAATCATTCTCAAGGCGGCTTCTGGGTTGTCTATTCTTGCCAATGTACCGCCACACCAATTCTCGAAAAAGTCAGCTTGTAGTTTTGTTAATCTCTTTTTGGGGTCTGTTTTTATCTCTACAAGGAAAGTATGGTTTTTATATCCCACAAGCAGATCAACAGGTAAACCAATAATCCAAACAACTGCACCAGCGGCACGAAGCACACTGACAATTTGCTCTTGATTTGCGTCAACACGGGCTGCTCTCCTCATTCAAATGTCCCTTCTTTAATCATGTTCATGTAGGTGCGGATACGATCTCTAGCACCAGAGCCATAGATTCGTTCTGCTCTCTCTAGCCGACCACGCACAAAGTCTCTGTCTTTGTTTGTTTCCCAAGTGCGATACAGTTCACGAGCCTCTGCTTGCTCAAGGATTACCCTATCGCTTGGGTTTTCTACATTTTTACGACTCCAAGTCACCAGTTAACTCCAATGCTTTGTTTATGAGGTGTAGAGGATAAGGTACGCCATCACGCACCTTGTCTAGTAGTTTCATGGCTTCGTGGTGAGACATTTAATTTGTTCCTCAAGTTCTTTTATTCTTTTTTCTTGGTCATCAAATCTATCTTTGAGAATTTCCATTAGTTCGCCAAAAACTTTCCATCCTTCATCATTCATGCTTTTCTCCTATAAGCGTTAAGAATTGCTCGTTCTTCTGGTGTTGGAGGACGAGTTATTTTTTCATCCTGCTTAATTTTTAACAATGCAGGATCAGGTTCATTTGACGCAGCTAATGTGAGCCTTATGTTGTCAGCAGGGTTTGGTTTAACAACCCAATCAGCTTTAAATGCTTGCCAACCACGAACAATACATTCCTCTAAGGCTTTCTCTAAAGTCCAACCAGCCTTGCTTGCTTCATTGGTTAATGCGTCAATTGCTCTCTGTGTTATTGGTGCTTTTTTGGCTTTCCTCAAAGATTTGAATTCCTGCCAAACAGAATCAGAAACACCGACAGGTGTTGCAACGACAGTTGCTTTCTTTTGTGTCTTGTGTTCTGTGTCTTGTGTTATGTGTAATGTGTTATGTGTAGCATTGCTTTCGGATTGCGTTGGCAATGCGTTCGCATCCTTCTTACCCCATCTAACTTTAGCAGAGGCACTTGCCTTTTCTGATTTATCACCAGCTTTAGCTATTTCCTTGTTTGCCCTATGATGAATCCATCCATCATCTGTGCGCTCGAAATACTCTTGCAATACGATTGCAATGCTTTCGGTATGCGAACGCATCCTTATCTGTCTAGATACTTCAGCTTCATCAAGTGGAATTGGAATTTCATGGAGATAGTACCAATCAAGCAATCGCCTATAGATTAGATCTTCAATTTCAGAAAGGTGTGAAGTGTGACTTTGGTAGTCACCAATATTAAACTGGTAGTAGTGCATAACTCGCCTTTTATGCTCCCTTGAAAAGAAACTGCGGCAGGAGAGGGAGTAACTCTTTTCGGAACGGGGATCAATCCATTCCTAGCCGTGTTTCAAAACATTGTAAACTTAAAAAAGCCTACTGTAAACTTAAATAAATTGATTATTTGTGATCTCTGTTGGGCTTGATTTGTAAATCCTACGAGCTTGAGCGTTCATCACTTTGTACTCAGCAGGTGTAAAAATACCCTTTGCATTGCGAATATCAAAAGGATTCAGCTTGCAGCGTGTTTCCTCATCATCTCTCTTTGGTTTGTACTCGATAAGATCATCATCTAGCGTGTACTGAGCTACCCAGTGTTTGCCAACTTTGACTATTTCTGTTGTCAATTTATCTTGATGGCGTAGTTTTTTAGCAGTAGACAGTACTGTTGCCTGTGGCATACCAGTTAAATTGGCTACTTCATGTGAGGTCAAAGGTCCATTCTGGAGTGCTTTAATTACCTTGGCTTGTGTCATTGGTACATTTCCTGGATGTTGATAGGACGATTTACATGGTTTTCTAATGCTCTAACTAGCAGTGCGACAACTGCAGCATTGAAGTCCTCTGGTTCGTCAACATAAGCATTACACATTGTGATTGCGTAATCAAGCAATGTTTCTGCACATTTTTGTTCAATTTGTTCGATGTTCATACCATGAGCCTAGCATGATAAAAAAGTTGCGTAAATTAGGGAAAACACCTATGTAAATTATGGAATCTATGTGGCACATTATCGGTGTGGACAGCAATTATCCACATTTTTTATAAACAAATAGGAGTGAATGTGAATACAGAAGAATTAAGGCGTAAGGCTAGACAGCTTTACAACAACAAGTTGGTTTCAGAAGATATCAACCAACATAACCAGCGTAAGTGGGTTAGATCTGTTCTTAGACTTGGTGACAAATACTTGTTGGCAAAGAAGGTAGAGCGTATCCAATGAAAAGCTTATTTGAACAGTACAGAGAGCAATTTGCAGACATTCAATATTGCTGTTATTGCTTAGAACCAAAAGGTGACAAATGGCATTGCTGCCAAGAAAACCACTTTATTGATTTCAGAGATTTAGACATTGAAGATCAAAAAGCAATCATCGATGAAGAGTTAGACAATAATTTTTAAAGGAGTGAATATGTCAATAGAGGCGTTACTGAAGAAAGATGTTAATTCTCACACAGAGAAGAAAAATAATCTGACCTACCTGTCATGGGCATGGGCTTGGGCAGAGGCTCTCAAAGCTGATCCTACAGCGTCCTACAAGGTAGAAATGTTTGGTGACAAGTGTTTCATGGATATCAATGGTACGGCAATGGTGTTTGTTACTGCCACCATGTTTGGCAAACCAATGACCTGCCAACTTCCTGTGATGGACTATCGAAATAAAGCCATCCCTAATCCTGATGCTTTCCAAGTTAATACAGCCATCATGCGTTGTATGACAAAAGCACTTAGCTTGCATGGACTCGGTTTATACATCTATGCAGGTGAGGACCTTCCAGAAGAGGGTGGACGATCAGATAAAGTTGTTATTACACCAACACAAGGTGCAATGGATAATATTCCTCCAGAGGAATTACAGTACTTGCAAGAGTTAGCAGTTGAATTAATTGCTACTTGTGAGCAAGGTGATCCCAAGGCAGCTTGGGTTAAGTTGGAATCAGAGAACCTAGATAGCGAACAAAAAGTAGCTCTCTGGACACTGCTTCCCAGTAAAGTGCGTTCAGCGTTAAAGAAAGCAAAGGAAATCTAATGGAAAAGCGTGACAACTCAGGTGTTCTGTTTAAGAACGACAAAAAAGAAACAGGCAACCATCCTGACTACAAAGGTAACATTACAGTAAATGGTCAAGATTTTTGGCTATCTGCATGGATTAAAGAAGGTAAGGGAGGCAAGTTCATGGGACTAGCACTCTCACCTAAAGAGCCACAAGCAAAACCATCAGCAAGGTCTAAATCTACAGGCTTTGATGATATGCCAGACGATATGCCATTCTAATATTCGGGGGGAAAGCGGATGCCATGCGACAGAAATGTTGGCTTCAACTTGGTGCAGCGAGTACCCCCACCACAATTCAACAGGAGTTAATGATGGACTATAAGAAAATATTTAAGACGATGTTCCCAATTGGTGAGTTTCCACGAGTTAGAAGCTCAGATCCAGTAACATCTTTTGAGGCCGCAGACCAGATTAAAGAATCTGCTAAACAACATCACCAGGTCATTCTAGAGTGCCTAAGAACACATGGTGCGCTTGGCAAAGATGGCATAGCTGCATTGACAGACCTAGATGGTAATCAAGTCGCTAGACGCTTAAGCGAAATGAAAGTATTAGGTCTTATCCAATTAACTGGAAAAACAGTTAAATCAAACTCAGGACGCAACGAAAGAGAGTGGTCAATATGAGTTATGCAGATTTAGAAATGAAGGTTGTGCAGTGGGGTGAGGCTCGTGGCATCGTCCAGAACAGCACAGCATTTGCTCAAGCACTCAAAACTAAAGAAGAATTAGATGAGTTGTTTGACGCTATCAACAATGAAGATAGAGAGGCCATAAAGGATGCCTATGGAGACATCTTGGTGACCCTTATCTTGGGTTGTGCTTGTATTGACCTTGATCTCGTAAGTTGCTTAAAAGGTGCTTATTTAGAAATCAAGGACCGCAAAGGATATCTCAATGAATATGGGATATTTGTTAAGCAGTCAGAACCTGCATAGCGTGATTTATGTGTTTAATCCTGTCGTCTAGACCAATAAAACCGCCATTGATCTTCTTGGTCATGGTTTTATAGTCACGAACATCTGCAAATTGGTTGAGTTTCTGGGTATTCCAGAACCAACCAGCAGTGAGAGCCGCATACATTGGAGTTGCAACCAAATCAGGCTCCATCACAAAGTCCACCCCTAGAGCTTGCCCTGCATGGTAGTAGTTAGCATGGCCTGTCAACTGGATGCAACCCCTGCCTCTGAAACGATATCCATCACCAGAGGCTTCATCCCTGTTGCCCATACGTGAGCTGTAAACAGTATTGGCAATAGCCTTTGGATTACGAGCGCACATCTGTGCTTTAGTTGAATCAAAGCGTTTAGGCCATAACTTCTGTAGAGCCTCTGCACGATAGTTCAAGTTTTCTTCTAAGATCTTAAAATTACCGCACTCATGGCTACATTGACCAATAAACGATGCTTGGCGAACTGGAGTGCTAATATCAAAACGCTCAAAAGTTGCGTTCAAAGCATCAACCCATTGCTCACCAATGTGTAGCTTTGCAAGTTGTTCTTTATTTACCATTTAACAAATTCCTTACATCGTTATAAGCATCTATACAGGCATTTAGTTGGGCAGTGTTTCTATCACCCTGGGCAACTATTTCTGCGATGGCTTGGAGGGTTGCTCGCTCGGCATCAGAAGCTTGGTCAGCCTGTCTGTCAGGTTCACTTCTTGTTTCTGGATTTGTGGGGGCAGCGGGGGTACTTGCGGGGGCTTGTACACAACTTGGGGCGCTGATCCGCACCCTACCAGCACGAATGGCAGCATCCAAAGCACTTTGTTTTTGATTGACAACATTTGTAGTCTCCTGAAGTTTGGTAGCAGTAGAGTTAATTTGCTCAGTAAGTTTTAGTTCAGTTTTACGAGATTCCTCATTCTTCCGAGCAATCTCAATCTGCATTTCAGCATCACGATCTGACCAACCGAAATGGTATCCACCACGATATGTACCAAATAAGATCACGAATGACCCAACCAGTAGCCAAGGAAGTGGTATGCCAAACATTAGTCAACCTCTTTTCTTGCCATAGCTAAATGCTCACGATATTCATTGTCTTCCATGTGATCTGGAGGAGTGCTTGGCGGTGGCGGTGGAGTCCAAGATTCATCCAACTCAGGATTAACCCACTTAGGAAGGTCACTGGAAGGCGCTGTCCATGTATAAGTTGGTTGTTGACCAGAAACGCTTGTAACGCTCGTTTGTGGTGAGCAGGTAGGTTGTGTTGTACTGGGTGGATTTGAAGGCTTGATGGCGTTATTAACCGCTCCTACAGCCCTTTTGGACATAACTCCACCAATTCCACCAACAATCAGCAGAACAATGTCGTTCAACATCTTGGTATACGCTTGGTCAATAGGAGCCATTGACTTAATTGGTTGTGTCACAAAGGTGACAGAGTACAAAAGTGCAATAACAATAAAACACAAGATCAGGGTGACTATGACAACCACAAAGCCCCAAACTCGTACTTCAATGTCTTCAGGGGTTAGGTTTTTCTGATTGGACATCATTAACTTTTTTCTCCAAGATTGGTGCTACCAGATATTCTGGACACATTTGAGTAAATAGACACTTAGGCTTCTGACATTGCTCTAAGTGAAAGTTGTCTGGGTTCTGGCATGGGTATCGATAAACATCTTTGCATCCAGTTAAAAGTAACACTAAAAACAGATATCTCATGCCATCACATCCACTTGTGAAGCCTTAACCCATTGAGTCTTAATCTCTTGGGCTTTTTGTTGGTGTTGGACTTGATGATTCAACTCAGCCAACCTTTGCATATTCTGTTGGTGGATCACCCTATGAGCCTCCCATAGCATACGAGCGTTCTCTTGATAAGTGGTAATTTTCATAACCCAATCTTTCCAAGTAAAAGGTTAACAATCTTGTCTGACAAGTCATCAGGCAAGAACCTCAAGAATCCTAGAAACCACCAAGCAACACACCCATAGCAGAACACCCTGCAAAACAAGTCGAATTGCTTCTGGTACTCGTTCATCTACCACAACCACCCTTTGGACATAGGCTCATCAACTCATTTATACCAATAAAGACCAGTAGTAGAACAAAAGCAATACCGCCAATAATCATAGCAATCTCTTGCATTTCCTCTTCTTTGGCCTTGGCCTTCTTTTCCTCGGCTCTCAATGCTGCCACCTCTTTGGCATCATCTCTATCCATCTCAGCTTGTCTAGCTTTGATCTTGTTCCAGACATCTATCTTGCCTGTTTGCATGAACAACATCTTTAATTCTTCTTCAAAGGCTCTGGCTTGCTCTAGTGCCATCTCAATCTGAAGAGCGGCTCCCATGTTTGAGCCTTTCTTCTCCCTCTTGGCTTGAAGCATAGCCTTTGTTGCTTGACTCTTAGCGTCAAACATCTTGCCAATCATGGGGGCAAGACCACCTAAATCGTTGGCTACCTTACTAGCCTTCTTAACCATTGAAATGGCACTCTGTAGGCCATTTAAAGCTGTGATTGGATCAATCATTTCTTCTCTACCTTTTTCCATTCAATACAGTAGACCCTGCGGTTGTAAACATCTCCAACCCAAGTCCACTTAACACACCTGTATTCAATAGATACAGCCAGTAAAAAACTAATCATATCCAAGCCCAAATTATTATGGATAAACTCCAAATGACAAGGGCAACCATACTGACTGCCGCAATGAATGCAAGCAGCCAGTCTTTCATGTTATCTAAACAGGTCTAAAAGACCCTTAATAGGTTTCTGTGGAACAAATTGATCTGGGTTATTTACAGATTCATTCATTGCTTGACCCATTGCTGTTCCCATACCGCCAGCTCCTTGTAATTGTTCACCAAGTAAGAATCGAGTTCCAGTTTGGCTAGAAAGTGCATTAGCTAATCTGTTTGCACCTACTGGCACAGCGGCAGCAGATGCGGCACTAATTAATCCAGTGCCAAATCCACCCATCCCTAAACCTTCAGCAATCTGACCACCGAGGCCAAAACCACCTGCAATACCACTTCCACCCGCTACATAAGGCAATAGTGCTGCACCAGTTGCAGGTGCTACCTTTGGTGTAACAGCACCACGAGTTGTATCAACAATGTCTCTCAACAAAGTTATTTCATCTAAAAGTGCAGGGTTATCTGCAAATGCAACACGTTGTGCAGTTGGACTATCTGGTCTGCCAAGATTCAAAGTTCTTGTAAATGCAGGTGCTGAGAAACCAGTAGCCGCATCAGGATTAATAGCTCTGTTTCTAGCTTCATTCAAGATAGAGTATTGAGCCGCTTGTTTACCAGTTGGTGACATCAAGCTAAAAGCAAGTTCTGCCGTTGCAGGATTCTTGTCAAAACTAAAGTTTTGCGCTACCAAATCAATATCATTTTGTGGTGTCTTGCTAGATACAAGCTTGTAGATGTTTGAATCTTGTCTAAAAGGCAAAACAGTCTCTTTAAATTGAGCCATTGCCTTTTGGTGTTGTGCGCCAGCAGGTGTGGTCAATGGAAGACCATCAGGACCAAATCCAGGCGTTGCCCATACATCCACATCATCAGCTAAACCTTTGTATAGTTGATTTATTGAATTTAACTGTTTCTCGCTATAAGAGCCAGGCACAAGACCCTTACGAACACGTTCCATTTCAGAAAAAACTGTAGATTGCAAATCACGCAATTCTCTGTAAGAACCACCGCCATTTTGAATCAATGTATTTAGCTTCTCAATAGTTTTTTCAATGACAGGAGTCTGAGAAGTAGATGGAAATTGATTGATAACATCAATTGTTGCTTGGTTTGTATTACGCAACGGGATGATGTCATTACCAGCCAACGCCTCTGCTTGCTTAAATTCAGGGCTTACATTTGATTTAGCAGTTTGATATTGTTTACGTAAGTCGTCAGCAATAATCTTCTTCTCGCCACCTTCAGACATTCTTGATGGCTTAAGATTTTCAGTAGTTTTTTCAATTAACTTTTTAACTTGATCTGCTTTTGTTTGATTTGATGATTCTTTTGAAAAACCCAATTGACGCAATTTGTCAATAGTCCCTGCACCTGGGCCACCAACATCACCAACATCTACATTAACACCACGTTGGCGAGCAGATTCAATAAGTTGTCCTGATACTGGTTCACGATAACGTGTGCCTGTTGGAACATTACCCGCTCTAGCGGCAACAGCACTAGCAGGTAAACCTGCCGCCAAGTTAATACCAAGCAATGCCAATGGGTTATTGATATCAAACTGACTACGAGCAGTTTCAGCAGCTCCAGTACCAACAGTAGCACCTGCCACTTGAGCAACAGGTTGAGCCGCTAAACCCTGACCAACTGCCTGAGTAGTCGCTCTTCCAGATTGTTGCAATATACCGCCAAGACCACCAGTTGCAGGGATACCTGCTACCGCACGAGTCACATTACCAATCCCACGTTCAAAGTTTGTCTGTGGTTGTGGCAAACCAAGCATGGTTGCAATGTTTGACATGGACTGACTAGGAGTACCAAGTTGACTACCAGTAGCCCTGTTAATCAACATATTCAAAGGTGTGCCAACAATGTCAGCAACCTGACCAATACCCTCTAAACCATAGCGAGCAGTTAAGCCTACCTGACGGGCAACAGAGTCTTGATTCTGTCTTACAGGTGCTTTGGGGACTATTTGTTGTCCAAGTTGAGATGGATCAACATCACGATATCCAACATTTTGTTGTTGTTCTTGTGTAGCCATGCCTCTCAGATCAATTTTGGGTGTTGCTTGACCAAGCATAGATGGGTCAATATCACGAAAAGTAGCCATGTTTGTACCTACAACTTTCTGTACGTAGTTTTGCGTTTCTTTGAATGGAGGAACACCACCATACTTCTCAACATTGCTAGGTCCTGCGTTATAAGCGGCAGCAACCAATGTAGGATCTTGAAATCTTTGTGTTAACTGGCCTAGATATTTAACACCACCTCTGATGTTATCTTTCCAATCCATTCGATTAACGCCAAGATCTTTAGCAGTTGCACTCATCAACTGCATAGGTCCATAAGCACGATCATTAAATCTTGTTTTAGGACCTATAGCGTTAAACGAACCACCAGACTCAGTTTCTACAATCTTTTGCACCAAAGAAAAAGGAACGCCTTGCCTTTCGGCTTCTTGCCTAGCAAACTCGTAAACTTGTTCTTTGGTAGCCATTAGTCATAAACCCTGAAAACGCCATTTGGCAATTGATAAGCAGTTTTACCTCTGTCAGGACCACTTGTCACAGGGAAACTAGGCAAATACTTACGCAATTTAGGATCTTCAAAAATTGATGCACTACCTTGTGGAGTTTGTGACCATTTCTCAACCACATCAGGCACAGGATTCTTGGTTACATAGTTGTAATAATCCTTCTTGCGCTGATTTGCAACCCTAGTAACATCTAAGTAATATTGGACAGCTTCTTTAGGATTTGTAATTTGTGGTCCACGAGATGCACTAAATTGAATATCTTTATCAGAAGTTGCACCAACTAAATCTTGGATGTTGGCAGAAGCTACATCAGCAACAGATTGCAAGAACAAAGGGGAATCAACTGCCACTGCTTTTGCTCTTTCACCACCAATGCCCAAGCCACTTGCAATAGCCGCAGCTTCAGACTTAAATGCCGCAAACTTACCTGGCTCAAACGCACCACGATTGATAATGTTTTGCAGGTTTTGCAAACTTGCATCAGAGCTTGAAGCCGCTTGGAATCCTTTAAAAGCCGCTTCTCTGATTGGCTTGTAACCTTCAAAAGCTTGAACTTCAGAAGGAGACAGTGCTGTTGGTTGACCTAATGCTTGTGCTTCAGTAACACGCTGTGTTCGGCCTGTACCTGGTACAACAACATTAGTAGGTGTTGTTTGTAAAGAAGCTTGTCCTTCTCCAAATCGCTTGTCAAAACCTAACTGTTGAGTAACTGAGCGCATACCTGGCAACAGATTTGTTTGCATTAATCCTGCATCATTAAAACTTAGTTGCGCTCCTACTGGCACTTCAGGCAATGTAGTACCAACTTTTGCTTGTAATGCTCCTGCAACTGGTTTAGCTTCAAATTGACCAGTTCTACTGTTGTATTGAGTTTGAATTAAATCTCTTTGTTGTGGCAAAGAACCAATAATATTTCCTTGGTTGTCAACACGCAAACCATCAACAAATGTCGGTTGCATTGCTTTCAATGTTTCACGAATTTGTGGTTGTGCAGGATTACCAGACAAGCGCAATGAGTCTGCCAATGCCCTGTTGAAATCAATAGGTGCATTCAAAATGTCTATTTGGTTTTGACCTGCGGCAACAGTAGGACCACGGCCTCCTGCCGCTAATGCTCGTTGACCTGCTTGCATAGGAGTTGGAGCATATTGCTCTAAGAAACTACCAACTTCACCACGCTGACGTTGTTTCTCTTTCATCTCAGAGATAGCTTTTTGACCACTAATGTACTGATCAGGTACAGACATAGCAGACCTTAAGCCCATTGCAGGATCATTGCTTAACAAAGAACCTAACAAGAACTGAGTTGTAGCTTGCTTTTGCAAACTTTCTTTCTCAGTATCACTAAGACCAGTAAGTGCCGCATCAGACAGCAAACCAAAATTGAAAGCCATATAAACTCCTTAAAGACCAAGCACACCAAGCAAACCTTGGCGTGAACCAGAAGTTGTTTGCATTCCAGATCCACCACCAATGTTGAGTCCCAACGCCTGATTGATAATCTGTTGTTGTTCCAAAGGCAGATTGCGGATTGCATCCAATTGCTGTTGTGTGTACTGCTGTTGGAATTGACCTTGAGCCGCCAAGTTCTGAGCGCCTTGGAAGCCCATCTGTTGAGCATTCTGAGCAATACCTGCCATTTGACCTGCGGCAGCTAAGTTCTGCTGATTACCCGCTAAACCTGCTTGTTGGTTAGCCAAGTTTGCTTGCAAGAAGTTTTGCTGATTAGCCAAACCTGCTTGTTGTGTCAAACCTGCTTGTTGAGCATTAGCCGCATTGATTGCCGCTTGGTTAGCCAAACCTGCCTGATTAAATGCAGAAGCTCCAAACTGACCTGCTTGATTCAAAGCACCCATGTTTGCCAAGTTGGTTGCTTGTTGATTGCCCGCATTGAACTGAGCCATCTGATTTTGAGCGGCAGCGTTCTGAGCAGCAATAGTGTTTTGAGCGCCAGCACCAAACTGAGCGGCTTGATTGGCAGCGGCCTGAGTTGACAAACCTGCTTGCTGAAGTTGTTGGGCATTAAACTGAGCCATTTGGTTCTGTGCCGCTTGGTTTGACAAGTCTGCGACATTACCTGCTTGAGCGCCAAACTGAGCCGCCTGATTAGCCGCAGCTTGAGAGGCCAATCCTGCTTGTTGGAGGTTACCAACATTGAATTGTGCCATCTGATTTTGAGCCGCTTGGTTAGCCAGATTAGCTTGCTGTTGAGCTTGCATATTAGCTTGACCAGTAGTGACATCAACACCTTGATTAGCCAATGCTGCACGTAGACTTGCATCTTGGTTAGCCAAACCAAACTGACCAGACAGAGCCAAAGCCTGTTGGGTAGTGGCGGCATCTTGTGCTTGGTTAAGTTGTTGAGCTTGCATAGCCCTAGACAAATCAGCCTCAGAAGCTTGTTGTGCGGCTTGGAAAGCGGCAGCATTCTGTTGGGCAACCAACCGAGCGGCATTCTCACCAAAAGCTCGATTAGTTTCTGCTTCAGCAACACCTTGGCGTGAACCACCAAAGGCTTTAGCCGCAGTAGCACTAGCAGCAGTCTGTTGTTGTTGCAATTGTCTAGAACGCTCTAGATCTCTCAAAGATTGATTTGTGACTTCTTCAGTATAAGGATTCATGTACTGCTGAACATTCTGGTTTAAGAATGAACCTGCCTGTACATCACGAATATTCTGACGAGCTTGTGGAGCAATCTGACCCAGAGCAGTAGAGGCTACTTGTTGACCAGAAACACCTGCCGCACCAACTTCACGAACAGTATCTCTATTCATTTGAGCTGCAAGAGCCTGTGCTGAAGGACCTGCTTGTTGTCCAGTAAATCCTAATGAGGTATAACCTTGACCCCTAGCAGTAGCGGTAGGACCTGCCTGTTGACCAGTAAAACCAAGAGACTGATAACCAGTGGCTTGTGCTTGTGTAGCAGGACCAGCAGAAGCTGATTGAGCCGTAGCAGGGTTATAGCCTGTCTGAGCCGCCATAGCAGATGGAGCTACTTGAGCACCACCAAATTGCTGTGCTTGTACATTCTGAGGTTGATAGTTTGCCGCTCTGTTGGCGACATCAAATGAAGCACCAATACCTTGGAATATGGCATTGTTTGGATTAGCAAAGTCTCTGGTTAACTGAGTTGCACGTGCTTGATCTTGGTTGTATCCCGCAAACTGGCGAGGAGCTAATTCTCCCGCAACATCTCTAGATGTTTGCACATTTTGCAAGTAAGCGTCACGCAATGCAGGATCAAGCTGCGCTGTTTGTTGACTAGAACCACCAGACATAATTACACCTCCGTAGAAAGCCAATAATGTGTTGGCTTCATGTTAAATTTAGATACAAAAGTTCTTGACCAACCCCTACGTCCTGTCAGGGTGATTTTTTGGCATCCCATGTCTTCAGCGAACTTCTGAATACGGGGGGTGATGGTTTCTAGATCTGCTAGATCACCTGCCGCTAAAAATATGTGCAATACCCTCATTCTTGGGAATATCTGCACTTGAGTGACTACTGCGCTGTTATCACTTGTCCATAATTGCATCGTACTACTGTCAATACAGTCGGCTACATCTTGCATATTATGCGTATTATCGTATTCTAAAGCAGGTTCTAAAATTTTCTCTACTTTTTTAAAATATACAGCCCATAGTGGTAGTTCACCATCTACTTTATATTTTTCGTAGTCAATCATCTCAAACTGCCAGGTTTCCCATCAAATCTGATAACTCCAACTCGCCAATCTGTTAAAGCAACAGCTTCAATCTTTACTGCAATCTGTCTACCAGTTAAACGAACTGATGTAGGTGAAGACAAGGTATATGGACCATGCGTGTATTTAGTAGCATTTGGGTAGAACTTAGTACTAAAACTAGCCCTAACATCACCTGCAGTCTTCTCATCAGGAACTAATCCTGTAAGACTCATTACCCTGTCGCCATTACCTAATTCAACTGGTCCTGACTCAGCAAATAGTGTCTGTGAATCATAGTTGTTGCCAACCTCATGCTCGTAGACATATCCATCTGAAGATACCAGAATAGGATTGCTGAAAATACCTCTGTCTGTACCGCAAGTACGATCCAAAGTGCCAATAGCCCAGTGATTCTCACGATAGTTATAGGTCACATAGGAATCTACCTCGTTGGTAGACACACTTGGGTAATACCACCAAATCTCACCAAATGCTGAGTTATGGACACAATAAATCTTAGATGCTTGGGTAGTGTTCAGGTTGCTAAAAACAAAGTCAGAGACATCCGATACCAAAGGTTTGACAAAACCATCATAGATCCAGAATCCTGACCCTGACATCCAAATACAGGCATTGTCAGTAGCCGCTACCGATTGTTTGGAGATAACTCCACAACCAGTGCCAACACGCTCAAAACTGTAAATAAAGGGTGGGCCAATATAAGTGGCAGTATGGACATCCACATCTGTAAATAGAATGGTAGTACCCCGAACACGCTTGGCACACTGTAAAGAGCCAACAGTGGTTAATTCAAAGTCACCTGCTTGGTTAGTTGCGGCAGGAGTCCAAGTTGTATTGTTCTCTTGGTCACACCACTGAACTTTTCTAGGATTACCACCTGCACCCAAGGCAAACAAGAATCGCTCTTGGGTAACAATCAGCCCTGTACAACTTGTAGGAGCATTTGTGATGGCGGCAGCGTCATTGGCTGTATTTAACTGCCATTCAAGCAGTTTTCCGTCCTTAGATGAGCAAGCAACCAGATATTCACCCCATGTGTCCATAGACCATGTAGTGGCAGGAGTTACAGATCCTAAATCTGGTCTAGCAACACCATAAGCAAAACTGCCATAAGTACTGTAACCATAGCCAATCTTCTGTACGGCATTTGCATCACCAGTAGTGAAGGATGCAGGGGTTATGTCTGTCAGAGTGTTTGTTTCGCTCAGAACATACAGATTTGTATGAGTTCCAATACCAATTCTGCGGTTGTTTGAGTTGTCTCGCCAGTTAATCAAACCCCTAGCTTTACCAGATAACTGGGTTGTGGTGCGTTTTCTCCATCCACCGACAGGGCGAATAGTACCCTCAAACCAACGAACTAGGTTAGAACTATTCCAACGTCCTTTAGCCTGATACTCTGTACCATTCTTGAATACACCTGGAGGAATTTGGAGCGGAATGTAGGCCATACTTTGTCAATCAGGTAGGTTAGAAACAAAGCTCATTGTAGCAATAACGCTAGGAACTGCGGGTCTCGTTGGGCTTGTGCTAGTCCCAAAAGCTTCAATAGATACACCAACGTCAGCAGTTCTCCACACAATCTCAACGTAATCATTAGCAGCCATGTCAACAAAGAAATTCAATGCAGCAATCATATGACTAGGATCACCTGAACTTTTCCTTGGTGGAGGGTGAAATCTGCTGTTTGAGTTGTCAATGTTTGTCCCATTCTTGCGAAACCAAACATCCACATCCTGACCATCATTTGTGGTGTTTTTAAACTGAATGGAAAACTGTAAATTGTAAAGACCTGGGTTACTTACGTTTAATCTTGAAGAATTAGATAAAGTTACACCATTAGAGAAATCTGTTGTGTTAAATGTAATCGCATAGGCAACAGTTGTACTAGCGGCAGTTTGGTCTGTAGAGTCTTGAAACGCACCATAAGGAAAGTTGATGTACTTGCCACCAACTCTAGCAGTTAAGGCTTGAACAGCGTTAAGTAGCTTAATAAAAAACAACCTCAATGTGCCATTATTCTGGTTCTGTACTTCTTGAGAGTAAGCAACACCAGAAGTTCCCAAATTAGGAACTGGTGGTACATCTAGTTGTTTCTGACTAGACATTACTTTTTAATCCAAGTTTGCCAAACAGCACCTGCTGCCAAGATCAAACCACCAACCCATAAAACAGGTTGAGCAATAGAAGCTATCCAATTCAGAACCTTGACAGCACCTTTAGCCGCTTCAATAGCGCCTACTAGATCACTGGTGTTTTTATCAATGGTATCTACTTTGGCTTCAACTGCTAAAAGTCGGTTATAGATTTGCTCGTGGCTGACATCGCTCATTACTGCTCCACAGTATTTAGTGCTGTTTTTAGTAGACCAAAGAAAGCATCTCTGCCTACTTGAAGTTGGTCAACATTAAATTTTGCTGAGTTAAGTTTTCTGTCTAAGTCAACAACATGATTCAGCAATGTCTGCTGTTCAGGTGTCATGTCTTCAAACTGATACTCAACGCCATCGATTGTCACAGGGTTTGTTTTTTTCTCGCCCATGATTTTCTCCTAGTGTGCCATCAAGATCGAGTGATGGCTTCTCGTTTTCCGTTGTTTGCAAACTCTCCGTGTGCAATTGAACGCCACAAATCCATAAAATCAGCGGCATCATCTTTTGTAATAAATCCAGAAACTTCTTTTGTCTTATTGTTAAAAGACAACGAGCATCTCCAGCATTTATTTTGTTTGCTGTAACTTACGCCTTTTACACCTGAAGTATTATGCCTTGCAAGTCGAGAATTTTGATTGTTTGTTTGCCTTGTTGCGGCTCTTAAATTCTCAATTCTATTGTCAGCAGGATTCCCATTTATATGGTCAATAACTTCAGGCAAATATCCATGGTGCATTAGAAAAATTATTCTATGAGTACCTGTAGATGGAAAGCCATTTTTATAAATAACTCGTCTATAGCCTTTTTTATCAAAAGCACCAGCCTCTTTATTTGCATAAAGAGTATTAAAAAATTTTGCACGACTTACATTTAGAGGTTTTGGCTTCCAGAATAAGATGCCATCAACCTCATAGAATAACTCATGCACTAATTCTTTAGTTAGTTCCATGGAACGCCTGTGCTTTTTACAGGATTCTTCAGCAAAGCAATCTGAGCCGCCAAAGAAGCCTCTGTAGCTGCTTTGTCAACAGACTCCCACACCCATGACAAAACTTCAGCTTCTGTGAGGTTTGCATAAGGTACGACTGGAGTGCCTTCAGCCCAGCTTACTGTTGCGTAGGCAGAGGCAGAGTGTTCTCCGTCTACTGCTGTGCAAGTCCAATGAACCACTGAGACAAACCCTGTAGCTACGTCACGTTCCATTGTGTTAATCGACCAGTAAAATGTAGTCATGATGTTTTCCTTTTAAATTAAGCGATGCCTGCGTCTGCAAGGCGTTTACGGAGTGATTGAATTTCCTTGACCAGCATTGGAACAAGTTTTGAGTAGTCCACAGCCATCATTTGCTCTGCGTCTTCAGGTTGATATACAGCCTCTGGAGCAACAGTAGACAACTCTTGAGCAACAAACCCATAACGCTGATGTGAGTTATTTGATTTCCAATCAAACTTACGAACTTTTAAAGAATCAATCAAACTAGAAGCAGAATCAGCATCTTGAATGTTTTGTTTTAAGCGTTGGTCAGATGTGGTGTTGTACAAGGTTGCCGTGCCATTTGTTGAAGTGATACTACCAATTCCTGTCCCAGCAGCCTGAAACGCATGAAAATAGTATGTACCACTAGAACTAGGCGCATTAATAACAACACCGAATTGAGATGTTGTAGGAACAACAGCAACTTTACCCAAAGCACTCGTAGTCCCCACCAGCAAGGCCCCGCTTGAGTCTATACGCATCCGTTCTGTGTCGCTACCAACATTAAATGTCATGTAGTCGTTGTTATACACAGCAACATTGATGGATGACTTTACGACATTTGAACTTGTAAATCCAAGTTTTACCGCATTTGTACCAACAGTAGTATCGTCATTGTTTAGTTTAAGAACAGTTTGAGTTCCAGCGGCACTCAAGGATAATGATGTAGTACCACCAACAACAGTTAATTTTCCTGCGTTACTTGTAGTCCCCACCAGCAAGTTACCGCTTGAGTCTATACGGGCACGCTCTGTGTTACCAGAACCATTCTCAAAAAGAATGTTGTTGCCACTGTCGCCATAAATACGAGCACGATTAGTACCAGCGTTCTGCCATACGATTTGATAATCCTGATCCATGCGGATGCGACCACCAGAGACTGTTAGTCTGTCTCCTGCCGATGTAGTTCCGATTGCCAAATTCCCCGAGGCATCCAATGTCATTGCCTGAGTAAAGGTAATGGCGTTTCCTGCTGTGCCTGATGGGGCGTTGTACCATTGATGAGCGCCAGAAATCTGCAAGTACATTGTGGCAGCAGCAGTTGTCGAATAAATATAATTCGATGCAGAATTTAGGTAAGAGTTTGTGCCT
>Ga0222712_10002652_pt1 | contig 20194 bp, 21 predicted proteins | sample C33_657DmetaG_FD_165043 | JGI IMG/M metagenome (GOLD analysis project Ga0222712, IMG submission 165043) | Estuarine water microbial communities from San Francisco Bay, California, United States - C33_657D | ecosystem: Environmental > Aquatic > Marine > Unclassified | place: USA: California... | reverse complement strand
CATCGAGCGCAGCTGCTGGCTGACGGCCGACTGGGTGATGGCGTTGAGCTTGGCGGCCTTGGAGAAGCTTTCGTTGTCCACCAGGTCGCGGAAGATCTTCAGGTTCTCGATATGCATGGGAATGAAAAGACCCCACGATTAATGAATCTAATGGGAAAGGGCTTCAAGTGTAGAACTGCTAATCCTGGCGTCATGGCCCGTCCGGCGGGCCTGAGGCACCCCGCTGGTTGACTCCCCGCCCGTTCTCCCTCCCTCTGGTGCCAATGGTCTCCTCCGACCAGTTTAAGGCCCATTGCGAGGGGGTGCTGGCCCGCATCCAGGTCGCCTGTGCCCAGATCGGCCGCGACCCGGCCACCGTCCGCCTCCTGCCGGTCACGAAGACCCACCCGGTCGAGGCCGCTTTGCTGGCCTATGGCTACGGGCTGAGGGCCGTCGGCGAGAACCGTGTCCAGGAAGCCGCCCAGAAGCGTCTCCTGGCCCCGGCCGACCTCCGTTGGGAGCTCATCGGCCACCTGCAGTCCAACAAGGCGAAGCAGGCCTTGCAGGCCTTTGACGTGATCCAGAGCGTGGACTCTCCGGAACTGGCCACCCGTCTCGGTCGGCTCGCCGGCGAGATGGGCCTGCGCCGCGAGGTCCTGCTCCAGGTCAACTCGGGCGACGATCCGGCGAAGTTCGGCTGCGACCTGGCGGAAGCACCGCGTCTCTTGGAGGCCGCCTTGGCCCAGCCGGCCCTCGTGGTGAAGGGGCTGATGGCCATCGCCCCGCTCTCCGACGACCCCGCGGTCGCCGACCGCACCTTCGCCGAGCTGCGTCTTTGCCGCGACGCCTTGGCGGCCCGCTTCGGCGTCGCGCTCCCGGAATTATCGATGGGGATGAGCGGAGACCTTGAATCCGCCGTCGCCGCAGGTTCTACTTGTGTCCGTGTCGGCTCCGCTCTTTTCGGCAGCCGGCCTTCCGCATGATCCGCCGCCTCCAAATCCGCGACCTCGCCCTGATGGATCGTACCGAGCTCGAACTGGGTGCGGGCTTCACGGTGGTGACCGGTGAGACCGGCGCCGGCAAGTCGGTGCTCCTCGGCGCGCTTTCGCTCCTCGCGGGCAACCGCGCCCCGAAGACGATCGTGCGCAAGGGCGCCGAGGAATGTTCGGTCGAGGCCGAGCTCGAGATCGACGGCGACAAGCGCTTCGACGAAGCGCTGAAAGCCCTCGACCTGCCGGAGTGCGACGACGGCCTGCTCATCCTGAAGCGCTCCGTCCACGCCTCCAAGGCGGGCCGCATCTCCATCAACGGCGGCTCGGCCACGCTCGCCCAGCTCCAGCAGCTGGGCGAGCTCTGGATCGATTTCCATGGCCCGGGCGAACCGCAGAAGCTGATGCGTGCGGAGACCCAGCTGGAGATGCTCGACCTGCACGCCGGCTTGGCCGCCGCGTTGACGACCTACCGCGCCGGCTGGCGCCTCCGCAACGAGCTGCTGCGCGAGGCCGCCGAAGCCGCCACGGCCGAACGTCTCTCCGAAGACGAAGAAGCTTTCCTGCGTTCTCAGCTCGAGAAGCTGGATTCGCTGGATCTGTCCGAAGAAGCCATCGCGAAGCTCGAACGTGACCATGCCCGCTCCTCCCGCGCCCAGGAGCTCGCGACCTTGCTCGGCCAGCTCGAAGCCGGCCTCGGCTCGGACGGTCTCGGCGAAGTGCTCCCGAAGCTCCTCAAGGCCGGCGACGACGTCGCCCGCATCGACGCCGATGCCGCAGCGCTCCGCGATCGCCTCAACTCCCTCGCGGCCGAAGCCGAAGACATCCGCGCCGACTTCGCTCGCCTAGGACGCGGGCTTTCCTCCGATGACGAGTCGGCCGCCGAACTCGACGGGAAGATGAACCTCTGGCTGGAGTTCCGTCGTAAGTATGGACCCGGTGCCGAAGCCGTCCGCGAAAAGCGGGAAGCCCTCCGCCGTCGCCTGGCGTCGCAGGGTGACGTCGAAGCCCGCGTGGCCAAGCTGAAGGCCGAAGCCGCGAAGGTGGAGAAAGATCTCCGCAAGCAGGCCGACCTCCTCCGCGCCGCGCGCACGAAGGCCGCGGATAAGCTCGCCGCCGCCGCCAAGAAGATGCTCGGTTCGCTCGGCTTCAAGAAGGCCGACCTGCGTATCGAGGTCGCGGTCGCCGAACTCGGTCCGCACGGCGCCGACGCCGTCCGCTTCCTGTTCTGCCCGAACGCGGGACAGGACCTTCTGCCGCTTGACCAGATCGCGTCCAGCGGCGAAGCCGCCCGCGTGATGCTCGCCCTGAAGACCGTCCTCGCCGCCGTCGACCGCACGCCGGTGCTGGTCTTTGACGAAGTCGATGCCAACGTCGGCGGCGAGATCGGCGCCCAAGTCGGCCGCGAGCTCGCCGCGCTCGGCAAGGGCCATCAGGTCTTCTGCGTCACGCACCTTCCGCAGGTCGCCGCGCTCGGGCACGCCCACCTGGTCGTGACCAAGACCCAGGATGACAAGTCGACGACGGTCGAGATCGCCCCGGTCCACGGCAAGCGCAAGGACCGCGAGTCCGAACTGGCCCGCATGCTCGGCGACCGCGCCAGCAAGGTCGCGCTCTCGCACGCCCGCGAGCTGCTCGACGGCGCGAAGTAGGCTCAGGCCTTCTTCACGAAGCGGTCGAGTCGCAGGCGCTGGATCATGCGCAGGCCGATCGCGGCCGCCCACGGCTTGGGCAGGCGCGCCGAGCAGACGGCCAGGATCTTGTGCTTCCAGCCGGTGACGACCACCGGGCGCTGCGCCGCCATGCCACGTACGGCTTCGTCGGCGCACTCGTCGGAGGTCTGGCCGCCGAGGCCGGTCGAGCTCGCGAAGCCCGCGGCCTTGGAGAAGTTCGTCGAGACGGGGCCCGGGCAGATCGCCACGCACCGGATGCCATGCTTCTTCGCCTCGGCGTCGAGCGCGACGCTCCAGTCGAGCATGAAGGATTTCGTCGCGGCGTAGGTCGTCATGAGCGGCGTCGGCTGGAAGCCGGCGAGCGACGCGACGGTCGCGACCATGCCGCCGCGCCGTTTCAATTCGTCCCACAGGCGGCCGGTGAGTTCGACCGGGGCGCGCACGTTGACATCGATCATCTTCAAGGTGTGGTCGACCCCAGGGGCGGGAAACTCCCCATAGGCGCCGAAGCCGCTGTTATTAATCAGTAGCATCCTGCCTTCGCCGGGCATTAGTTTCCGTAATTCGGCGACAACCGCCGCGATGTCAGCGGGTTGTGAGAGGTCGCAGGTAAGGTGAGTGAAGTTCAGGGAATTCGGGACCCCCTCGGGAATCGTCCTGGAAAGGTTGAACACCGCCGCCTTGGTCTCAGAATTGCTGATACGCGAGAGTATCGCGCGTCCGATCCCGGAAGAAGCCCCTGATATGATGACCACGGAAAAACTCCTGAAGAAATCATCGACGGTCTTGTTCTTTGACATGGGCGCAGGGTCTCACGTCACCCCAAAAAACACAACACACATGACAAGTGCTCCGATCGTCGTGTCCGGGGTCCATATGGACCTCACCGACGCCCTGAAGGAAACGGTGTGCGCCAAGGTCGAAAGACTGCTGCGCCACAACCCGCGGATCATCCGCGTGCTCGTCGAACTCGTCCACACCCGCTGCAGCGATCATAGTCGCGAATTCGGGGCCCAGATCAGGCTGGAGATTCCCGGACCCGACATCGTCGTCCGGGAGGAATCGGACGACCTGTACAAATCCATCGATATTTTGGTCGATAAGGTCGACCGCCAGCTTCGCCGCCGCCATCGCCTGGATAAGGAGAAGAGGAATCATCCGCATCCGACAGACCTGGGCGACCTGGGTCGGGCGGCGTAAGGACGGTGCGGTACCGGCCGGTTGTCGGTAAGGACGGTCAGTCGGTGAAAGTCGGAGTCGGTATGGCCGGAAGTCGGTGAAAACAGACGGAAAGCCAGTCAGACGACGAAGGTAACGGACGGTCAGTCAGGTAACGGACAACGTAAGCCAAGCTAGCACAGTCAAAGGTAGGTATCGGACCCCGGCCGCCGCAAGGTGACCGGGGTCCTCCTTTTGGGCCAGGTCGCCGGCGCCTAAGTTTCTCGCCCTCGGCCCCCCGAGGGCTTTTATCTGCCCCATGCGCATTTATTTCATGGGCATCTGCGGCACGGCGATGGGGAACGCCGCTTTGCTGATGCGCGCCTTGGGTCATGAGGTCATGGGCTCCGATACGGGCATCTACCCGCCGATGTCCGATCACCTTCGCGGTGCCGGCGTCGATATCCTCGAGGGCTGGTCCGCGGAACGTCTGGCTCAGCTCAAGCCTGACCTGGTCGTCGTCGGCAACGTCGCCTCGCGCGGTCATCCCGAGGTGGAATGGCTGCTCGCAGCCCGCACCCAGGCTTACCTTTCGCTCCCGGAACTGCTCCGTACCCGCCTCCTGAACGATCGTCGCAACGTCGTCGTCGCCGGCACGCACGGCAAGACGACCACGACCTGCATGGCAGCGGCGCTGCTCAAGGCCAACGGCGCCGACCCCGGCTGGCTGGTCGGCGGCGTCCCGCGTGACCTGCCGGATTCTTCGCATCCCGGCAAGCCGGGCGGACCTTTCGTCATCGAAGGCGACGAATACGACACGGCCTTCTTCGATAAGCGCAGCAAGTTCATCCAGTACCTGCCGCACGTCCTCGCGATCAACAACTGCGAGTTCGATCACGCCGACATCTTCCGCGACCTCGACGACGTCCTGCGCACGTTCTCGCACGTGATCCGCATCGTCCCGCGGGACGGCGCGATCGTCGCGAACGGCGATGACGCCAATGTCCTCGGGCTGGTGAAGAACGTCAGCTGGGCTCCCGTCGTCCGCGTGGGCACCGGCGCGTCGAATGACGCGGTCATCGCCGACTTCCAGGAGTCTCCGACGGGCTCTTCCTTCACGCTGGTCTGGAAGGGCAAGGAGTGGGGCAGGGTGAAGTGGGCCCTCCCGGGCCTCTTCAACGCCCGTAACGCGGCCATGGCGGCCGTCTCGGCCGGCCTGCTCCTCGATGCCAACGATCCGACGAAGCTGAAGCTCGCCGCGCTCGACTCCTTCCAGGGCGTGCAGCGCCGCCAGCAGGTGCTCGTCGACCGTCCTGACCTGACGGTCATCGAAGATTTCGGACATCATCCGACCGCGCTCGACCTGACGCTCGAATCCCTCCGCGCCCGCTATCCGAAGCATCGCTTGGTCGCCTGCTTCGAGCCGCGCAGCAATACCGCCGCCCGCAAGGTGATGCAGGACGCCTTCCGCGAGGCGTTGAAGAAGGCTGATGAGGTCTTCCTGGCTCCGCCGCATCGCGCCGACAAGCTCGGCGAAGAGCGTTTCGACAGCGCCGGCGTCGCCGCCGCCATCACGGCCGCCGGCAAGAAGGGCTTCGCTCCGGCTTCGAACGATGCCTTGCTCGCCGAACTCACCGCCGTGGTGAAGGCCGACAAATCGCCGCGCTGCGTCGTGTTCTTCTCGAACGGCGCCTTCGGCGGCATCATCAAGAAGTTCGCCCAGTCGGCCTGAACTAAGCGAGCAGGCCGAGCGCCTGCTTGGCCGCCGCCGAGTCCTTGGCGATCTGGGCCTGCAGGGCCGCGAGGTCGGCGAACTTCTGCTCGGCGCGGAGACGGCGGACCCAGCGGACGCGCACGGCGTCGCCGGTGGTCGGGGCCGCGCCGCGAAGGACGTGGGCTTCGAGCAGGGGCGCGACGGGGCCGCTTTCGACAGTCGGTCGCTGGCCGTAGTTGGCGACGGCCGGCAGGGCCTCGCCCTGGAAGATGACTTCGACGGCGTAGACGCCGTAGGCGGGCTTGAGTTCGGGTTCCCAGGCGAGGTTCACGGTAGGGAAGCCGAGGGTGCGCCCGAGTCGGCGTCCGCCGATGATGACGCCTTCGGCTTCGTAGGGGCGGAGGAGCATCGCGTTCGCGAGGGCGAGGTCGCCCGAGGCGAGGCACTGGCGGATGCGGGAGCTGCTCACGGTCTCGTCGCCGAGGCTGACGGCTGAAACCAGCCGCACGACGAGGCCGGCGGGCGCGCTGTGGGCGATGAGGGTCTCGCCGTTGCCGGCGCGTCCGCGGCCATACTGGAAATTAGAACCGACGTGGAGCGACTTGAGGTGAGGGAAGGTCGCCTGCAGCCACTGCGGGAAGTCGGCGGCTTCGATGCCGGCGTGGGCCCGGTCGAACTTCTCGTGGTGGATCAGCTGGGCGCCCGCCTCGGTCAGGCGGTCATCCTTCTGGGCGCGCGTGAAGATCAGCGGTACCGACGATTCCGGACGCAGCACCTTGCTCGGGTGGGGGTCGTAGGTGAGCACGCCCACGATGCCTCCGTCCGCCCGGGCGGCTTCGCGGGCGGAGTGCAGGACGGCGCGGTGGCCGAGGTGCACGCCGTCGAAGGCGCCGATGGCGAGATGGAGGGGGAGGCTCATGCGGACGGAGCGGCTTCGCTCACGGGCACGAGGGCCGCGACCAGCTGTTCGTCGTCCATCGCCCCGAGCTGCGGCAACGTGTGGCCGCGCGAAAGGTCGAGCTGGCCGGAGCGCGTGCGACGCAGCATCGAGAGGTGCGCGCCCGGACCGAGCTTGCGGCCGAGGTCGAAGGCCAGCGTGCGGACATAGGTGCCCTTGGTGCAGCGGACCCGGAAGTTGATCTTGGGGCTCTGCCAGGAAAGCAGCTCGAATTCCGCGATGCTGATCGCGCGAGGTTCGCGGACGACCTCGATCCCCTTGCGCGCGAGGTCGTAGAGTTTCTGGCCGCCGATCTTCTTCGCCGAATGCATCGGCGGAACCTGGAGCTGGTCGCCGAGCATCGTGGCGAGGGCGGCGCGGACCTGGGCTTCGGTGATCTCGGGGACGGGGTTCGTCTCCAGCGTCTGGCCTTCGGCGTCCTGGGTGTCGGTGACGACGCCGAGCGTGGCTTCGCCGAGGTATTCCTTGTCCTGCGCCATCAGCTGGTCCGAGGCCTTCGTGGCCTTGCCGACGAGCACGATGAGCAGGCCGGTGGCCATCGGGTCGAGCGTGCCGGCGTGGCCGACGCGGCGCGTGCGGTAGAGGCGGCGCACGCTGTCCACGACGTCATGCGAAGTGATGCCCTGCGGCTTGTCGACGAGCAGCACGCCCGCGGGTTCGGCGACGGGCTCGCTCATTTCGCCGAGTACTCGCGGTAGTGCGCGATGACGATCCCGAGGATCTTCTCGCGGTCCTGCGGCAGGCGGCAGCCCTGCATGTTGAAGCCGGCCGCGAGCATGTGCCCGCCGCCGTTGAGCTTGCCGGCGCAGAGGTCGAGCCGGAGCTTCGGGTCGCGGCCACGCAGGCTGCCGCGGATGCCGTCGGCGCCTTCTTCCATCAGCACGGCGATCTCGACCCCTTCGACGGAGCGGGGGAATTCGACGAGGCCTTCCTTGTCTTCCTTGGAAGTGCCGGTCGCGGCGTAGTCGGCCTGGGTGAGCTCGCCGGAGCAGATCCGGCCGTTCTCGTGGAAGGCGATCGTGTTGAGGAAACGCTTGGTGAGCTCGAGCTTGCCGCGGCTTTCCTGTTCGAAGACGCGGTAGTTGGCCTCGGCGGGGTCGGCGCCTCGCCGGACGAGTTCCGCGATGATCGCGAAGACGTCCGCGGTGGTGCTCCGGTAGCAGAAGCGGCCGGTGTCGGTCAGGATGCCGAGGTGCAGGGCCTTGGCGGTGATCGTGTCGACGGCGAGCCCCTGGGCGAGGGCGCCGGCGGCGAGGATGTGACACGTGGCGGCGGCTTCGCGGACGACGATGTTCGTCTGCGCGTAATCGGGATTGGAGGCGTGGTGGTCGATGTTGGCCAGGATGCCTGCCGGGAACTTGGCGAGCAGTTCCGTCCCTACGCGGGACGCATCGGCACAGTCGACCGTCACGGCGACGCGGTCGGTCGCGTCATAGTCGGCGGCTTTGACGAACGTCACGCCTTCGGCGTAGGGGACCAGGTTCGGGGGGATACGGTCCCGGTTCACGCAGATTGCGTCCACGCCTTCGGCCGACAGCATGCGGCAGAGGGCGGTCTGGGAGCCGATACAGTCTCCGTCCGGGCGCATATGGCCCAATACGGCTACTTTCCGCCCTTTGAGACCCTTGACGAGGTCTCGGAGGGCCTCGCCCGCCGCTTGCATGCTGATACCCATGGTTTTGCGGATGAAGAAACAGGCGGGCCACGTTGCTGGCAAAGGCAAAAGGCAGGGTTATTACCAACTTCGGGGGAACGCTTGAACCTACCCGCAGTTCGGGCATAGTCCCTGCTAACAACCCCCTACGGGCGTTTCGCCCTCAACCCACTTTCCATGGATAAGGACAAAAACAGCAATTTCACTCCCCGCGCCCGCAAGGTCGTGGAACTGGCCCGGGCGGAAGCCCGCCGGTTCAACCATAACTACGTCGGCACGGAGCATATCCTGCTCGGGCTCATCAAGCTCGGCGAAGGCGTCGCCGTCAACGTCCTCGGCCGCATGGGCCTCGATCTCAAGACCGTCCGTGGCGCCGTCGAGAAGCAGGTCGGGCCCGGTCCCGAAGAAGCCAAGGCCCCCGATACGATCCCGCTCACGCCGCGCGTGCAGAAGGTGATGGCTCACGCCGTCACCGAAGCTCGCGCCCTCGGCCACGCCTACGTCGGCACCGAACATATCCTCCTCGGCCTCCTGAAGGAAGGCGAGGGCGTCGCCGCCCGCGTCCTGCAGCAGCTCGACGTCGACCTGGAGCGCTGCCGCAAGGAGATCCTCGCCGACATCGATCCTTCGGCTTCCGATGAATCCGAGAAGAAGGACGGCGAGACGCCGCCGCCCTCCGAAGAATCTTCCGACGACACCCCGCCGCCTTCCCGTCGCGGTTCCTCTTCGGAGGAAGGCGCCCGCCCGGGACGCGGCGAACGGCTCTCGCTCCTGAAGACCTTCGGCCGCGACCTCACCGAGCTCGCCAAGGCCGGCGAACTCGATCCCGTCATCGGCCGTAAGGAAGAGATCCGCCGCGTGGTGCAGATCCTCTGCCGCCGCACGAAGAACAATCCCGTCCTCATCGGCGAAGCCGGCGTGGGCAAGACCGCCATCGTCGAAGGCCTCGCCCAGGAGATCGCCTCGGGCGTCGTCCCGGAGATCCTCCTCGACCGCAAGGTCATCACCCTCGACCTCGCCCTGATGGTCGCCGGCACGAAGTACCGCGGCCAGTTCGAAGAGCGCATCAAGGGCATCATGGACGAGATCAAGCGCGCCAAGAACGTCATCCTGTTCATCGACGAGATGCACACGATCGTCGGCGCCGGCGCCGCCGAAGGCGCGATGGACGCTTCCAACATCCTCAAGCCGGCCCTGTCGCGCGGCGAGATCCAGTGCGTCGGCGCCACCACGCTCTCGGAGTACCGCAAGCACATCGAGAAGGACGCCGCCCTCGAGCGCCGCTTCCAGTCCGTCAAGGTCGACGACCCGACCCCGGAAGACGCCGTGCTCATCCTGCGCGGCATCCGCTCGAAGTACGAAGAGCACCACAAGTGCGAGTACACCGACGCCGCCATCGAGGCCGCCGTCCGCCTCTCGCACCGCTACATCACCGCCCGCCACCTGCCGGACAAGGCCATCGACGTCATGGACGAGGCCGGCGCCCGCGCCCGCATCCGTTCCTTGAACATCCCGGCCGACATCGACTTGGTCCAGGCCGACATCGACAAGGTCGTGCAGCAGAAGGAAGACGCCTCCCGCAACCAGAAGTTCGAGGAAGCCGCCAACCTGCGCGATACGGAGAAGAAGCTCCGCGCCAAGCGCGAGAAGATGCTCGAGGAGTGGCGCAAGAAGCGCGACGAGAAGCGCATCGTCGTCGGCGAGGAGGAGATGCTCCATATCGTGGCCGACTGGACCGGCGTGCCCCTCAACCGCCTCGAGAAGAAGGAGACCAAGAAGCTCCTCGAACTCGAGAAGGACCTGCAGACGGCCGTCATCGGCCAGGACCGCGCCTGCGAAGTCGTCGCCCGCGCCCTCCGCCGCTCCCGCGCCGACCTCAAGGATCCGCGCCGTCCGATCGGCTCCTTCCTTTTCCTCGGTCCGACCGGCGTCGGCAAGACGCTCCTGGCCCGCTCCCTGGCCGAACGCATGTTCGGCGAGAAGGAGGCGGTCATCCAGATCGACATGTCCGAGTACATGGAGAAGTTCACGGTCTCCCGCCTCATCGGTTCGCCTCCCGGCTACGTCGGTCACGACGAAGGCGGCCAGCTCACCGAAGCGGTCCGCCGCAAGCCTTACTCCGTCGTGCTCTTCGACGAGATCGAGAAGGCCCACCCCGACGTCATCCAGCTCCTCCTGCAGGCCCTCGAAGACGGCCGCCTGACCGACTCGCTCGGACGCGTCGTCGATTTCCGCAACACGATCATCATCCTGACGTCCAACGTCGGCGCCGACGTGCTGCAGCGCAACAACTCGGTCGGCTTCGACGTCGGCGTGGATTCCACCCGCGATTACGAGAAGCTCAAGGACCGCATCATGGACGAGACCAAGCGCGCCTTTAAGCCGGAGTTCCTCAACCGCCTCACCGACATCGTGATCTTCCAGCAGCTCGCGAAGACGCACATGACCAAGATCGTCGATATCGAGGTCGACAAGGTGGCCAAGCGCCTCCTCGACCTCGGCGTGAAGCTCGTGGTCAACGAAGCCGCCCGCGGCTACCTGGTCGACAACGGCTGGGACGAGAAGTACGGCGCCCGCCCGCTTCGCCGCGCCGTGGAACGTCTCCTCGAGGATCCGCTGGCCGAAGCCATCCTGCGCGACGACTACAACAAGGAAGAACCCGTCATCGTCTCGGTCGGCGAGAAAGGCCTCGTCTTCACGCAGAAGAAGAGCGGCGCCGACACCGGCGCGTAACCGATGTACCGCCAGGTCGCCGCAAAGATCCTAGGCGCGATTGAAATCGCGACGAGGAATCGTCTGTTCACCGCCGGTCTCCTCGGTGCGATCGCGATCGCGCTGGGAGCCTTCGGTGCGCATGGCCTTAAGGATCGCCTCGCGCTCATCCCCGAAGCATCGGGCTGGTGGGAGACGGCTACCTTCTATCTGCTGACGCACGCCGTCGCCATCGGCGCCATCGCCGGGCGTTCTGCTTTGCCGTCCCTCCTTTGGGCTATGGGATCCGTGACCTTCGCCGGAACGCTTTACGCGATGGCCTTGGGCGCGCCTCGTTGGTTGGGCGCCATCACGCCGATCGGAGGGTTGTGGCTGATCGCAGGCTGGGTCGTGCTGGCCTGGACGTCGCGCAAGGAATCCTGACTTGCCCAAGCTCAGGCCGTGTCCGACTTTGGGGCATGGCCGAGCCATTCACCTATCATGACGACGGCGGCGACGACCTCGAGCCGGCCGAGCGCGAGGTGGCCTGCCGATACTATCTCGACGCTGGCCCTCAGCACACCGAGTTCGTGACGCAGTTCCTCGGTCCGAGCGAGTGCGGCAAGTACGATGTCCTTTGGGAAGAATCCGATTGGACCGAGGAAGTGACCGTGGCCGTCGCCTGGCTGCCGCGCGGCCAGCTGCAGGGTTTTGAGCTCTGGCAGGCGCTCGCCTTGGCCTTCTGGAACGTGAAGAAGGAAGGGGAGTATTGGGAAAGCGCCGACTGCGTCGAAATCATCGACCGCTCTGACACCTTGGTCGACGCAGACGCTTTCAAGGCCGTTTTGGCGGCGGTCTGGGCCAAGGATTCGGAAGAGGAGTAAGCGGGTCCGCTTGCCACCTGGGCGGTCGGGGCTAAGATGCCTGACATGCGATTCCTCGCCCTCGCCTGCACGATCCTCATGACCTCCCTCCACGCCGATGACAAAGCCCCGGGGCTCCTCGGCGTACCGGTCAAGGACATCGACGGCAAGGTGACCACGCTCGGCGCGGTCAAAGGCGGCAAGGTCTGGCTCGTGGTCAACGTGGCCAGCCAGTGCGGCTACACCCGCCAGTATAACGGACTCCAGGCGCTCTACGATAGTTACAAGGCCAAGGGCCTCGTCGTCGCCGGCTTCCCTTGCAACGACTTCGGCGGCCAGGAGCCGGCGTCCGAAAAAGACATCAAGAAGTTCTGCAAGGCGAACTTCCAGGTGACCTTCCCGATGTACGCCAAGGTCGCCATCAAGGGCAACGACGCGCACCCGCTCTTCGAGAAGCTCACCGGCAAGGATGGCGGCCATCCCGGTCCGGTCGGCTGGAACTTCAACAAGTTCCTCATCGGGGCCGACGGCAAGCTGATCGCCCGCTACGGTTCCGACGTCGAGCCCGATTCCGAAGAGCTCGAGAAGGCCATCGAGAAGGCGCTGAAGTAAGCCGCTTTGACTTCCCTGAAGGGTGACCTAGCAATGGGTCACCCCATGATGCGTTTCCTCGCCGCCCTCCTTGCCGGGCTGACCTCGCTGTCGGCGGCCGATTCCTATGACGTCTGCGTCTATGGCGGCAACGCCAGCGGCGTGATGGCGGCCTGCGCCGCTGCGAAGGAAGGGGCGAAGGTCCTCGTGGTCGAGCCGAGCCGGTGGCTGGGCGGCATGACCGGCGGCGGCCTGATGCATATCGACTGGGGCAGGGAAGAGGCAGTCAGCGGCTCGACCCGCCCGATTCTCAAGAAGGATTACAAGGACGCCCAGTATCGGACCGTCTTCGCCGAGATGCTGAAGTCGGCCGGCGTCACGGTGCTCTTCGAACATCGCGTATCCGCGGTCGAGAAGTCGGCCGGCGTCCTGCGTGCGATCACCTTGGACCTGGCGCCGTTCGACGACTATGGCTGCCCGCCGGCGGTGCCGACGAAAGCCATGGCCCGCACCATCCAGGCGAAGGTCTTCATCGACTGTTCCTATGAAGGCGACCTGATGGCGCGCGCCGGCGTGGCGTACGCGTTCGGCCGCGAGGCGAAGTCGACCTACGGCGAAAGCCTCGCCGGGGCGCAGCCGCCGATGTCGGTCTACGCGATCGACCCTTATGCGAAGGCCGGGGATCCGCAGAGCGGGCTGCTGCCGGGACTCCAGTCGACCCCCGTCGCGCCCGTCGGCGAGGCGGATCGGCTCACGATGGGCTACGGGTTCCGCTGGCGCTTCGTCTTCAAGGGCGAAAGCCTGCCGATCGAGCCGCCGGCGAACTACGACCCGAAACAGTTCGAGCTCTATCGCCGGGCTTTCCAGCAAGGCGTGGACATCCTTTCCGGTCGCGTGATGCGTGATAAGGTCGACGGCTGGGAGAAGAGCGGCGGCCGCGTCTATTCCGGCGGCGCCGGCAACCTCGCACGCGCTTTGTTCGCCCCGACGAACTACGGCCACAACGCCGGTTATCCCGACGGCGACTACGCGACCCGGGCCCGGATCTGGAAGGAACAGCAGGACTTCGTCCGCGGCATGACCCACTTCCTGCGCACCGACCCGTCCGTGCCCGCCAAGCAGAAGGAGATCGCGCTCAGCGCCGGACTGGAGAAGGGCGCGTTCGACGAGACCAAGGGCTATCCGCATCAGCTCTACGTCCGCGAGGCGCGCCGCATGGTCTCGGATTACGTCGTCACCCAGAAGGACCTGGAAGGGCTCACCAACCCCGCCGATTCCGTCGGTCTGGCTTCCTATGGCGTCGACGAATGGCCCTACGCCACCGTCGCCCTGGACGGCAAGGTCGCGCTCATGGGCGGCTACTATTCCATGCTTTATCTCGAAGACGAGCACCGCGGCATCTACCGGATTCCCTATCGTGCGATCGTCCCCAAGAAAGGCCAGTGCACGAACCTCCTCGTCCCCGTCTGCGTGTCCGCCAGCCACGTCGCCATGACTTCCATCCGGATGGAGCCCGTGTGGATGATCCTGGGCGAATCCGCCGGCGTGGCGGCGTCGATGGCCGTCAAATCAGGCTCCGCCGTCCAGGACGTGCCGTACCCCGAACTTTATCCCAAGCTTCGGGCGCTGGCCCAGAAGGTCGAGATCCCGAAGAAAAAAGACGCTAAGCCGAAGTAGGTCCGGCGATGCGGAGATCCGCCACGACCTTCCCGCCGACGAGATGCTCGGCGATGATGCGGTCGAGGTTCTCCGGCGTGCAATGGCCGTACCAGACGCCTTCGGGATAGACCACGGCGACTGGCCCTCCGACGCAGACGCGCAGGCAGTCCGCCTTCGTGCGCTGGATGCCGCCCTTCTCCGAAAGCCCCAGCTGCTTGAGGCGCGTCTTCAGGTGCTCCCAGGATTTCGCCACGAGTTCGCCGCCGCAGCAGGCCTGCTCGGTCGACTTCACGCAGAGGAAGATGTGCCGGCGGGTGACGTCCAATCCCAACGTCTCGGCTGCGCGGGCGGCGTCCAGGTTCATTCGAACCGCGGGATCAGGCCGTCCCGCTCGAGCTTCAGGAACAGCTCGCGGCTGAACCAGGCGTCGTTGGCGGCGTATTGGATCTGGCGTTCGTCGAGCGGCTTGGCCCAGTTGGAGGTCTGGACCTTCTTGGACTTCTTCATCTGCAGGCGCAGGAAGTGGGCGGCGAGCGCCTGGAGGCCGGTGTTCACCAAGCCGGTCTTCTTCGTGTGGTCGGCGATGTCGATGAAGGCGCGGTCCTCGAACGGCGCGCGCGCGCGGAGGTTCTTGACGTCGTCGCGGACGGCGACGCCGACCTTGGCCTGGCGCTCGTTGCAGAGGACCGGGAAGGCGAGAGGGATCCCGCCGCAGTGGTCCAGGCGGAAGACGAAGATATGGTGTTCTCCGGCCAGCTGGAGGATCGAGGGCAGGTTGTACTCGCCGCGGGTATGGGACGGCTTGGTCTCGGTGTCGAAGCCCAGGACGCGGTCACGGGCGAGGGCGGCGATGGCCTTTTCGGCGTCCCTCTCGGATTCGATCAGTTCGATCGGTCCGGTCCACTCGCCCACGGGCAGGGATTCGATGAAATCTTTTTCGATGCGGATGCCGCCCTGCCCCCGGCCGCCTTGGGTGTTGGCTTGGGCTTCGGCGCCCGGTTCGGCGGGTTCTGGCTGGTTTTCGGACTCTTCCACGAGGGGAAGGCAAAGCACCCCAAGCCCATTGGCAACCAGAGACTAGGAAGGGCGGGAAAAAAGCGTTGACCGTGCCCGCGCGGTCACCTTTGTTTAACTTCCCATTTAACGGGGCCTTAGCTCAGTTGGTAGAGCGCTTGCATGGCATGCAAGAGGTCGTCGGTTCAAGCCCGATAGGCTCCACCATTCAAAAACCGGCCGTCTTCCTTCGGGGAGGCGGCCGGACTCTTTGGCGGGTCAGCGCAGCACCAAGGTCAGCAACGCGCGGCAATCCGACTGGAGGCGGGCTTCGACGGCGGTGTTCTCGCGGGTGACCTTGCCGATCGACTCGGCGCAATTCTCGAGGGCCTTCTTGAGGACCATCAGCTCGCCCTTGGAGGCCTTCGCCTCGGGCTTGTCGCCGAGGTCGCCCGCCATCTTGGCGTATTTCTCCAGGGTCTTCTTCATGGCTTCGCGGTCGGCGGTGGCGCGGCGGAGCATCATCCAGACCGGTTTGCCCTTGGTGCCACCTTCGGCGAGCATGCGGAGGTAGCCGAAGGTGTTGAAAGGACGGGCGTCGCTTTCGAAGTCTCGCTTCGCGGCGGCTTCGGCGGCCTGGCTTTCGGCGGAGCGGGCCTTGCTCTTCGCGGCGGCGGCCTTGGCCTTGGGGCTCAGCGGCTTGCCGGATTTCTCCTTGGGCTCTTCGGGGATGGGCTCGGCCTTCGGCAAGGGCTCGTTCTTGCCCGCCAGCTTGCTGGCGCGCTTGAGGTCGTCGTAGCCCGCCCAGAACAGCGGCTCATCCAGCTGGAATTCGGCGCAGACGGCTTCGATCCGGTTCTGGTTGAGGTTCATGCCCTTGAGGCCGTCCTGCAGGGAGATGGTGAGGATGCTGAGGAAGGATTTCGTGTCGGTGGCGGTGGCCTCCTGCGCGAAGGGATCCGCTTCGGCTTCCTTCTTGGTCATCTTCTTCTCGGCCTTGGCGTCGGCCAGCAGCTGTTCGCGCTCGGCCCAGATCTTCGGGTTGTTTTTCTTGATCCAGTCGAGGTCGAGGTCTTCCCACTTGTAGTTCAGCACGGCGTCCGAATCCAGGCGCTTCACCATGATGGAGGTGTCGTCCTGCGTGATGTATTCGAAGCTGATGATGGTGGCGTTGCCGGCGCGGCGCAGCTGGACGGTCTCGGCGAAGGCCGGGAGGGCGGTCAGGGCGAGGGCGGCGAGGAGGAAGCGGCGGACGGGGTGCACGGTCGGAAGCGTGGGGAGCGGGCGAAGGGTCGGCAAATCAAGAACACCGCCGCCGGCGCAGGGTTGCGGCCTCGGCCAAGCAAAAGACCGCCCGGAGGCGGTCTTTCGAGGGGGATGGGGGATAGCCCTTACTTGCCCTTGGCTTCGAACTTCGGGAGCAGGTAGTTGGCGCAGGAGTCGAGGGAGGCCAGCTGGACGTAGTCGGCTTCGGGGACTTCGATGCCATGCTTCTTGCGGAGTTCCATGACGATATCCAGGAAGTCCATGGAATCGAGGGAGAGCTGGTCGCGAAGGCGGACCTCCGGCTTGACGGCGGTCAGGTCCTCGTCCGGCGCGATGTCGGCGATGATATCGAGAACCACCTGCTTGATGTCGTCCTTAGTCATGTTTTCAGGGGTTTGTTTCAAACGCCCAAACCCCGTCAGGCAACCCCATATTTCTTCACGATGAGGGCGGAATTGATGCCGAGCATGCCGAAGGAGTTGTTCAGGATGGCTTCGACCTTGGCCACCTTGACGGGCTGGTTGATGACGAGGCCCGGCATGGCGCATTCGGGGTCCAATTCGTCGATATTGATCGTCGGGTGCACCCAATTATCCTCAAAAGAGGGCAGATTGCCCGCTAATTCAAGGGCTCCGGCGGCCCCCATGCAGTGCCCGATGAAGCTCTTGGTGTTGTTGATCCTGGTATCCGGGCAGTCGGTGAAGACCGTGCGCAGGGCGGTGCATTCCTGGATATCGCCCAAGGCCGTGGCGGTGGCATGGGTGGAGACGATGTGGATGTCCTGGGGCTTCATGCCGGCGCGCTGGAGAGCCATGCGGACGCATTCGGTCTGGCGCTCGGGGTTCGGCAGGACGGCGTCGGTGGCGTCGGAGTTGATGCACCAGCCGGCGATCTCGGCGATGATCCGGGCGCCGCGGGCGAGGGCGTCGTCAAGACGCTCGAGGACGTAGATGGCCCCGCCTTCGGAGATGACGATGCCGTTGCGGTGCTTGTCGAAGGGACGGGAGGCCTTGGTGGGGTCCTCGTGGGCGCCGAGCGCTCCCTGGTTCTTGAAGCCGGCGAAGATGCCGAAGGTGTGGATGGACTCGGAGACGCCGCCGGCGAAGGCGATGTCGACCTCGCCGAGCTGCAGCATCTGGGCCGCCTGGATGAGGCCGGCGTTGCCCGCGGCGCAGGCCGCGCCGATGGTGTAGTGCGGGCCGGTGATGCCCATGTTCATCGTGACCTCGCCGGCCGGGTTGTTCGCCACGGTGCGGGGGTTGTGATGGTGCGTCCAGTACTTGGTGTCGTTGCCGAACTGGGAGATGTTATGGATCTCGTTCTCGGTCTCGACGTTGCCGTGCTCGGTGATGCCGAGGTAGACGCCGACGCGGGACTTCTCGACCTTGTCCCAGTCGAGGCCGGAGTCGCCGAGGGCCTCGCGGGCGCAGAAGATGGAAATGGAGCCGACGCGGGTTCCGTTGCGGATTTCCTTCCGCTTCTGCCATTTGGTGGCGTCGAAATCGCAGACGCCGGCCGGGTGCTTCCCCATGTGGCGCACGTCGATCACGGCGATGCGGGCCTTGCCGGCGAGCAGGTTGGCCCGGAACTCGCCCAGCGAGTTGCCGTTGGGGGCGGTGAGGCCGAGGCCGGTGATGACGATGCGGGGCTTGGAGGACATCTGACGTCCTCCCATCAAGCGTCCGCAGGCCATGAAGTCAAACCCGGCTCCCCGCTTGCCCTTGCCAATCGGCCACCTTGCCCTTCTCTGGAGGGAGATGTCCCAGCCGATCAAGTGTTCGCTCTGCGAGGAGGCCGCCACGGTCCACCTCTCCCAGGTCGTCCATGGCAAGGTCACCAAGGTGCATCTCTGCGAAGCCTGCGCCCAGAAGGGCGGGGCGACCGATCCGGCGGTCTTCCAGCTGGCCGACGCCCTGACGACCGCTTCCCCGGCCCCGACGCTCACCTGCCCGAAGTGCGGCTTCACGGACATCGATTTCCGCAAGCGCGGCCGCCTCGGTTGCCCTTCGTGCTGGGAGACGTTCGGCGACGCCCTCGGCGGCCTGCTGCTCAAGGTGCAGCATGAGGCCGCCCATGTCGGTCGCGCGCCTGCCGGCACCCCGCCGACCGGCCAGCTCCGCCGCCGCCTCGACGCCGCCCGGCTCGAGATGGATAAGGCCGTCGCCGGCGAAGACTACGAAGCCGCCGCGCGCCTGCGCGACGAGATCGCCGAACTCGAGAAACAGCTCGCGACCCTCTGATCATGTCGTCCGTCGAAGACATCCTGGCCGCCGAAAACGAACTGACGCACCTGCTGGGCGCGCAGCAGGCGGTCGTGCTCAGCACCCGTATCCGCCTCGCCCGCAACTTGGACGGCATGCCTTTCCCGGGCTGGGCCAAGGTGCCCCAGCGCAAGGAGATCTCCGACCGTTGCGTCGCGGCGCTCGACGCGCTCCCGAAATTCCGCCGCGGCCACACGCTGCGCATGGGCGAACTCGGTGACCGCGACCGCGCCGTGCTCGTCGAGCGTCACCTGGTCTCCAAGGAACTCGCCGCCGGCAAGAGCGGCGCCGCCGTCATCAGCCGCGACCAGACCTGCTCGGTCATGGTCAACGAAGAGGACCACCTGCGCATCCAGGTCGTCAAGGCCGGCTGGCATCTCCGCGGCACCTGGCACATCGCCGAACAGCTCGACGACGCCCTCGGCGCCGCGCTGAAACTGGCCTTCTCCGACCGTCTTGGCTACCTCACGGCCTGTCCTACCAACGTCGGCACGGGCCTGCGCGCCTCCGCGATGGTGCACCTGCCGGGCCTCTGCCTCGCCGGCCATATGGACAAGGTCTCCCGTGCGCTCAACCAGGACGGACTCGCCGTCCGCGGCTGGCTCGGCGAAGGCACCGAAGCCGCCGGCAACGTCTTCCAGATCTCCAACCAGCAGACGCTCGGCCTCTCCGAAGAGGCGATCCTCAAGCATCTCGGCGGCTGGATCAAGAACGTGGTCGAGCAGGAATGGAACGCGCGTCGCAAGCTCGCGCAGGAAGAGGGCGAGAAGTTCGTCGACCGGCTCGCCCGTTCGCTCGGCGTGCTGCGCTCCGCGCGCCTGCTCACGAGCTCCGAGGCGATGAACATGCTTTCGCACCTCCGGCTGGCCTGCGACATGGGCTGCCTGCCGGAAGAACGCCGCCACCTCGTCGACCGCCTGATGATCGAAGGCCAGCCGGCCCACGTCCAGGCGCGCGCCGGTCAGGAACTCGACAGCGACGGACGCGATCGCCGGCGCGCCGCGGTGGTCCGCGAAGCGCTGAAGGATTTCCCCGAGGTCGTCCCGCCGACCGCTTAGTCGGGCTTGGGCGGATTGGCCGCTCGGTCCTTGCGGGCCATCTCGTCCAGCAGGGCCTGCACGCGCGCCACGCCGCCGGTGACGTCGTCCTCGGCGAAGAGGATGTCCGGCGTATGCTTCATCTGCAGGATGCCGCCGATCGTCGCCCGCAGCTCGGTGCGCACGCGCTTGAGGAACGCGCGGGCCTTCTTGCGCTCGGCGTCGTCGCCCGAGACGGCGTAACCCACGCGGCACTGGCGCAGGTCGGGGGAGACGCTCGCGACGGTGATCGTGATCAGCGCGGCTTCCGTGGGCCAGCTCTGGCGCAGCGCGGAGGAGACTTCGCGCTGGACCAGTTCGGCGACCCGGAGCTGACGTTGGGACATGGGGCTTAGAGGGACGGACGCGTCTGCAGCATCTCGACGGCTTCGATGATGTCGCCGGGCTGGTACTCGTCGTAGCCGCCGAGCTTGATGCCGCACTCGAAGCCGGCCTTGACCTCGGAAGCGTCGTCCTTGAAACGACGCAGGGTCTCGACCGGTCCGTTGTGGATGATCTTGCCGCCGCGCACCACGCGCGCCTTGGCGGCACGGCGGATGAGGCCTTCGGTGACCATGCAACCCGCGACCTTGTGCTCCTTGCCGAGCGGGAAGACGGCGCGCACTTCGGCGGCGCCGAGCTTGTTCTCGCGGACTTCGGGGTCCAGGA
>Ga0222712_10002651_pt1 | contig 20214 bp, 21 predicted proteins | sample C33_657DmetaG_FD_165043 | JGI IMG/M metagenome (GOLD analysis project Ga0222712, IMG submission 165043) | Estuarine water microbial communities from San Francisco Bay, California, United States - C33_657D | ecosystem: Environmental > Aquatic > Marine > Unclassified | place: USA: California... | reverse complement strand
TCTTGCAATTTCAGTACCATCTTTTTCAATGATATTTGCAGTACGAACTTGAATATGATTTGATTGTACAAGTTCTACTAAGTCTACGATTTGTTTTTCTATTAATGCCATTTTATATTAATTTATTAATCTACGAAATAAGTTGCCAACATTTGAACCTGTCCATCTGCCGACCATTCAGCTGCTGTCATTTCAGTTGTTCCACCAGCATCATCACCTACATTTATTCCAAGGTAATTTGCACCTATTGGTGTGGATATGTGAACAGAGTGCCCTGCTGTAATATTTAATCCACCAGCCGTTCCTATACTACCTCCTCCTAAATTTGCAAAACCACCACCATTTGTAAAAGGCAATCCTTTTATTTTTACATTACCGGTAATAGAACCAAGAGAAGTTGTAAGAATATAACCACGAACAGTAACCTGTTTACCTATTTTTATATATGAACCTCTTGTGTATGTTCCATCCATCGTTGCATCGTTTGTCAAATCAGTTATTACAGGTGTCCAAGTTCCTTCTTCGTAATCATTTAATAATTCGGAAGTCATTGTACCACTACTATTTGATGTTGCCGAGAAGTCTATACCTTTACCAGACGTACCCATTATTAGGTTACCAGTTATAACACTAACATCACCTGTTGATATATTTACTTTCATACCTTTGGTAGCCGTAGCATCATCTACTAAATAAACCGAAGGTTCTACATTTAAGAAAAAAGCTAAATCTTGCGAATAACCACCCTTCATTGTAATATTAGGAGCAACTTTTTCTATGCTTAAATTGCCTTTAAACGTACTTGAGCTACTTACAAATAATGAGCTATTTACATTTAAACTACCACTTATAGTTTGTGTACCATAGAATGTATTTGCCGATGCCGTTTCAGCGAACTTATAATAGTTTGTTATTTGTTGTGAACCACTTACTACACCATTAGTTGCCATCAATGAACCAGTGATACCACTATTTGCTATAAGAGAACCAGTTACCAATAATCCACCATCATTTATCACCACTTGTCTTGTCACACCATTAAGGAAGAAAGAACCAGATAAATGAGAGTAAAGTCCACTATAACTTCCCAATACAGGAGATAATGTGAATGTTGGGAATAATGAAGTATCAGTTGTTGTACCTACACTTGAAACTGCAACCGTTGCTGCATAATCTGCTACACCTGCCAAGTTTCCTGCGAATGAACCAGTTACACCACCATTAACACTCAATCCACCACTTATTATATTTCCTCTTAGTGGACCATTTACTCTTAATGAACCACTTATAGTTTGATTACCATAGAAAGTATTTGCGGATGCAGTTTCTGCAAATAAGAAATAGTTTTCTATTTGAGTTGATGAAGATACAATTGCTGCTCCCTTAAGAGATGCCGTATAAGCTTCAATACCAGCTATCTCACCTTTCATTGATGCCGTTTCAGCGTACAATTGATAAAGTTGTGCATCAGTTGCGTATGTTGAATCTAAAGCCGCAGTGAATGCCATCAATCCGTTTGTAATTCCAATCAATGAACCAGTTGCTGTGAATAAGTTGGAGTTTAATGCGAATACATCATAGTTTCTAACTTGCGTTGATGATGATACAATTGCTTGTCCTTTTAAAGATGCAGTATATGCTTCAATACCATCAACTTCACCTCTTAAACCAGTATTCAAAGAAGTATTAGATGCCGTATATGCCATCAATCCGTTTGTCACACCCACCATAGAACCACTATGTAATTCCAATGAACGAGTTGCTTGGTATAATTGATATAATTGTGCATCAGTTGCGTAAGTGTTATCTAAAGCCGCAGTGAATGCCATCAATCCGTTTGTAATTCCTATTAGAGAACCAGTAACTTGCGATACAACAAAGTTTCTAACATCTTGAGATGCTGTAAATTGTTGTAAAGATGCCGTAGCTACTTGTAATGATTGTGTTGCCTGATGTACTCTAGCTAATGTATCTCTTACTGATGATGTGTATGTACTAATACCAACAATATGAGAATCCACCGATGCCGTATAAATTGAGTTACCTAAATTAACCGCTAATTGAGATGAAGTAAATGCGGATATACCTACAATATGTGCATTTGTAGAAGCCGAAAATGCGTTTAAAGATGCGGTTGCTACTTGTAATGATTGTGTAGTTTGTTGTATTGCCAATAGTTGTGCATCTACAGAAGCCGAATGGAATTGTAAAGATGCAGTTGCTACTTGTAATGATTGAGTAGTTTGCTGTATTGCTAACAATTGTGCATTAACGGATGCTGAATGAAATTGTAAAGATGCCGTTGCAACCTGTAAAGATTGTGTTGTTTGTTGTAAAAGTAAGAAACGAGAATCAGCTGATGCTGTGTATGCTTGAATCGATGCCGTTGCTTGTTGTAGCGATGCGGTTGCTTGTTGTAACGATTGTGTTGTTTGTTGTAATAACAAAAAGCGAGAATCAGCTGATGCAGTGTATGCTTGGATTGATGCTGTTGCTAATTGTAATGAATGTGTTGCTTGATGTATTCTATCAAATGCGTTATTTAAAGACTGTCCATTTAAAGTAATAAATCCGTTGGCTATTAAAGAACCAGTAATATTTGTTGAACCAGTAAATTCGTGCTTATCGGTAAGTTGGTCACCTAATTTAGTAGAACCAGTAGAAAATAGAATAGATGCCGTTTCGTATTGTGCAACTACTTCCTTTACAGTAAGTCTGCCACTAATATTAACATCTCCTGTTACATTTTGTGTGCCAATAAAGGTATTTGAGGAAGTTGTTGCGTTATATGCATTTACAAATAAACTAAAATCTTCTACACTTATTTGATTTGTGGTTCCTTGTATTCCACCGCCAATAACTATTGGTAATACACTTCCACCAGCTACTTGTGAGCCGGATACCCTATTGACTAAAGGTAATTCTGATATCTTTTTGGTTGCCATTCTTAAATATATTTATACACGTTGGTATTCAACTCCTATAAATATTAAAAAAATGAAATAAACCATATCATTAGAAATGCTTTACTTGCTGAATCTTTTGTTTTACGTTTGGGTAATCCTTTAATCTCTTTCTAACTGCTGCTATATTCTTTTCCGAATCATCTACGAAGAAAACATCATCATATCCCTCTTTTACCCTATCCTCAATCCAATCTGCTTTCTTTTCAGGGTTATTATCACCCAATGCTATTACTTTAACTCCGCTTATTCCCAAATCCTTAATGAATTGAGATACGGGTCTTTCAGCTGCTCTAGCCGTTAGGATATAAACTTCTCTACTACCACCACTACTAACCATTCTTCTCAATAATTCAACATATCCCTTTATAAGTTCGGGTCTTGTCACTTGCTGAAAATCTTTGAAATCGAATTCATCACCATCTCTAGCATCATATTTGGCGTATTGACCTGGTGATAGTTTTGTTTGCATTCCGTTTCTATGCGTAACATATATGAATGAGTTGGTTTTGACAAGAGTATCATCAAAATCAAAAATTCTTAATTTTTTGCTTTCCATAAACAATGTTCTTGCTATTGGCATCCTATCCGTTTATTTGTCTCTTAGTCTTTGGAATTGCTTTTTCTAACTTATCGTTCTCTTTTGTTAGGTATTCCACTTTAACACCCAATGCTGCTACTTCTTTTGTAAGTTCCAACACCATCATACGAAGTTCATCCTTTTCTTTACCAGCTGCTTCTAATAATCCTTCCAATTTAGAAATTCTATCTTTACAATCGTGTCTGATAAATTCCTCATCTCTTTCTTTATTTAGTGCTCTTTTTTCGTAATATCTCCAAGCACCAGTTCCACCTAATACGGTGATTGCAGTAATTAATACCGAATACAAATTTTCCATACTTAACAAGTTTTACATTCTTTTATTGGTTCTTCTTCCGTTTGAGGTAACGCTGCAGCTACATGCTCAACACCTTTTTTGTCAACGTATTCGTTTTTAGTTCCTTTTGTTAATCTAGCTGCAACCAATGAGATAACTGCTATTGTGAAAAATATGAAAAATGCGTACATTCCAAATTTACCCCAAATAGAACCTTCCGCTTGTCCAGCCCTTCCCATATCTTGCATTACCTTCATTACTTCAGGTTCTGCTAAATGTTGAATTTCTGAATAATACCATTTTGTGAACGATGAATCTAAATATTGTATCCAACCACTCATAGATACCAATGCGGTAATAATACCCATCATTGTAGCGCCAGTTCCTAACTTAACTGCAATCTTATTAATTGCACTTTTAAGGTCCTCATCTAAATCGTTTTGTTGTAATAGTGCAGATGTTGCTTTGTTCATAGCATCAGTACCATTGAAATCATCAGCGGATGCTATTTTATCTATATTAAGGTGGGATTTGGCTCTATCATACTTAGTAGTTGCCATTTTAATTGCTAAATTTCTAATCTTCTTTATAGAATCCCCAAATCCTTCATTTAATGTAGATTCGTTGGTAGATTCTAATGTCAACTTGAAATGGTCCATTACATCCCATATTTCGTTATACCCCAAATCACCCAATTCATCTATAATTTGATTTCTAGTTGCACTTGGTTTACCACATACGAATATAGATACAGCTTTTTTAGTACTATATGTACCCTTATCGTAGAATTTCATTATTTCTTTAACATGAATATCGTTTTTAGACATCTCATTAAGGAATTCTTCTCTAACTACGGAACGGATTATTTCTTTAAGTTGCTTCTCCATTTTATTTCTTTAATATGTATAAATATAAAGATTTATGGATTCGATTGCTTTTTAATTAATTCTTTGGCAAATTTGGTAACTTCCTCTTGTCCTAATGAATTAGCCTTATCATAAAACTCCTTCTTTTTATCGATTGGTTTAATTTTTCCATCAAAAGATGGAATTCTGTTTAAGTAATCTTCGGTAATATAAACACCATCCATAACGAATTGTTTAATATCATACCCAATTTTTTTAGCTATCACAGCTGCTGACATTCCGTATGTATCTTCTGGCCCATATCCACCAAATGATTCTGGAATTCCCACAAGTTCCCAAAATGATTTAGAATACAAAGTATGCATCCCACATCCAAATTTAATAGTACTAACCTCTCTAGCATTAATTCCACTAATAGTTTGAGTGTATGTGCCCTCCATAACTTCTTTCGTATCTATTGCATAACCATATGGTTTATCAAAATAATCAGAGTGACATAATTCATCCCAACTATTATCCCACCATTTTGCTAAAGATGGAGAGACTATATAAATACCATCCAATTGATAAGATATATTTAATTGATGTTTTAACATATGCTCATGAAACAAAATATCGGTATCACAAAATATAAATTGGTCATAATCTAATTTATAACTTTCTCTTTTTTGTTGAGTTGTTCCCCAACAAGATGTATCTAATATTACTTCATTGATATTTTTCATACCGTTAAATAATATTGCAAAACGAGATATAAAATGTCCGTTTTTTAATTCACTACTTTGCCAATCGGTTAATTCTGGATTTAAATTTAATGTTACTTTTAATGTCACATCATCATTATCATCTAGATACATTAATGCTCTTTTCATTTGATGCATTAATCTCTCAAACATTTCAATTTCGTTTGGCATAACATGTATGCAAATAAGTGTTTTTTTCTTAGCCATTAAAATACATTTTTAAAGAATGGAATAACCATATCTTTTGTTCTTAAATTAAATATATGCAGTTGGAATATATCCCATTCAAAACTACCAACCGAATCGGTTTGCTGAATTATAAATGGTATATTTTTTATAAATGATGTAAAGTTTTCGTTTGTTAATTTAGACCCATCAAACATTATATGTACATCACCCTTCATCTCATCACCAATAGCGTGTATCTTATCCGATATGTCAAACATAGTTTCTTTTTGTTCTTTGGTTATATATCCATCATACTGGCAATCAACATATAATCTATCACACCAAGGTTCCAATACTGCTAACAATTGTGGAGCGCAGTTGTGTACCACAAATGTGGTATCATATCGGTTTGGTACGATTGGCATCATCAACTCATCATGCAAAACATCAGTATGCCATTTTCTCCACCACTCTTTGAATTTGTTATTTCTCAAATCCAAATACTCTTTTGAATCTTTAGGTTTGTACCAAATAGTTCCATCTGGTAATGGTATCTCTCTTTCAATCTCAATGCCATCTTTAAATCTACTACCTCTACAAGTCATGTGATATGCAAACGCATCTCTACTCTGAATTAATTTGTAATCACATAAATGAAATCTATTGAATATATCAGAATCCTCTAACTCCATAGGTGCGAATAATTTATCATGTCCACCCATGCTTCTAAAATCTTCTTTGTATAACATCCAAGGTGCAAAGATACCATTTGTAATTGTATCTTTGTTTTCAGCTTGTTTAACTTCTACAAATTTTTCAAACTCATCAAATTGAAGTTGGAATTCTTCCGGCTCCATCCCAAAGTTCTTAACATACTTTTCAGGACCTGGCGGATGCAATGGTGGTTCGATACGAGTGGCACTTACAACGGATAACGGAGTTAAGTTCTTTAGCATATTTGAAACATAATCTTTTGTAACAACCATATCCGAATGTAGGATTGTAACGATTGGAGTTTCTGCTAAACTAATACCAATATCATATAATACAGTATGACCAACTCTATCAGGCCCTTCGTTTCTATATGTTTTTATATGAGGTTTGTTTAAAGAATTAATCCACTCCCAAGTTCCATCGGATGATGCATCATCTAATATTACTATTTGATGGTATTGTCCATAATAATTTTCAATACTACTAACGGCTTGTTGTAGATATTTTAAATTGTTTCTACAAGGTATAATAAATGTAACTGATTGATAATGTGCCATTATTTTTTATTTTCTAAGTAATATTTTAAATCTTCAGGTGTACCCAATCCCCACATCTTATCAATGTTGAATGTTTTAATCTTTTTACCATCACCAATTGCTTCGTTAAAAGTTGGACAAGTGTAGAACTCATTGTTTGTTCTAACATTCTTACTAATCATTTGTTCTGCATACTTTACATAATCAGAACCTTTAGCCCAATAATAAACACCAACAGTTGCTATATCTGAAATTGGATTCTTCTCAGCTACCTCAGTAACATATCCATACTCATCCACTTTAGCGAATGACCACTTGGGATGTGTTGCTGTGAATGTTAAAATACCACCATCAACTTTCTGCTCAATCATCTTATACATAAATTCATTACTATCCCATTCTACAAATTGGTCAGAGTTTGCCATCAGTAGTGGTTCATCATTATCAATGAATTGTTTTGCTAATAAAGTAGTACAAGCTGCTCCTTCTGTCAAACCATCAACTTCCACAATTTTACAATTAGGAGTGATTAGATTCAATAGAGTATCTAAGTTATACTTCTCTCTATGTTCTTTTTGAACTACATAAATAAATGTAGCATCAATGTTTAGATTATCAACAACAACCTGAATCATTGGTTTTCCCTCCACATCAATTAGTGGTTTTGGAAACGTATAACCAGCTTGTTGAAATCTACTTCCAGCTCCAGCCATTGGGATAAGTACGTTCATCTTACCACCTTGCCATTTTGGTATGCTCATAACTTTTTTAGTTTCCTCTAATTTACGAATAATTTTTGATATTACCAAATCTTTTGGATTATCTACTCTTAGGATATTTGCTCTACTTCTACTTGCCGCCAATAAGCCATGTGGTGAATCCTCTACAATAAGAGTTTCTTCCGGCAAAACACTCATCATACTCATTGCCTTCCAATACATTTCAGGATGTGGTTTAGAGTTCTTTACATCCTCATTAGAGATGATTAAATCCATATACTCAATTATACCTATCTTTGCTAACATAACCAACACAGACCTTCTAATTGAGTTTGAAGCACATGCCAATTTATATCCCATATTACGAAGTTCTTTGAATAACTCAATCTTTTGCAAATCGGGTTGTAATTCTGAAATGGCTTCGATGGTTAGGTGTTGCTTTCTATACCAAATATCATCATAGAACTCCGGATGTAATCCTTTATTCTTAGTAAGCATTTCAAGCTTTTGAGTTGTCTTTAATCCATCGTATGTAGATAGATGTTCAGCTTCAGTAATTACATATTGCTCACCAACTTCTTTTAGAGCTTGGTTTAGAGTATCGTAGTGTATTTGTTTTGCTTCAACCAGCACACCATCTAGGTCAAACACAATTAATTTTATCATTAATATATTTTAATATGATTACCTACCTTTGTTACTCCTTTATGTTGAACTGCTATTGTAGCACATTCATTTGCATATATAATCGATTTATCAATATCTTTACTTCTGCAATATTCTATTGTTAGTGCTGATATGAATGAATCACCTGCTCCACTATTATCTCTAACTTCTACTTCATCAACATTGAACTCCTTCTCCATATACTTACATCCCTTTCCACTCATAGTTACAATTAACTTATCATAGAATTCTTTGAAGTATTGTCCAGCTGCGATATTGTTTTCATATTCGTGCTCATTTATTTTAATAAATCTAGCTCCTAACATTTTTTCATTAACAATCTTTTTAGTATCAATAAATACCGTATCATGCATTGAACAAATGTATTGAATATCATCATACTCTAAAAATCCTTTGTTGTAATCTGATATGATAACTGCACAATAATTTGAATATGGTATATGTTCCAAACCAATAACTCTTTGGGATTTGGTTGCATCTGAATCTACTCTAATGATTTGATGATTTGTTTTTTCTTCAACGTATCTTGTCTTTGTGATAGTCTCACCAGCAGTTGTTATCAAATCAACATCTACTCCCAATGATTCTATATTCTCATATACATTAGCTGCCATACCACCTGTTTCAGTTTTTCTTTTAGGAATGAATACAGGCACAGGTGCTTCAGGACAAAGTCTATCGGCTTTACCATAAATGAATACATCTTTACAACTATCTCCTATAACTAATATTTTCATAACTTTTTATTTTACCAGCTTATTTCCCAATCTTTAAAATCGGCTGCTAAGCAATCTATTTTATAATCTTTTCTACCACCCATAACTTCCTGAATTTTATTCTTAGCTACGTTACGGATACCATTTAATCCATGTGTTAATTCTAAATTATTACCATCTTTTATTCCCTTACGATAGTTTGATTCGTTGTGCCAAATATGTAAGTTCATTTGTGAAAGAACTACAACCGCTCTAATTGTTTCTGCGGTAATTGGTTCTTTACTCTCATCCAAATATAATTGGATATCATGCACAATTGCGTTAATCTCCTCTGCATATTCTACTTTGTGTTCAGCGATAAACACTTCTTTTAATTGTACGATAGATAATCTATCTACTAATTCGCTTAATGTTGGTAAGTACTTTCTATCTGCCATAATTAAAGGTTTGTAAAATTTTGATTGTTTTTGTTTATGATTACTTTATATGCTTCTATCAATTGTTTGATTCCGTAATCTAAATCATAAATTGGTTTCCATCCCAATGCTTCTAATTTTTCATTTGATACGATATAGTTTCTCTTATCAAAATCTTCTTTGAAATCATCTTGCTTAATCACTAATGATGGGATATATTTTTTAATTGTTTCTGCTAATTCTAATTTACTTAAGTTAGCTGTTGATAATCCTACATTGAATGCTTGTCCTTTACACTTATCATAATTCTCAATGATGAATTGGAATGTACGAGCTATGTCCTGAACGTGAATGTAGTTTCTTTTAAAGTGTGCTTCAAACAATACTAAATAGCCATCCACCACACTCTTATAAGTAAAATCATTTACCAATAAATCCAATCTCATACGAGGTGATACACCAAATACAGTTGCTAATCTTAACGATACACCATTTCCTTTTGCTAACATTGCGTTTTCAGCATCACACTTAGTTGTTGCGTACAATGATAATGGATTGAATGGAGATTCTTCGGTAATGATTGAATCAGATGAACCATATTGTGAATTGGTATTTGGTAAGATTAATTTTTGGTCATCTCTCAATACTTCCAACACGTCAGCTACTTGCTGATAGTTTACAGCCACCGTTAATTCCGGATTAGCTTTACATGCGGGCATTCCTACAATAGCTGCTAATGGAATAATAACATCATGCTCTCCTACTAATTTATGTAAAAGAGTTTTATCTCTTACATCACCTAATTCAAATTTGAAACCATCTCTTTTGAACAGATGTAACAAAGTTACTTGGTCATACATTAAGTTGTCCAATACCGTAACATTGTATCCGTTTGTTAATAGGTGCTCCGTTAGAGTTGAACCTAAATAACCTGCTCCGCCTGTGATTAACACGTTTACTTTTCTCATATTCTTTGTTTTATATCGTTATATACTTTTTCTAATCCTTCTTTTAATGAGACTTGTGCTTCCCATCCTAATTCTTCCTTTGCTAAACTACAATCACACCATTGTCCCCAAATGACTGTGTTCTTTGTTGTATCCCACTCAATGTTAATATCCTTACCACTAATCTCAACAACAATGTTTGCTATATCTTCAATGGTACATCTTTCTCCCTTACCAACATTATATGGTCCAACAATTTGTTTCGTATCCATTGCTTCAATCATTTTCTCAACGCAATCTAATGCATCATCAATGAAACAATAAGAACGAGTTTCCTTTCCAGTTCCCCATACACTAAATGGTACTTCGGGGTATTTGATTGCTCTATGTGAGAATACAGGTATAACCGAACCACTCTCTAACTTAAAGTCCTGATTTGGCCCATAGATACCAATGAATCTTGCGATTGCTACTTTCAACCAATCATTCTCAACTACTGCCGATTCAATTGCTTTCTCACCAATCAACTTTGCCCAACCATATGTTAGTTCGGGGTTTGCTGGGTAAGCGTCTGATTCTTTAATCATTGGAGAATCTGCTATTGTTTGTAACTCCTTTGGATAAATGTGTGCTGATGATGCGTAGAAGTATGTATCTATTTTGTTTTCAATGATACCCCTCAATACGTTACTATCCATTTTCATATTTGAGTTCATCACATCATAAGGTTTGGATAAGTAAGTACCTATACCACCAACCTTAGATGCTAAATGAATTACCATATCTTTATCTTTGAATAGGTGACTTACTTGCTCATAGTTTGTTAAATCATAGTAAACTAATTTTATATCTGATTTAACTTCTTCTAAAAATTCAGTCTTGCCTCTTTCCAAATTATCAATTACCGTAACATCATGTCCTTGCTTAACTAATCTCTTAACTAAATGAGAACCTATGAATCCGGCACCGCCTGTTACTAATATTTTTTTCATTATAATCTTGCTTTTTCTTTGTTATTAAGATACCAATCAATAGTTTCTTTCAAACCATCTTCTAAAGTTGTATTTGGTACATATCCAAATGTTTCTTTGAATTTACTCATATCATAGAATCGTTTAGGTTGCCCATCTGGTCTATTTGTATCCCAAACAATCTCACCTTCATATCCTATTAATTTAGCTATGGTTTCATTTAATTCTTTGATAGATGTCTCAACACCAGTTCCTAAATTAAAAGGACCTACCTCATCACAAGCCATAGCATCTATGATTGCTCTAACGGTATCATCCACAAAAAGAAATTCTCTAGTAGCCTTCCCAGTTCCCCAAACTTCAACAGTTGGTGAATTTGATTCTTTAGCTGCCAAAAACTTTCTAATTAAAGCAGGTACAACATGCGAATTCTCTAAATGAAAATTATCATATGGTCCATATAGATTCGCTGGAATTAATACCGTTGTATTGAATCCATATTGTTGTTTATATGCCCAACCCTGTACTATTAGATTTTTCTTAGCCAATGAATACCCATACGAGTTCATATCAGGCAATCCATTCCAAAAATCATCTTCTGAAAATGGTACGGGTATTTCTTTTGGATATCCACACCCCGCTGCCAATGATACTACTTTCTCAGCACCATATTTGTAAGCAAAATGTGTTATATTAATACCAACCATTGCATTGTTGTAAAAAAACTCACCTGGTCTAGCTTTGTTTGCTGCTATACCACCAACTAAACCTGCTATATGCAATACTACTTCAGGTTTATTTTCTTCAAAATATTTCTCAACATCATTTTGATTGATTAAATTTAATTCTGTTGATGATGGAGTTAGTAAATTAGTAAACCCCTGTTTATTTAGTTCGATAATCAAGTTACTACCAACAAATCCGTTTGCGCCAGTTACTAAAATCTTTTTGTTTTTAAAATTTTCTATATTCATAATTTGTATTTTTTATTTTGCGAAAAACATTCCGTAGTTTACACGTCTTTCTGGGTTAATTAATTTATGCAATTCCAAATCTTCCAATGTATAGAAGTTTTTAGGATATTCTAAGTATGGGTCACCTTTATCCGAAAATGTTGCTTTCTCAAAAACATCACCCTCATCAAACCAACCTATTACACCAAATTGGTCATATCCTAAACTTTGCAAGTGCTCTAATATTTTATATAAGTTATCCTTTTCTTCTTCGTGCCACTCAAAACAAATATCATTAGCTTTTTGTGTCAATCCACTCAATACATTTAGTTCATATCCCTCAACATCAATTTTAATCAAATCAGGCATACCATATCTTTCAATCATAGAATCAACCGTTGTTGATTCTACTTTAATTGGAGCTGCCCAATTAATTGAGTTCTCACCTAAATGCTTACTACCTTTTGTAAATCTAGAGTTCTCCATAAATTCCGTAGATGCGGTAGATACTCCTGTTGCGTTATGGGATATATAAAAATTAATTTCTTCTCCCTCTTTATTAGAAACCAAATTGTTAAGTAATGAAAAATTGTAATTTGTAAAGAAATGCTGTGATACTGAATTACAAAGATTTGGATTAGCTTCAACAGCTATTACACTACAATCTTTATATTTGTTGAAACAAGTTTGTGTAAACTCTCCAACATTAAAACCGATGTCAAATATTAAATTCATATTGTTTATTTTAAAATGTATTCTTTTGGATAAAACTTCTCTCTTATTAAAGATGGTTCATCAGGGTGATAGTATTTTGGTGCTACTACTATTTTGTTTGGGTTTGGATTTACATAAGATGCCCACCATCCAAAACTACTAGCGTGCGATAATATATTATGGTCACAGCTCATTATCAATGAAAAATCATCTATTTGTTGATTACCTTCCGAAAATAGAAACTCATCTCCTTTAAAAAAACTTCTACACCAATCAACATCTATCTTATTATCTTCGTTAAATCGTTGTCCACCTGTGAATACTAAGAATTTCACATTCTTTCCCTCAAAAACTTTTTTAGCTTCATTGAAATATATTTCGTACATTCCACCAGGTTCAAATGCTTGAATCAATCCAGTCTGTCCATTTGTCATATTATCACCTCGTCTAACATGCACACTTACTATTTCGCAATTATGTTGTCCTTTAAGATAATCAATAAACTTAGTTGCTTTATCCAAATATTCTTGCTTAGGAGTAAGTTCTTTTTTAATTTGTTCTGATATATGTTCGAAATAAAATGTACTTTGAAAAAATCCTTCTATGGAAGTATTATCGGGTATATTAAAAAAGTTATCATCATACTTTTGCCAATTAGGTTCTTCATATAAATTTTGTAAAGTATTAACATCATCTTGCGTTAGATAATCACAATCAATATTAAACCTATCCAATAAACAAGTCTGTCCATGCCAATTCATTGTTTCTGGATTTGGTATCTTTACTTCATATCCATTCCTTACAGCCAATCCTTTCAAAGATGCATATTGGAATAATTGATTTCCCAATCTTCCCAATTCTCCTAATTTATGAAATGTTATCATTTATTTTACAGTTTCGTTTAATAGGTTTACTAATGCATCAATTTTCTCCATTTCTAAATGCGGATGATTTCCAATATACCAACTAAAGTTATGTATATGTTGCACATTTGGAAAATCGGCGTGATTGATATCAAAGTTCTTTCTTATGTATGGTTGTAACAATTGATTTCCACCACCAGACAATCCTCTCCTAAATTCAATTCCATTTTCAGATAGAGTTTGCTCAATTTTATCTCTCAATTCAAATGAGTTATCTTTCATAATCAAAATGAATGCGTAGTTAGATTGTCCTTCAATATCTAAATCAGTAACAAATACATTAGAATCAATATTCTTAATGAAATGATTAAAGTTCTTAACACGATTTTGGTTTTGAACATCCAACTTAGGTAATTGACTTAGTCCCAATACAGCGTTTATTTCAGTAGTTCTGAAATTATGTGCTGGTGTTATAAAGATAAAATCCTTTGATAGCATTGGATTATCATCAATATATTTCTGTCTCATAGTTTCATCGCTCATTTCTCTAGCCATACCATGTGAACGTAATGCTCTAAGGATTTGGTAGAATTCATAATCGTTTGTACTAATAATACCACCTTCAATTGTACTCATATGATGTGCAAAGTAAAAACTAAAATTACTAGCATACCCAATTGAACCAACTTTTTGTCCTTTGAATGTTGCGCCATGTGATTCGCAGCAATCTTCAATTAGTAATATACCTTTCTCATTACACAGTTCAACCAGCTCATCGGTTAGTGCATTTAAACCCAAAACGTGAGTTATAAATATTGCTTTTGTTTTATCAGTAATCACACCTTTCAACTTATCAATATCAAAAGAAAGATTGCTCATATTAATATCACAAAAAACAGGTTTGAATCCACTAAATACAACAGATGATATATCAGAAATCCAAGTTAATGGTGGTACGATTATTTCCCCATCGTTACCATGCATATAACTTAATGCTAACATAGTTAATTCATTTGCTGATGCTCCCGAATTTACCATCACACTATATTTTGTGCCTAACCATTCATTCCATTTTTCTTCAAACTCCCAAATCTTCGGACCATTAGTAAGTCTTGGTATTGGGTCTTGTTGAAGAAATTCTATTAGATTGTTGATATCATCTCTAAAGATATTATCAGTCATCAAAGGCATTTTAAAATTATTAATCATTTGTAAATTATTTTTCGTTATAGTAATCACCCCATTCAACTAATATAGTTGATTTCCCATCAGTTCTATTGTAGGCCTTCTGATAAGCCTCAAATATTTGCTCAGGCTCATCCAATCTAATAACCTCAACATTGGTTAGCATCTTATCAAATGCTTCCGTATAATCCCCAATATGCTGCCATTGTGGATGTAGTGGTCTTTCCGAACCAATTGCCGTTCTTATAATTGCTTTAGTTTTATAATCTGAAATCATTGGTAATTTGTCCAAATGATTTATTAATTGATTAACACCTAATAATAAGAAATTCCAACGAGGATATATTGAAACAGGTACAAACCCATTCATAGCCAACCCATTAGTAATACCCATTTGCATATCTTCATTTACAGGCATTTCCATTAACTTATCAGTACTAACATCTTTTAAAGTATTAGTCATACCAGTACCAGCATATTCAACCGCTTGGCCAATAAAGATAGTATCGTTTTGTTCACCCAACCACTCCATAGAGCGTTTTAATTCATCAAAATATTTCATATATAACTTTTAAAATTGTATTCTCACACCTGTTCCAGCGTGTGGGTATTTGTTTTCATATTCATAGTAGATAATTTTACTCATATCTCCATGATGTGTAAGTTTGTGTAGATTCCAAGTTTTCAAAGTATCAGTACAAACTGATTTTGAATTATTTTCAATTACAAATGTTATTGGTAAATTAAAGTTTATTGCGTATTTGTAATTTTCAGAAAAACATCCAGTTTCAGATGTCATATCTCCAACAAAACAATAAACATGTCCTTTTTTATTTTGTAATTTATTTGCTAATGCAACACCAACTGCAATTGGAATGTTTCCTGTTACAATTGCTGATGAGAATACTTTATAATCTTTGAAGTTTAAAGATATTGATTTACCCGCTTTAATTTCATCCAACAATAAATCGGATGGTACTCCTTTCAATAAACATTGATAGTGACTTCTCCAAGAACAAAATACCCAATCTTCTTCTTTTATGTTTTCAAATATTTCCAACATCTTTTCTTCGTTGTTGCTATACAAATGTACAGGTGCTTTTATTTCTTTATTCATAAAAGCTTCACATACACTATCTTCAAATTGTATTAAACTTTCTTTTGTGTGATTTGTAATCATTTTTATTATTTTATAAATTTACTCCCTTTGTAATTTTCTCTATACCAATCACTTGTCTTCTTCATCCCTTCTAAAATATTAGTAGTTGGTTTCCATCCTAACATTTGTTCAGCTTTTGTACAATCCAAAATTACAGTTGTTGGTATATTTGGTTTTGATGTGTTATATTCTAATGTAAGTGATTTATCATTAACAGCCATAATAGCATCTGCTAATTCTGCTATTGAATATGCTCTACCAGCACCACAATTGAATAACTCATACTTAGTATTTTGCTTATCAATTATCTTTTCAACCATATCAATTAAATCATCAATATAAACAATATCTCTCTTAGCTTCACCAGTTCCCCAAACTTCTAATGTGTTTTCCGAATTGATAATCTTATTAATGAATGCAGGTACTACATGACACTTATCTAAATCATATTTATCATAAGGTCCAAATACATTTGAGTGTCTAATTGCTGTGAATTTAGTTTCTCCTATTTGAGAATAAAAATCACACATATTTTCCAAATATACTTTAGTGTTACCAACACCATAATAGTTAGGATATATTCTATCAGCTGCTGACCAATCTTGCTCAGATTGTGCTACATCTTTTGATTGATACATTACTGTACAACTAAAGAATATAAGATGTTGAACTTTATTCAATACAGCTTCTCTAAATATCCAAGAGTTCATAACTGCGTTATCAGTTACATGCAAATATGGACTGTTGATAACATCCTTTGCTCCAGTTGTAGTTGCTGCTGCCTGAACAATGACATCCTTTCCTTTCATTATTTCTTTAACAGCCGATTCATCTCTTAAATCAACTTTTATAAATTCTACACCCTCAACAGGTTCGTATTTTTGTTCAGAAAAGTAAGTAGCAGTTATTTTATATTCTGAATTCTTTGAAAAGTGTTCAACACAATTTCTTCCAATAAAACCACTACCACCGCATATAAGTAAATTTTTCATATTAATTATTTATATAGTAAGCTATACCCACTTCCTTAGAGTGTTTAATTAAAGTTATATCCTTTCCAATTTCACTTAATACTTTTGGAGTACCATATCTATCCGCATCTAAACAAGCATCATGAAATGCAACAATACCATCCTTCTTTACTAATTTAGAATAATTTTCCCAATCCAATTTTACATATTCGTAACTATGGTTACCATCAATAAAAACTGCATCAAATTCTCCAAATGCTTTAGCTTTATTTATTACAGATTCATCAATAGATGAACCATATACAAAATGCTCTTTATTTTGATTATGTAATAACTCTCTATTAGAATAGTTTGCTATGTTTTTGATATCATACTCAACAGTTACAACTTCATCACAAATCAAACTCAAACAAAAATGAGTTGAACCAAAATGACCTAATCCGATTTGTAAAACTTTCTTAACATCGTTCTCAATAAGTAACTTTAAAAAATCATAAAGTTCTTCTCTTATTTGCTGGATGATTTGCGGTTTACTATTTACAATATCTTCGTTTGGGTCAATCCAAAGTTGTTTATATGTTTCGTAGTTATGTACTAAATATTCACTACCTCTATGCTCCAACATAAGAAGTACATCATTAATCTTCTCATCGGTTGTTGAATTTTTATGCTTCTCTTTGAAGTATGTATTAAACCAATTATAGTATGCCATTATTTATTTGTTTTTAATTTTGTATCTTCACCATTGAAAGCATCATATCTTCCCGTATTATCTTTGTTTTGTTGATACCACTCATAAGTTTCTCTAATACCATCTTCCAATGAAACAGTAGAAACAAACCCAGTTGCTTTTAATCTATCAATGTTAGCAACTCTAGCATCATCACCAGTTGGTTTGGTTGCATCTAATACAATATCCAACTGCTTACCAGAAACTTTAATAGTAGTTTCTACCACAGTTCTAATTGTAATTGCTTCACCATTACCAACATTCACAGGCTGTGCAACTTTATTAGCTACCATATGCATTGCTGCTCTAGCTACATCTCTAGCGTGAATGATATCTCTCTTTGATAATCCAGTTCCCCATACATCAACTTGCGTATCTGCTTCTGAAACCTTTCTTACTAAAGATGGAATCAATGTAGATGTTCTTAAATCAAAGTTATCAAACTTACCATAAATGTTTACAGGCTTAATAATTGAAATATTTCTTTTACCAGTTTGTTGCTCATATGCATCAATTTGAACTTCAGCCATTCTCTTAGACCAACCAGCAAACCAATCATTGCGTGATGGCATTTGGTCCCATAATTTAGATTCTTCAAATATCTCAGCCGGTCCGTATGTACCAACAGTTGATGTGTACAATCCCCACTCCATAGTTTCAGAAGCGTTCATTGCCGTAATCATATTTGTATTCATCAAAATAAAGTTAGTGAAGAATGCGTAAGGCTTTTCTTTTACTAAAACAGGCGAACCTTTAATACCTGCTATATGGAATACATAATCTTGTCCTTTAACAGCTTCAAAACAATTGTTAATATCTCTCAAATCTGCCTTTATATAGTTTACGTTCCAACCTGCTTCGAAATTGTTTTCATCTAATGATATTGAAGTTACTTTAGCTCCTTCTTTTACCAATAGTTCTACCAATTCTCTACCTACTAGTCCAGTTCCACCGGTTACTAATACTTTCTTTTCTTTAAATGTTATCATAGTTTTTGTTTTTCCAATTTATTAATGTTTTATCTTTTGTTTTTATAAACTCAAATATATTTTCTACTGAATATTTTTGAACTTGCTCATATGCAGCTTCAATGATTGGTATATACTTTTCAAAATTAGTATCAACATCGTTTAAGATATCTTCTAATTCTGAATTATTTTCGAAGTATATGAAATGTTTATTTGGTTCATAAAAATCTTCTATTAAATTCCAAGGGTCTTTTTTACAAAGTATTAAAGATTTACAAGTAGCAATTTCATGCGTTCTAACTTTAAATTGTGGTAATATACCATCATTTGTGTAAGAGTCCCAAATCTTAAGTTCATTTCCGTCATAGCCCGGATTATATTGAATGCTTGGTGCTTTATATAATTTATTAAATGTAAGTGAACTTTTTGATTTACTAACTTCTTTTAATTTATCTTCGGTTGATATATTAACGTGCGTACATTTATTATATTCGTATGGATGATGCAACCAAGTGTTTTGTTGAGATGTGATATATTTGTAAGGAAACTTACTAATAACATCAATTGCCCCAGCATGCTCATCTCCATTTATAGAACCAAACCAAGAAGATACTGCATCATAGTTTCCAAATGAATCCAATGAATAGTTTGTGTATGGATATGGAATGTATATAAACTTTTCATAACCAAAGTGTTTATTCATAAAAGCACAAGTAAATGGGCAAACACAATATACTTCTGTAAACTGCTCATATGCATCCAAATAGTAATAATTTGGTTTTAATAAAAATTCACAAGGTGACCAATGTGCCAATAAAGCCTTTCTATCATATTCCACATACTCGCCCAACATATAAGGTGCATCTATAAACTGAACTCCGTTAAAGAATAAATCTTTGGAATTTTCATCAGATAGATTATCTAATATTTTTTGGATGTATGGTATGATACCATATGGTGCATCTCCACCAAAATTTTTAATTACCCTCATTATTCTATAACTTTGTTATTTTTAAAAACAGTGAATTCAGTTAAATCTCTATAACCATTTAATTCACCTTGGTCTGAATTATGTATTGCTAAGTTTTGAAACATTGCCAATCCATGAGCTGCTTGTTGTGGAGTCATATACATATTCCATCCTAAGAATGTAATATCATCATCCTTATAATATTTCTCACTTCTACCTTCGTAACGAGCTTTCTTAAACCAATCAGCTGCTTCAGCGTTATCCGTTAAAATCATACCACCTTTCCAAATTGGTAATATTTTTTTAATATGAAATGATAATCCCATAAATGTTCCGGGCATATACATATCTTTTGTTAATCTCTTAGCCGCATCCCA
>Ga0222712_10002650_pt1 | contig 20217 bp, 27 predicted proteins | sample C33_657DmetaG_FD_165043 | JGI IMG/M metagenome (GOLD analysis project Ga0222712, IMG submission 165043) | Estuarine water microbial communities from San Francisco Bay, California, United States - C33_657D | ecosystem: Environmental > Aquatic > Marine > Unclassified | place: USA: California... | reverse complement strand
CATAACACATGCACTTCCTTTTTGGTTTATCTGCAACCAAAAGACAATATCGGAGAAGCGACCCAGCGTTTTATCGATATTTATTCCGAAAAAGGTCGCGTTCTCTGCTGAATACCTTATATTGAGAAAGCTTTATTGGGTCTATGAGCGTTCTCTGCGATAAAGAAATTCGTCGTCTTGCTGAAGACGAAGAGATGATTGCGCCTTTCCAGGATCGTCTTGTCAGTAAAGAAAATGGGCGTCGTATTCTCAGTTATGGACTGAGTTCCTACGGATACGACATTCGTCTGTCGCCAGAGCAATGCTTGATTTTTGGGCGCATCTCCGAAGGCGAGTGTGATCCCAAAGACTTTAAGCCTGAGATCCTAACCAATGCCGAACTTTTAGAGGACGAGAAGGGCAAATATTTTCTGTTGCCTCCTTATGGATATTGTTTGGGCGTGGCACGTGAGCGCCTCAAGCTTCCTCGTGATGTGACCGTGGTGGCGGTCGGTAAATCTACATACGCCCGTTCAGGTATTCTCGTGAACATCACCCCGGCCGAAAGTGGTTGGGAAGGTTATCTCACTTTGGAGATCAGCAACTGCACGGGACTTTTCAATCGCATTTACGCCGATGAAGGCGTGACTCAGCTGCTGTTCTATCGCGGGAATCCTTGCGAAGTGAGTTACCAAGATCGCAAGGGTAAGTATCAAAACCAAGCCCCAGAGGTAGTCTTTAGTAAAGTCTGATCAACTAAAGGAATCGCGCCAGCTATAGGGTCTGCCGGTACTGGATTGTGGTTTATTGGGGTAGTTAACACTGCCCCTCCCCCCTGGTGCATCTCCCAGGCTTGGAAGAACAACCCCACCACGAGAAGACGGATACCTGCCAACCGAGTTTCCCATGATCGGATAACGTGTCTCTGCTTGTGCCCTGTGTTTTCCAGCGAGTCGAGAAGCCTTCATAAAACGTGAGACTCGGTTCTGTTGAATTTCGTTGGCTGTATCTGCCGCATTGGCCGTAGCTCTTTCTCCAGGATCTAAACGTCGCAAGTCAACGTCGTATTGACGTTCTGGCGTCAGGTCTGTAACTTCACCACCTGAGGATCCAGAATCTTGCCTGGGATCATATTGCAAGCGTCCTCTGTATCCAATCGATGTGTCGACTGGATCGTTGGCGTTTTCTCTACGTGGGTTATAAAATCTTGCCATGTTAATATTGTAATCGAAGCAATTCGGGCCAAGATATTCTCATGCACGGTTCTGCAGACTACAATGATGGGCTCGGTCAGAACATCATTGATGAGCTTATGTGTCGTTGTTTAAATCAGGCAACTTTTGGTACTGATCTCGACAACGAAGAAAATGATGTGCCATTATATGATCAGTACAATCGTGGTTTAACATTATGCCAAGAGGAGAGGCCAAGGCAAACGCTGGAACTCGAGGGGGCACGGCCTGGACTGACGGGTTACATTCCATCGATGGAAGAAGCCCTGGAGATGGGGGCGGATCCGCGCCCGAAGAGCTTGGTGTTGGAGCTGGAAGAACCGGACGAGAAGGAAGTGATGCTATCGGCAATGCGACGTGGTTTGCTCCGATAGAAGAAGTGAGTGATTGCCCAGGGGGGGTGTGCCCGGTTCCCTGGGCAGTAAAGGAAGAGATACCTGTTTTGCAACCTGATACAGTTAACCATCCACCTCATTACACCGATGGTGGTATCGAATGCATCGAGGCGATTGAATCCCAGCAAACACTGGAAGAATTCCGCGGCTATTTAAAAGGTAATATCGTCAAATATATTTGGCGGGAGCAACATAAAGGCGGAACAGAATCACTGAAAAAAGCTCAGTGGTACCTGAACCGCCTTATTCAACTTGACGAAGTTCAGAAGGGCTGAAGATCTTCGTCGTCGTCATCATCTTCAAAGATGCAGGCGGCAGCAAGCTCGGCTAACTCCAGGTCGGTGGGGATGTCAAATTCAATGTTGACATTCTCATCGGCCATTAACGATTTAACTGCATACCACTCCATAAGGCGTTGGTGGTACAGGTTTAAGAGTGCACCATATAACTGATCCCAAGTCATCTCTTGGGCCTGCAGCTCGGCCTTCCTCATTGAAAACTGAAGCTCTAAAGGAAGCTCAAACTGACGGGGTTCAACCGATCTGTCCATTCCTAGTCGCATACTTCAATTAGAACTATTCTAGGGCTAAATGTCGCAGATACCTTTTAGCTCAAAATCATAAAACTCAGACCCGCTCCAGGGATCTTCTTCAATTCGAAAATTGTTGGCAAACTCTGACAGAGTATAAGGATTGATGGCCTCCTCCAGAATGCGGATAGCGTGTACCTGGTGAGCGGCCGCCGAATAATTCCGAAATGCTGTCAATAAAATGTCAGCTGAAATCAATGTGCTGTCATTGACCTCACGCAGAAAAAGTAAAACCTCTTCTTGACGACGGTGAAGAAGAGCGCCGACCATCTTGTGTTCTTGATCAAAAACCCACTTGGGAATCTCTTCACTGGCACCACGCCAATCTTCCTGCTCTAGGCAGTCGATGATGTTGCTGTAAAGGAAAGAACTCCAGCCAACGGAATGAATGAATGAGAGTAAAGCCTGGTGCATGGATTCATCCAGCCCAAGATTTAACTTCTTTAGTTCAGTATCCAGTACTTCTAACTCGTGGTACAGGTACTCCAGGGCCTTGCGTTTCGTGCAGAGATGTCCTCGCCTGACTGGAGATCCGTCCGGGTAATACTGGGTGCCGTAACCAATGGTGTACGGCTCACCACCAGTGGCTGGATCTGGGTATGCCTTCTCGTTATACCCTTCATATTTTCTGATTAATTCAATTGCCGCAGAAAAATCAGACATAAGGGGTAACTAAGTTACCCCCAATCATACACAAATTATTTACCTTGGCCGCGAGTTTTTTTGCGTCCATGATTAGGCAAGGAGTGTAATCCTTGGCCCTGTCTCGTCTTTTTCGGTTTGGACTCAATCTTGACGGACGCAGTTGACTTGGGTTTTGCCATGGTGGACTGAGGTAGACCTGCACAGTTTAGCGAAAAAATCTCGGATTACCACTTCACCTTGTGGGACCAGTACCGTGCTGACATCTTATCTGGATTGGGATCTTGAGCGTTATGGCGGGCATAATAAGAACGCTTGCGTGCTTTATCTTTGGCACTTTTCGGATTCTTCCCAGCGCCCTCTACACCTTGCTGACCAAATCTAACAATACGCTCTTCTCCTCCCTCACATGCTTTGACAATGTGACTCTTGGTTTTATGTCCAGGCGTGCGTTGTGGCTTATTGCAAGCCATCTTGTCCTTCTGGTATCGCTTGGCTGCAGACACCGCCTTCTTTGGTTTGTCCGACATAATTAATGTGAACTAAAGAATGGTTCTCTTCTCTCTCCCAACTCAATGCCTGGAAGGGATCTTGATCAATCCATCTTTCAATTCTATTGAGCCTAGCCTTAGAAAAGAAATCTTGTTGTAAATACCATTCATGTAATTTATAAGAAGCCTTAGAAGCGTTGCAACGACGGCAAGCAGGAACCAAATTTTTTCGCGTGGTCTCTCCAGATTTATGACGTGGAATAACGTGATCTAAACTTGTGGCATCATCATCACAGTAAGCACATTTATGATTCCATGATTTATATATTTCATCTCTAAAACGTTTCTTTGCTAACTTTGGCGTGACTTCAACGAGTAAAGCGATAGGCTCATGCTCGCTGTAATACATGCTTTTGGTTGCCGTTAATTCATTCTAATTTCTTTAAGCTTTACAGAACTTCACCTTAGCCTTAAAAAAGTATGAATGCCCTTGACCAGGGGCTTTAACCCGTTACCGTACGAGAGTCGTTCACCCTGACGCCTACGTCATGGCTCAAACTAGAGGTTGGGTTTCCGTCGCTCGTGCGGAGGAACTCCTTGGAATCAACCGCAAGGAACTCTTCCGTATGCGCGATGATGGCACTCTAAAGCTAGGTCCGCACTTCGCTGCCTTCCCTGGGTGCCTGTCTCGTGATAGCTATCGCTGGAATGTAGAAGCTGTCAGGAAACACCTGCGTAAACAGGAGAAGATGCCTGTGGCTGCTTGATGCTTTTGTAATGGTTCTTGCGTATTTTGTACGCCAAGAGAAGATCAGTTACATTGACATCAATTGCCTGATGCGCCATTAACCTGTACAACTGAGACAAGAAAGGGGGAATACGGTCTTGTACTTCGCAAGGCCGTTTTTTTTGCAAGTTAAACAAGACAACCCACTGTGGATGCAGCGGGTGAATCGGACGTTTTTTACCAGGTACGATCAGTGTGTTGTCTGGACCCCAATCAAATGAAGTAAGATCTTCTGGGTTAACGCCGTAGGTGGCGATCACGCCAAACAACCAAGCCGCACCTTTATTGGTGCGTTGAGAGTCCAGCTGGAAAAACGCATCTACGATCCGCTGGTCCACAGGGATGGGCTGAGTCATGGTTGAGATGAGCTGCGTCCCCAGAACCTAAGAATCGTAGATCTCTGGTCGCCGCTTCTTAAGGAATTCCTAACAAGTCTTATGAGACTTAAGATAAGTATACCTTATTTGTAAACACTTATTACGGATTGTAAGGTTTGCCTTCCTTATCAAACATTGTAAAGTTTTCCGCAATTACGTAGGAAGCGGGAACGTTAAATAATTTTTGTAAGTAAGGCAAGAGATTTGGGGATTGGCAGTTATAAGGAGGAACATCCATTAAGGACAGTGCTTTTCTGGTCATTTGAGCTGCTCGCACTTGCCTTTGTTCTTTTTCCGTTTGTTCTACAAGGTTTTGTTCCCATCTAGTCATTGACTCAATTTCAACTGGAAAATCAGAAGGCTCTGGTGGAAACACGCCATCTTTAAAACGCAAAGCGTAAATATGCTTGCAATAACGCATCTCATCAAGTAAAGGGCTCCAGTTGTCTGTTAGAGATGTAATAACAGACTGAGAAGAAGAGTAATCATTGTAGGTTGGCATCCCCTCTGGGGTTGAATTCTTGGTTCCAGGATTAGATATGCTTCTTAAATAGGTTGCGCCAAATTCACGGTACACACCTGGGTTGTCACGATTTGAATTAAATTTTGTAATGTTATCAGTCGAAGAACCCGGATCCACTGCGTAGCCAGGGGGGTTGTAAACATTAAGAATGCTCTCCTGGTCGATCGGAACCATTGCGGAATTCACTATACGAGAACTTGCTTCAAAAATCTTTGTGGTTCCAGGATTAAAGATGCTTCCTGTTCCGGCGTCTCCGTCAATTTCATATTTAAAATTAGTGCCCGGAGTTACTTCTTTGATTTCATAGAAACCATCGCCAATAGTATCTACAGTTCCCTGTACTGAAACAAAGGTATTAACAATAGGAGGTACTGTGGTAACAACTGTTATTGTCGATCCGTCTGCAATTATTTCATCGAATAAAACAGGTGTAGACAGAACAACAGTAGTCGTTTGTTCAAATCGACCAGGCTTAACAGAAGCTACGCTAGAGATTGGAAAAGATTTCTTTGATGATCCACCATCTGAATTGTGTAAAGAACGATAATCTCTATGCGTAAAATCTTGACAAGAACAACAAAATCTTGACCCTGTATTTAAGAAACGTCCAATGTTAAAACTTGCTTGAGAAGGTGTTTTGTATTCTTTGTCAGGTGTAATTTCAATTGAGCCAGCTTTTTTAAAAGTCAATACTCCGTTGAATGGATCAACGTCTAACAAAACGGCTTGTACATATCCGTATCTTTTTTGCGTGTTTGGATCAATGCTATCTGCGGTAATTAAAGGACCATTCTCAACTACAATTCGATCTTCAAATATCTCAGTATTCATAGGCTTTAAGCCTTCTGTTTGTCCTGGAACAGGAATATAAAAGGGCGGCGGCAAAGGGTTGCCACTGCTCCAGGTGCCATTTAAGGTTACGTACCAATTGCCAGAATCTTCAGTTATAGAAGAAATAGATAAAGTATTTGCGCTAACAGGATCTGTTAATTTATCGGTTCTGGTAGATCCTGCATATCTTCGGACGGCCCAGTGCATGCCAAGATCTCGGTTGTTTGTAGGGAAGCCTACAAACACACCTGAAATAACCGGGTACGGGTTGACGTTTGGATCTATACTTCCTGAAGGTGTTGGAATCTGATATTCAAAAGGATATGAAAAATCATTGTTATATGCAGTAGCCGTAGCTAATTCATATCCCCGTCGCCAACGGGACCAGGCTGATTCTCTATTTGAAGCGGATAAAGAACCAGGTACAGAACCTTTAGAAAACTCAGATGAAATTGGATTTAGTTTAAAGTCGTCCGAGCTTTTTGATTTAAAGAAATTACTGGGAGCGCCAAAACCGCTCCTCTTTTTCTTTGTCATTTATCAAAACAATCCACCTTGCGCATAAATGTGCGCACCCGGTGTGTAGCCAGAAATATTCGGACCCTCGGCAAGAACGCCTACATAAATACGATCGCCACGTTCCAGGTAAATACCCTTGTTGCGTAAAGGTGAGCCTTTGCCCAGGCCTTCCGTACTGCCTGCAGCAGGCATTGGAACAGCAAGTTGGGGCATAACATCAGAACAATCAACAATGCTATAATTTGCTGGCACTGTTTTTGCAAACAGAATTCGATAGTCGCCGCTTGCGGGAATTGGAGTAGTTTTATTACGTGCTTGATAAAAAACAAAAGTTACTGCTGGCTGATAACCATATGCAATACCTTGATATTGGAATCCACTTGTAGTACCTCCGGAATAGTTAATGGCTGTATTGACCGCTGCAAGAGTGCCGGAACCAGTATAGGTATAATAACCTACGCCACTTGCGGTACCGTTTGTTAATATTCCAGTAGAAGCAATATAAACAGCTTGGCCGGTTTTCAAAGCAATATATTCTCCCGAAGTGATATCCTCTACCACAAAATCAGGCTCACGGTAGAAATCATCACGTGTAATGGTGATTGAATCAATAACCCCACCGTTGTTATTTTCTTCGCTGAGAGTAGCGTCCATATCCACCAAAATGGAGGGCGCTTGGCCACCTTGAACAAATAACGTGTTATTGGCTTGGCTGCCAACGGTTTGCGTGGTTACACGTACCACGTCAAACAAAGGGCGGTCAATGAACAGTGGCTGTTTGTTCGAGCTAGTGGAAGACATGTACGCTTACTCTCTATTGAATCAATTATATGCTTGCATTCTAATGCAAGCAAGTCTGTTAGAACTGAGTCAACGACTCCAGGAACGGTGTCCTTGGCGTAAATAAAGACGCCGTCGAAATGTCAGTTTCAATCTCAGTCATTGGACGCTGGAACGCAGTTTTAAACAACTGCTCACTCAATGTTGGCGTGGCGCTCTGATTGTTAAATAAGAAATTCTGAAGAAGAAATCCTTTCAAAAAATCTTGAACATTATTATCAGAGCCTTGATTCGCCTGCGTCTGTGGCTTTGGTGTGGGATTGGAGCCACCAAGGATTTTTTTCACATAGTTCTGTGTCTCCTTGAATGGAGGGATGCCGCCATACCTTTCAACGTTGCCCGGACCAGCGTTATAAGCCGCCAGTGCTTTGTCGTAAGAACCAAAACGCTTGAGCTGTTGGCTCAGATAACGAGCGCCACCCGTCAAACTTTGAACGGGATCATAGGGATTGCTTACACCAAGACCTTGAGCGGTTCCTGGCATAAGCTGGACTAGACCAGCCGCACCTGCACTGCTCTTTGCCTTTGGATTCCAGCCGGATTCCGCGCTTACAAGACGCAGAAAGATGTCTTCATTTACACCAAAGTCACGGGCTTTCTGCCGCGCAATTTCTTTAAGTTGTTCGCTGGTGTAAGACATTGGTTTCTGCTTATGCTCCTACCCAATTTGAACTTGCCCTGAGACCGGGAATAAACACTGTTTGAAGAGTAAGTGCGACTGCCAGATGAGTCAGGGTTTGTTTAACAAATTTGGGACAGATAATCATGGTTTTAAAGCAACAACACTGGCCCCCATGAATCAAAGATTCGTGTCCAGCAGGCTGGGCTTACATGCAGAGCAATGCCAGTTTATTATTGATTGCCGTACTGACGAATGCCGGAAAGTAGTTGTGCGAATAAATCAGAACGACGTTTAGTTGCCGGAGTTTCAAATGAAGCATCTTGGAATGACATGCCTCCCATCTGCTGCGGGGAAGCTGCGGAAGGAGAGGGCAACTGCGGCGCGGGTGGAACTAAAGTGTTTGGACCTCCCATTACCGCCTGATACATGGCGTCTGAAGCATCTGAGAATACTGGAAGTGCGCCAGGCATTGGTGTGATGTCAGGACGAATGCCTGTTGCATCAGCCGGCGCAATAGCATTTAACATTGCAACCGACTCCGCAGGTAACTCAGGCAGGGGTGCGCCACCTGGATACAGAGTTTTTTGAATCACGTCATATCCAGCTTGACCTGGTTTAACTTGCTTGGCAAGACCACCATGTTTAGAAGCCCAGATCTGCATGCCAATATCTTCTGCGGCTTTAATTTGCTCAGGTGTAGCTCCGGGGGCGACAGCTTTTAATCGAGCGTCTTCGTAACGCTTAAGCTCTGGGTTTTGTGCTGCCATCTGAGCAACACGCGCCTTTTCCTTTTGGTAGGCACGTTCTGTTGCTGGAGCAGCAAGAGGAGCAACAGAAGAAGAGGGGTAGGCGGACCCGGGGGGCATATAGGTCGGGCGCCCGCTTGCAATGTCGTACTCAATGCCGCCAACGGTATATGTACCGTAGGTGGAGTAGCCTGCTGGCCTGGTTGCTTGCTTTTTAATACCGCGAGTACCAATTTGGTTACGATTTAAAAAATCTGCAGCACCCTGCAAAGCACCTGGAATACCGTTCACCACCTGGCCCAGGTTAAAACGATTCAGGTAATCGTAAAGATTGTCAGCCATGATTAGCGCCAAACCTCATGAAGATAAAGACGAGAGCCCACTGCAGTGTCAGCAGGACCAGGTAAAGCTTGAATAAACTCCGCACCTGAGCGTTCATAACGATATCGAGCCTGGAAAGGATCTTTGTAGTTAGGAACGTAAAGAATGCCGGCAAGACGGTTGGTTTCGTAAAGATAAATCTCATCCCAAACCTTTAATGCCTCTTTGGCATTAGTAGAGCGAATTGTACGGTCCACGTCACCGAGGATACTTTCAATTCGCGTAGAAGGTGTCGATGCAACTTCTGTTTTCTTTTCAGCCGTATCGCAACGACCAAGCTGAATAACAACCTTGTCGTAGAAGTATGAATCCGGAATGGTATTCATTGCTTCTTCCAGACGGGCATAGTCACCCGCTGGGACAGACACGGTAAAGTAGCCCAGGTGATACCTAACTCTACTTTTGTCAAAGTCAGATAACTGCACGTCTACCTTTCGTTATAGTTTAATTATAAAGTAAGCAATTTACCCAATATCAAGTGGGGAAGAACTCATGTACTGAGCGAGCAGTTGCTGCGCCATGCTTTGCCTTGGAGCAAAAGCATCGGCTAGCGCTTGCTCCATAATTGACTCTTTAAGTGTTTTTTGTTTTGGCTTTGTTGCTTCAAGTAAAGTTAATAGAGTTGATAAATCATCCCCTGAAGAACTCTGTTGTTGTTCAGCGGAAGCAATTAAATCTGCTCCGGGCATAATATCGCTGAGCTTACCTTCTGCTGTTTTATAGCGTCCGGTGGCAAGCCATTCAAGCTGTGGATCTGTAATAGATTTTTTCCCTGCAAGTGCCAGGTGAACATGAGTATCGTGACCTGGATCACCAGGACCTAAGACCTCGTTAAACAAACCTAGCTGTTTAGCTCGCCAGCGAAGCTCACCAGTACGTTCTTTCCAGCTCTTAGGTTTTCCTCCTTCATAAGCAGGAGCAATGTCTGGGCGCCAATCACGTACATCAATCGCCTGACCAACAGGGTGATAACCCGTTGGAGAATGACCGCTGCCTACACCGCCAAATTCTGGATGTTCGCCAATATCTAATTTTGCGTACTTCTTTAGGGCACGAGCAACATCTGCAATAGTTCTTTCAGCCATTATCTTTTTGTTTTTATTTTAAGACGAAAAAACCCCTGGTTTCCCAGGGGCTTAATCTGTGGTAAATGGATTAAACCCTGATTAAGTCGGCTGCCAGAACTGCATCCCAGTCCACACGCTTAATCTGTTTTAACTGCTCAAGGCTATTAAACTTTTCACCCGATAAGGACATCTGAAGATCTTTAATCTCTCGAGCTGTCTTAATACCGATTCCTTTAATATGATCCGCGATCATTTGAGGAGTGGCGGTATTAATATTTAAACGTGTTTCGGGTGGGAAAGTACGAGGCTCTTCTTGGGCTGCCTTATCCTTAACCTGAAGAGTAGCAACTTTTTTAGTTGCAGCTTCGTCAGGGGTCAATTCATTTTTGTAAGCGGTATAAAGGCGACCGTCCTGATCTTCGACCATGAACCAATCGCCGTTATCCCATTCACTTACAACCTTGACGCGAGCGCCTGTTTTACGATGCTGGTAAAGCATAAAGACCAGATGTTTTGATTTCTGGTCTTAGTTTAACCTAATCAGCTAACAGTGCGGCCAAGAATATACTCTTCGATATCTTCGTAGCCAGGAGCATCGTCGGGTTGAATGTAGCAAACCTCGACAACGAAGTAGCCTTTCACGCCGGCATTCACATCGGAATCGGCCAGATACACACCACCAGACACGCTGGTGTCAGTGTTAGTACCACGGGCAAACACCTTGAAAGTAGTGGCATTAGTCAGGGACTTATACACACCAGAAGCGCCAAGACCAGCTGCACCTGTAGCGGTCAGGAAAGGAGTGGAGCCAAGTGCCTGAGCACCGGCACCAAACACAATCTTGCCGTTTGCATCACCAGAGGTAGTGGAGGTCAGGTTGGCTTGAGCGATAGGCTCGCCCACGCCGGTCACAGCCACAGGACCACTGGAATCGCGGCCAAAGGTCACCACGTTACCAGTAGAGGCGTACACGCCAGTGGCAACGCGACCATCACCCCAACCAGAAGCAACCGAGATCGCAGCGCGATACACGAAAGCAGGTTGGGTGGCACTGCCAGAGATCACCATGCCGGTGATGTCGGGACGGGTGTCGTCCTGGCGGTAAGGCGAAGGAACGATCACGTTCAGGGTTTGGCCACGAGTAGCGGCATCACCAGAGGCCCAGTCCACCACAGCGTAACCACGCTGCTGGAAGTAGCGGTAGCCAGGAACGGCCAGCACCGAAGTGGGGCCGCCCTTAGAAGCATCATTGCTACCGCTGTCGTTGGTATCAATGTTCTTGTACCAGCCGTTCAGGGCATTAGTCCAGTTACCTGGATAGATCTTTTTAGAAGACAAATAAGACATTTATTTCTCCGTTAAATTGGATTATTTTTTTATCAGAGAGTGCCGTCGTCAGAGACAAAGCTAAACGCAGTAGTCACAAAATCCTTGTTCAGGATTTCAAAACCAGCGTACAGTTGCCAAATCAGGATGATAAAGCGGCTGAAGTCATCGTTGTTATTGATGAGCACCTGAGCGTTAGGACCGCCGATGCCAACACCGATTGCCTGAGGACCAAAGAAGTAACCTTGGGCAACTTCTTGGTTGCTGTAGGAAGGAGTATCGGTGAAGCTTGCGCTAACAGTTTTAGTTGGGAAGTTGGTCGATTCGAAGAACTTCACACCTTCAAACTGAACACCAGTCGGCATCACAGGCTCACCAGCCAGGAAGTAACCCTGACCAGCTTGTGGACCCATGTAGAAGCTGGCGTTATTAGGCATCATGGGATTACCCATGTACAGGCCTTGGCCAGCATTGCCGCTGTAGCGAGCGATCTCACGGAAGTCTGGATCACGACGCAGGTGCATCATGAAAGTGGGATCGCAGATACAACGATACAGACCATCAGCGAAGGTCGGCACGTTGCGCTTACGGAGATCCTTAACAACGGTCAGCAGGTCGGTACGCACCTGGAACTGCTGCACTTGAGCAGCATACTCGGCGGCGGTATAAGCAACCGAGCCGTTGGCAGCCTTAGGCTTGCCACCAGGGAAGTAGTAACCACCTTGGGTGCTGGAAGCTTCACCATTTGCTTCTGCCTTGGCGAGCTCGTCAATAAAGACGCGGTCGCGCCAGCGGCGATAGTCGTCAAGCAGAGTCAGACTGCCGATCGACTGGTGGAACATGTTAAGGTTCCCCGTGTCCAGCAGCAGACGCTGAGCCGTGATTAAAGTCTCGCGAGCAATTTTGAAAGTGCTGGGCTGAGTTGGATCGCCCGGATCTGCAGGACCCGTGTATTCCTTAAGCACCACCAGAACTTTCTCTTTGGTGATGTTACGGCTGTTAGCAGTACCGATGGTTTGATCGGCAATACGCTCACGGCTGTCCTTAGTACCAGGGGTACCCCAGAACTTGTAGCGATCTAATTGAACAGTTTGACCGGGTTGACTAGTGAAGTCGTGAACAACCACGGGCTCCACAGCCATCTCGGCAATATAAGCGGGGTGGGGACGATAAAGTTCCGCACCTAAAATCTTTGGAAAATCGTTATCAATGAACACTTTGTTCTATCCTCCAGTGTCGCAGGAAGTTTTTTATCGGGTGAAAGAGTCAGACATTATTATGTCTTATCTAACACAAATTTTAGCAGTTAGTAATTTATTACATGTACTGCAGGGTGGGTATGGCCATTCGTGCCATATCCGTGTTGTTTGAGCCATATGCTTCGGGATCCATGCCTTGCTGGAATCCGGGAATCCCTACAGCTCCGGCTAGACTACCGGCTGCTAAACCCCCCATGCCGGCAACACCAGCCGCGAGAGGAATACCAACGCCAGCAGCGGCTTCTTTACTGACACCCAAATTAATGGCATCAGCAATAGGACCCATGGCCCCACGAACTGCTTTTTGGCGTTTGCTGCCAGCTGGAACTTTCTCGCCAATTGCTCCAAGTCCCTCAATGGCTTGAGATGCAAGAGCGGCACGAGCAGGGCCGGCATACTTACCAGCAAGTCGTGCAGCCCCTAAAGCACCACGGGCACCGAGACCTGCGGCAATACCGCCAAGTGCAGCACTACCGGGATCTTCGCCCTGTGCGGCAAGAGCCCCACCGACTGCCAGGCCGGCAGCGGCGGGGACTCCGTATGCAAGCAGAGGACGACGTTGTCCTAATGGTTGCATTTGCCTCACTCCATCACAAAGAGTTTGTTAGAAACAACATTGGGCTGAGCCTGGTTCAGAACGCGCCAGGCATTCTGAGGATCACGCGCCATCATGTCGTTAAAAGTTCCCCAGAAATTAGCGGGTTGCTGAGGTGCCTCCACGGCGGGAGGAGCTGGGAACTCATCGTAATAGTAGTTGGGATCAACTTCTTCAGTCTCATAGCCATAAGCCTCAAGATCCTCTTCACCTTCGTGAACGGGATATGGACCTTCTGGACCAAAGAAACGAAGAGTGTAATCGCTTAAAACATCAGGATTGGTGAGAATTTCGTTATAAGCAAGATTCTCCTGATGCGATTCAGTCGCAAACTCAGCGTAACCTTGAAGAGTCTCGGTCATTTCCTGACCCCAGGCAACGGCACTGTCAAGCAGGCCCTCAAGCTGAACCGCGTAATTATTTAGAATTGCGGGCGCTTCGCTTCCGAACGCTGCGAGTACCTGCTGGCTTTCCAGGCTCAGGTTCTCCGAGTAAGTTGGGGAAGAGCTGGGCGAGTAAGCCTGGCTGGTTGACCAGGTCTGCGGAACCGATTGTTGCGTACTTGGGGCGCTCGTCAAACCGTAGTTCGCCGGGGCGTAAGTCGTCGTCGGAGTTGATGGTTGACCCTGGAACGGGGATTGAACTGGTGCGCTCAGGAGGTTCACCACCTTGTTGAACGCCGACTCCCATGGATTGCTCTGAGCTTCCGGTTGGGATTGGGGGGCGTACTGAATAGGGCTCGAGGGTTGGTAACCCTGGGCCGCCTGAGGTACTGCCACCTGGTAATTCGCCGGCGCTGCCTGGTACGAGACCGGGGCTTGGCTCGGCTGGTAAGACGGAGTCACGTAACTGCTCGGCGCTACTGCCGGAGTCGGGCTCGTCTGTGGGATCGATTGGACGGTAGCGTCCTGCATAACTCATCTCCTTTTGTAAAGCCTCTAATGTTCGATACAGATATGGAGTTAAATCCAACCTGGGATCGGCAGCCATCGGAAGGTTCGGTGACTGCGGGTGAGGGGTCTGCATCAGTCCACCCACCAGGCGAGAGAATTGAGCAAAAGCGCCCTGTAGTTCACTCACCATCCTGAACGGGAACCCAGATAACATCTCGGCCCGTTCCTCATCCGTCTTAGACGGAAAGAGGTATTTCAGTGCTTCAATGCTATCAACACCTAATTCTTGTAAGTTACGTACCACAATTGAATTGTTGAGTACGTCTTGTGTAGAGTCCTCGTAAACGGGGCCTGTCCACCTCCACAGCATAGTAACATCGCCATCTGGAATGAGGCCTGTTACACCTGGAGGCACACTTTGTTGTTCGATGGCAACATTCAATGCTGCTTGAACTTGCTCTTCAAACAAAGACAAAGCTTCCCTGTAAGCATCTTTTTCTTCTCTGCTTGCTTTAGGAGAAGGCTCAACGGGACGCTCAATGCCCATTGCAGCAGCAAGAGACATCCGGAACAACTGCTCTTCCTGATAAATAATTAATTCAAGACAGCGGCAAATACCGTAAGTGTAAATTGCATTTGCTTTTTTCTTTGACGTTGCCGAAACGCGACCAAATAAAGACTTGTATTCAGTTGCAGTAACACCTGCAGAAATAGAAAGTTCGTCAACGCCACCAAGAGCTGTACGAATTTCTTCCCGATATTGACGAGCAAAATTGTTTTGATCACCAGTAATAGCATCTGGCACAATGTAGCCAACGCGATCGTTTGGCTCTAAGTTTGCAATAACACGTGGAACACGGATCTGACCGTCAACCCCACGAGAAACTGGATCCGATTTAAAACTGGAACGGCTTAATGGATTGGCGCCGGCAAATCCTGAGTTCGCTGCAATAGACGGACGTTGTACAACAGAATCACCACCTGCTTCCATCAGGTCGGTTTTGGGCCGAGAAGAAAGAAGGGTTGGATTGCCAAAGAACTGAACGTTCTTACGCATGGTGCGGACCAAATCATCATGCGTCACAATGTGATTGGCTACTGCGTCAAATTCGCCAACACCTTCTTTTGCAAACCCTTTGGGGTTGTTAAAGATTTCAACACAAGGAATAAAGCCAAGTGAATTTTTAAACGTTTTATTTTTCCCTGGGGTCATGCCAGATGGCATGTCAAAACTTAATTCTGCATCAGAATGTGTTTCTTCAATTTCGTTTGCTTTGATAGACAAACGGATATATCGCTTGGACCCAGGCTCACCAGTAATTGATGTGCCAGTGGTATTAACAATATTGATTCCGTCGTAAGAGCTGCCGGCCTTGCGGACCTTATAGCTGTAGATGATCACCACCTCTTCCAGCTCACCATCCACGTTGTAGTAACTGCGGTATTCGTGCTCGCGGAAATAATAAATTCTATAGTTTTGTTTTGTCGGCCTGATGTAGAAAATACCTTTGCCGTCACACAGAAAATAATCCCAGATCGAATCGAGCCGAATATCGATTTGATTGTATTTGATTACACGGTCGATAAAATCTTTGCGCTGTGCACCAAAGTTGTCTTGACCCGGAAAAAACTCAACCCCTTGGCGAATGCCAAAGAGTTTCATCTGGGCAAGATGGGACGCAACGACACCAGTATCTACAACCGTATTGGAATCCTTTTCCAAGTACGACTCAACGATTTCGTGAAGCCTGGCTTTTGCGTCGACTGCCATTATTTATTTTGCTTATTACTTAAATACTAGCAGTTTAAGTAAGATATGCACCGTTGAATCCCCCTTCAGTGTAGGCAGGGGGAAACACGCGATTACGGAATTCTTCTAAAAGTGCTTCAGTATTAATCTTTTGTTGCTCAGGATCTGGAATCACGGGCATGTTTGAATAATCACCCTCCAGAGGACCCATGTCAATGACATCACCGTAAAAAGGCTCCGCTTGAGCAAGTAATGCGCCCACGTTCCCCACTCCGGCAAGAGGTAGTTGCGGTCCCGTACGTTTAAGAAAAATTTCGCGCTCATTTGGATTATCTGTGCCCATTCCTTTGTTATATATTTTCATTTGGCGATTACTTTTTTTATGTGCTTCGGGATTGATTTGCAAGCCCTCTCCACCCATAAAGTTGCCGCCAGCAAGTTCATCAATGCCTAACCCGCCACCGTAATAAGGCATGGGAGCTAAATCAACAGGCTCCCCACGATACACCAAATCACTTAGCGCACCTGCGTTGCCAAGATATCCGCCGTAAATACTTTGAGACATGTTATATCTTGTTTTGTTTTATTCTACTCTTCTATAACTTCATAACCAGATAGGTCATAAACTTTGGATAGCACGATTCCGTCTCCGCGTACATCCCAATTCAGAATATCACCCTCTTGCCAACCAAGCTCTTCGATGATTTCTTCGGGAAAGGTGATGAACTGTTCTCCATTCTCATCTTCCTCTACCTCAAGAACGTAGCTTCTCATTTTGCTTCAAGCAGTTTTTCAACTAGTTTATCAAGCTTAGCGTTGATTTGATTAAAGTTATCATGCATTTGTTGAATCTCTCTTAAGAAGTCGGCCTTAAGAACGTACTCAAGAGGCATGCGTTTTAAGTCTTCTTCTAAAATGTCAATCCTTCTTTTTTGGGATCCAATGTAATTAAAGGCCTGTTGAATCTGGTCACTTTGACGGCCTAAAATTTTACCGGCTACCCAGCTTCCTCCAGTGACGGCTGATACTACGGCAGTCAAGCCGATAGCGACGTACTCTGGACCCACAATTCAAACTGCATTTCTTACAATTCTAAGTTCAGTAATCAAGTTGAAGTTGGCCTTTTCTTGCTAATCCTGTAACCAACCAGACCAATGCGTCGACACAGTCATCGTGACTACTAACACCAAAATTGGTCAACTCTTCAAACATGTTAGTAAAGTTGCGATACTTATTAAAGATGATTTTGCGATCCTCAAACATGCCCATGATCCCACGGAATCTCGCTAGTTTGTCAGCTCGAAATCCTTTGACTGGATGCCAAATTAAATTATAAAGACTTTCTTGATTCAAGCAAACACGTTTAAAGTCTGCTTCCAAAGATGCCTGATACTGCACTGCCTCGCTCCAAATATCACATGTGGAATAAGTCGGAAAGTAGTTATCATTTATATCCTTGCCAAGGATAGACCAATCGTTTAGGAGCTCTTTAAGCGCATCTAATTTCTCAAGGTTACCCATTACGCGCAATCGACGGTAATCAATAATATGAATGCGATCTCCAATGCGACCGCCAAGAACCATTACGGTGTAATCATTCTTCTCCTTGGTGCCAGCAGACAGGTCAACCCCAACACCCAGAGTATCAAATTCTGTTGAAATTTCAGCTTTAACAATCAGTTCAGGCGCAAGTGAAAGTTCATTTTGCCTGATGATTTGATTCATGTATTGAAAAGAGAAAGCGATAGGTGCTTGCCTTTTCTTTTCTTTTAAGTAATCTAATGACCACATTTCTGGCCAATACGAAAGCTCGTCTCCTGTTTTTTCATCATTTTGAATTGCAGATAAAACAATTTGTGTCCAGTTATTTTGTTCATTAAATGTTGTGGCATGAATATCGTCATGTCTAAATCGAGTTCCAAGGCAAATAGCGCGTCCCCCCTCAAACATGGTTGGTGCAATCACCGCATTCCAGTTATCCTGCATCATTTTTCTGATATCAGGATTGGAGATATCTGCAGCAGATTTAATGGCGTCATCAATCATGACGAGATGCGAACGTTTGGAAGTCACTGAACCTTTTAAGCCAGCAGCACAAAGCGTAAATTGTTCATCACCGGTTACGTCAATACCCGCAAATTTATGATCAATAGACCAGTATTCGTTACTGGTGACATTTTTTAAAAGACGAACTTCCGGAAAAACTTCTTGATAACGTTTGCTTTCAATGATGCGTTTAATGGTTGCAGATTTGGAACGTGCAATATCAACCGTATAAGAGAGGTAAAGAATTTGTAAAGGTCGTTTAGCTTGAGTGTGTATACCAATTGCCCAGGCAGTTAATAGGCCAAGTACCGTGCTTTTGGCGGATCCACGCGGCGCAAGCAAATCAACATTAGGGCCAGCAATGCGTAGTAAACAGCTGCTGTTTTCCTCCGTCACAAAATGACGATGCCAATCTTTGTGATGCTGCGCGGGAGGTTTATCTGCTACGTATTCACAAAAGAAACCAAAATCTTCGCGTGCTTTTTTTAAAGAATCAATATCTTTATGTGGCTTAATTGCGTAATTTTTAGAAGCAGCACGTGCATTCCTGCGATAAGCCAGATGAAGATAAGAAGGCACAACAAATAATTAACCAGTTATTGAATACTAACTTATTCTTTGGGTTCTTTACGTTTTTTGTTTTGATATATACGTGCCTTGTCTAAAGCTGCCCGACGTTTTTCATCGTCGTTCATCTCTGACCCATCCTCTTTTTTAGCTTCTTTTCTTTTTAAATACTCAAGAAGTTGTAAAGGTGGTTTACTTTTGGACATAATAAATGTTTTATTTATTCTAAATGGCAATTATTCTTCTAATTGCATTCGAGCCCACACACTCATGCTTGCTTCATGAAGCGGACTTTCAATTGGATCATCTTTAAAGATAAACATTAATTCACGAATTGCTCTATCAGCACCAGCCATTAGAAGGCCTTTGCGATCTTTGAGTGAAGTGTATTGCTCAACTTGATGAATTGTTCCACGTAATTCTTTTTCCATTGCGGCAATACGTGCCACGCCCACGTCACGTTTAACTGCGCAGTTTTCAATATCTTCGCGAAGTTTTCGTATATCCTCTCGCATTTCTTCAATTTCTTGAAGAAGCATTTTTCGGTGGTCAGGTTTTGGATATTTGCTATTTACCCATTCTTCACACGAAAAAATATTTCCAACATAACCAAGGAAACGTGCATACAAAAAACACTCAATGAATGAGTAGTTCTCAGAAGAAAACGCATGAAAAGATTCCTGAGCAGCTTCAGGCTGCTCGAGGAACCATTCCTGAAAAACATTGGAATCTATGGCGCTTTTGATCCGTGAAGTTTTAATACTTGTAGGCTTCTCGTGCTGAACGCTCATTCCAGTCCTTCTGTCGTTTCCTAGAAGATTCTAGTTCATAAAGAAGATCGCGGAAGAGTTCCGGCTGGAATTCAGTGCCTTTAGCGGCAGCATCTTCAAACATTGAGGCGTAATCTGTATCACGATCTGTTTCACCTTTTCTAAACTCTTGCAGCCAAGTTTGGATATCAGACTCGTAATTTTGATCGCCTTTTGCCTGATCTTGCTGATAGCTGCTCTGCCAATCCTGCATAAACTGGTTAAGTTGGCCATCCCAATCATAATCACTGGAGCCGCCCGATCCACCTGAACCACCCGATCCACCACCGGTGGAATCACCGCCCGTGTAATCACCTTCAGTGTAATCACCTTCAGTGTAATCACCTTCAGTGTAATCACCTTCAGTGTCAGCGCCTTCGTCATAGGTATTATACGTTGGGTCTTCCCAATTTTCTCCGGAATCCGTAGGATCACCTGGAGTGACAGGGGATCCGTCAGGTTTGGTTTTCCCCTTCTTGATGAGATCACGCAAGTTTCCAACACGTCCCTTGGCACCTAGATTTTTTAATTTGTCAAGGATATCTTTTGGGTTGCCTCCACTTTTAATAAGATCTTTCGCTTTCTTGGTGAGATCAGCAATTCGATCTTTTTTGTCTTTTGGTTTACCAGGCTTACCGTCTTTACCAGGTTTGCCAATACCCATGCCAGGCTTACCGTCTTTGCCAGGCTTATCAATACCAATACCAATACCAGGTTTGCCGTCTTTGCCAGGTTTACCAGGCTTGCCATCCTTATTAGGTTGACCAGGTTTGCCAATACCAATACCAGGCTTTCCAGGTTTACCAGGCTTGCCATCCTTATTAGGTTGACCAGGTTTGCCAATACCAATACCAGGCTTTCCAGGTTGACCGGGCTTAGGTTGACCGGGCTTTCCAGGTTGACCAGGTTTGCCAATACCAATGCCAGGCTTTCCAGGTTGACCGGGCTTAG
>Ga0222712_10002649_pt1 | contig 20220 bp, 18 predicted proteins | sample C33_657DmetaG_FD_165043 | JGI IMG/M metagenome (GOLD analysis project Ga0222712, IMG submission 165043) | Estuarine water microbial communities from San Francisco Bay, California, United States - C33_657D | ecosystem: Environmental > Aquatic > Marine > Unclassified | place: USA: California... | reverse complement strand
TGCCGGTCGTATTTTAATCGGTGATCGTGACGTAACAAATGTTGCGCCAAAAGATCGCGATATCGCGATGGTTTTCCAGTCATATGCGCTTTACCCACATATGACAGTTGCCGAAAACATGGGCTTCGCGCTAAAGATTGCGGGCAAGCCAAAAGAAGAGCGTGATCGTCGCGTTAAGGAAGCAGCAAAGTTGCTCGACCTTGAGCCATATCTAGATCGCAAGCCAAAGGCACTTTCTGGCGGACAACGTCAGCGCGTAGCTATGGGCCGTGCGATTGTTCGCGAACCACAAGTTTTCTTAATGGATGAACCACTTTCAAACCTTGATGCCAAGTTGCGTGTAGCTACACGTACTCAGATTGCTGCATTGCAGCGTCGTCTTGGAATTACAACTGTTTACGTAACACACGATCAAGTCGAAGCTATGACAATGGGTGATCGCGTAGCAGTTCTAAAAGATGGTTTCCTACAACAAGTAGATACCCCACGTAATCTTTACGATAACCCAGCCAATGCTTTCGTTGCCGGCTTCATTGGTTCTCCTGCGATGAACTTGCTAAATGCACCTGTATCAGGTGGGCAAGCAAAGCTAGGCGGACTAAGTCTTGCGGTTCCAGCAAGTGCTGGTGCAACAATTACAGTTGGTATTCGTCCAGAAGGCTTCACACCTTCTTCTACTGGCTTCGATGTTCTAGTTGAAGTTGTTGAAGAACTCGGTGCTGATGCATTCGTATATGGAACTCCAGTTGATTCTTCAGTTAAGTTCGCAAATGTCACTGAAGAAGGCGCTCAAGTAATTGTGCGTTGGGATCCAAAGAATCCACCAAAGCCAGGACAGACAATCACTGTTACAGCTAACCCAGCTGCAGTTCACCTATTCAATGCAACAACTGGTGAGCGCATCTAATAGGCATTAAATTAAAAACCCCGCCGGTATTAATCGGCGGGGTTTTTTACTGCTTATTTCAGATAAACCAAATTTTACTAAGCCATTGCCTTCTTTAGATTCTCATCAATTGAAGCCAAGAACTCCTGTGTAGTTTGGTAAGGAGCAGTCTTTGATATCAAGAGCGACAAGTCCTTTGTCATCTTGCCTTGCTCAACAGTTTCGATGCAAACTCGTTCTAGAGTGTCGCAGAATTGTGCAAGTTCGGCATTGTTATCAAGCTTTGCACGGTGGGCTAAGCCACGTGTCCAAGCAAAGATTGATGCAATTGGGTTTGTTGAAGTTGCTTTACCCTTTTGGTGATCACGGTAGTGACGAGTCACTGTGCCGTGAGCAGCTTCGGATTCAACAATCTTTCCATCTGGTGTCATCAAGACTGATGTCATCAAACCAAGTGAGCCGTAACCCTGTGCGACGGTATCTGATTGCACATCGCCGTCGTAGTTCTTACATGCCCAGACGTAGCCACCCTCCATGCGTAATGACATAGCAACCATGTCATCGATAAGACGGTGCTCATACCAAATTTCAGCTGCGTCGAACTTTTCCTTGAATTCGGCTTGGTAGATCTCTTCGAAAATATCTTTGAAGCGACCGTCGTAAGCTTTCAGAATAGTGTTCTTAGTTGAAAGATAAACTGGGTACTTACGAATCAAACCGTAATTTAGTGAAGCGCGAGCGAAGTCGCGGATTGATTCATCGAGGTTATACATACCCATTGCTACACCTGATGACTTGAAATCATAAACGGTGTGCTCGATTGGAGCAGATCCATCTTCGGGCACGAAAGTCATTGTTAACTTGCCAGCGCCCGGAACCTTGAAATCTGTGGCACGATATTGATCACCGAATGCGTGACGGCCGATAACGATTGGCTTTGTCCAGTGTGGAACCAAACGAGGAACATTGCTGATGATGATTGGTTCGCGGAAAATTACGCCACCGAGAATATTGCGAACAGTTCCGTTAGGAGACTTCCACATCTTCTTAAGGCCAAATTCTTCAACGCGGGCCTCATCAGGAGTAATGGTTGCGCACTTAATACCGACGCCGTGCTTTTGAATTGCATGAGCTGAATCGATAGTTACTTGATCATCAGTTGCATCGCGATTTTCCATACCCAAGTCGTAGTACTCAAGATTCACATCGAGATAAGGCAAGATCAAGGAATCCTTGATGAACTGCCAGATAATGCGAGTCATTTCGTCGCCATCTAGCTCGACAACAGTTCCTACTACTTTAATTTTTGACATTTAAAGCGGCTCCTTAAAGGGTTTGGACATCGGCTTGTTTTGCACGGACAGCTTCGGCTGCGACCTTTAGGGCGGCAACTTCAGATTCAGTTAAATCGCTTTCCACAACTTTCTTAATACCGGTGCGGCCAATCTCGGCTTCAACGCCTAGATAGACACCGGAAATACCGTATTCACCATCGACCCATGCACACACTGGCATTACTGCACCTGAATCTTCGATTACTGCTTTGGCCATACGAGCGGCAGCAGCTGATGGTGCGTAGTATGCAGAACCAGTCTTAAGTAGCGCCACAACTTCGGCGCCACCATTGCGAGTGCGATCAACAAGCGCATCGATATCAGCTTGAGAAAGTAATTCGCTAAGTGGCTTGCCATCTACTGTGCAGCGACTTGGAACTGGAACCATGGTGTCACCATGTGAACCAAGAGTTAACGTTTTAACTGAAGAAACTTTAACGCCCAACTTTTCAGCAACGTTGTCAGTAAAGCGAGCAGTATCTAACATGCCAGCTTGGCCAATAACGCGATGCTTTGGAAAACCAGTTGCTAGTTGAGCAAGCGCGGTCATTTCATCTAGTGGATTTGAAACCACGATGATTACGGCATTTGGTGAATGCTTTGCAATATTTTCAGCAACTCCGCGAACGATGCCAGCGTTTACGCCAATTAGATCCATGCGGCTCATGCCTGGCTTGCGTGGTAAGCCAGCAGTAATTACAACTACATCTGAATTTGCTGTTGCTTCGTAGCCAGCGCCATCTGCGGTTGTGGTTGCGCCAATAATTTTTGTTTCGAAACCTTCGATTGAACGAGATTGGTTCATATCAAGTGCCAAACCTTCTGGCTTACCTTCAAGAATATCGGTGAGAACTACCGTGTCGAAAATGTTGTATTCAGCTAAGCGCATCGCGGTGGTTGAACCATAGAATCCGGCGCCTACTACTGTGACTTTGCTACCCATTTGCAGTTCTCCTGAATGTAAGAAATATCTTGAGGTCGAGGTAAATCCTAGCGCCCGCGTGGAAGTGCTATTGCCAGCACAAAGAGGCTGATCGAAATTGCGAGTGGCAAATAAAGTTCAATTTTGCGTTGCCCACGCTGCGAAATGGCGAAAAGGCCAGTGCCCACTGCAATTAAAAGTGATCCAGTTCGCACTAATCCGAGTGCTCCCGCTACTACCCCAGCAGCCACTAATGCGTATGAGGAATAGGAAATTACTCGCATGCCTCAACCACATTGGTAAGTAACATCGCTCGAGTCATTGGGCCAACACCGCCCGGCATTGGAGCAACATTTGCGGCAATTTCAAATACATCAGGGTGAACATCACCTAGTAAGCCTGCTTCGGTTCGTGAAATTCCAACATCTAAAACAGTGGCGCCCGGCTTAATCATTTGGGCAGTCAAAAAATGTGCTTTTCCAATTGCTGCAACCACAATGTCAGCTTGTTTAACATGCTTAGCTAAATCTTTAGTACCAGTATGTGTCAAAGCAACTGTGGCATTTTCTTCTTTACGTGTTAGCAATAATCCGAGTGGGCGACCTACCGTTAAACCACGACCGATTACACAAACTTCTGCTCCAGCGATTGGTACTTCGTAATGACGCAACAATGCAACGATGCCCCGAGGTGTACAAGGCAGCGGGGCTGCGTAGCCACTAACTAATCGACCGAGGTTCATTGGGTGTAAGCCATCGGCATCTTTAGCCGGATCAATTGCTTCAAGAATCGCCTGCGCATTAATTCCGCTTGGCATTGGTAACTGCACTATGTAACCAGTGCACTCTTTTGCTGAATTCAAATCTTTAATTGCAGCCATTACGTCTGCTTCCGTTGCAGATGCGGGTAGATCAACGCGAATTGAATTAATGCCAACTTCTTGGCAATCACGATGTTTGCCAGCAACGTAAGAATGTGAACCTGGATCATCGCCAACTAGAACAGTTCCTAAACCAGGCGTAATTCCTTTTGCCTTTAAAACTTCAGTGCGAGTGCGCAGATCCGCTTTAACTATTGTGGCAAGTGCTTTGCCATCGAGAATCCGCGCTTTATGCATGGGAGAAGTGTCTTGTACTAGTGAAGAACATTGCAACATTGGCAGCTTTTGCGGCAGCAATTACCTCTTCATCGCGCACACTGCCACCTGGCTGAGCTACTGCAACCACACCGGCGTCTAGCAATATCTGCAATCCATCGGCAAATGGGAAGAACGCATCACTTGCAGCAACTGAGCCAACTACGCGATCGCCAGCACGAGCAACTGCTAACTTCGCCGAATCAACGCGATTTACTTGGCCCATTCCAATACCAACGGCAGCACTATCTTTAGCAAGCAATATGGCGTTGCTCTTTACGGCTCGGACTGAACGCCAAGCAAATTCTAAATCTTTAAGCGTTTGTGCACTTACTGGCTCTCCAGAAACTTGCACCCAATTAGCTGCACTATCTCCAGGAGCATCGATCAAATCGCTTTCTTGCAATAGCGCTCCACCAGAAACCGGGCGCAGTTCAATTGGATTAATTGCAGTTAAGTCATATTGCAAAATACGAATCGAAGGCTTTTTCATTAATACTTCTAGCGCATCAGCATCAAATGCGGGCGCAATTAAAACTTCGGTGAAAATCTTAGAAAGCGGCTCGGCCATTGCTAAATCAACTTTGCGGTTAGCAGCTACAACTCCCCCAAATGCTGACACTGGATCACACTCGTGAGCTTTTAGGTAGGCCGCAGAAATATTTGCACCTGTTGCAATGCCACAAGGGTTAGCATGTTTAATTATCGCAACCGCCGGGTCACTGTGATCAAGTGCTGCGCGCCAAGCGGCGTCAGCATCAGTGTAATTATTAAAGGACATCTCTTTGCCGTGGATTTGCTTAGCGCCAACAATTCCGCGGCCAGTAGATTTATAAATCACTGCGCTTTGATGTGGGTTCTCGCCATAACGTAAAGTGTTTTCTCGGCGATAGATTTGGCCGAACCAATCTGGCAACTTGGAATCGCTGCCTTGCTCACCTAACCAATTAGCAATGGTTAAGTCATATTCGGCAGTTGTTCTAAATACTTCAAGTGCCAGCTGTTGGCGCTCTTGGTTAGTAAAGCCACCTGCTGCTAAAGCACTTAGTAATTGGTCATATTGTGCAGTATTGCTAATTACCGCGACTGAGCCATGATTCTTTGCAGCTCCACGCAACATTGATGGACCACCAATATCAATCTGCTCAATTGCTTCGGCAAAAGTAGCGCCAGCAGCGATCGTTGCGGCAAATGGATAGAGATTAATGATTACTAAATCAAATGGGGCAATATCAAGTTCTGCGATGGCCGCTAAATGATCAGGATTATTCTGATCAGCCAAGATGCCTGAGTGCACTCGAGGGTGCAAGGTTTTGACCCGACCGCCCATGATTTCGGGAAAGCCGGTGTAATCACTAACTTCAGTAACGGAAATGCCAGCGGCCGCTAGATTCGCAGCAGTTGATCCAGTTGAAAGAATTTCAACCCCAGCTTTGCTAAGTGCGGCACCAATTTCAAGCAGGCGATCTTTATCGTAAACACTTAGTAGTGCACGGCGAATTGGTTTGCGATTGCTCATCTACTTGCTGCCTTCTACTTAAGCCCAGCTAGAACTTGCGGAATGGTCGCAACAATGAGACCGCGTTCGATAATCTTAATACGTTCGTGCAGGGTTTCTTCGGTATCAGTTGGTGTGATCTCTAAGCGCTCTTGTGCGATGACCTCACCAGTATCAACACCCTCATCAACCCAATGAATAGTCGTGCCAGTTTGCGTGGCCCCAGCTGCAAGCGCATCGCGAACAGCGTGAGCACCTGGGAAAAGTGGCAATAGAGCAGGGTGGCTATTAATTACTTTAAAAGTCTGCACAAATTGTGGTGCCAAGATTCGCATGAAGCCAGCGCTGACTACTAAATCAGGTTGATACTTTGTTACTAATGACAGTAACGATTGATCCCAGTTTGCTCGATCTCCGATTAACTCAAGCAATTCAACTTTGATCTCGAACTCATTTGCGACTTCTATAACTTTCGCTTGCGGCCGATCACAGATTAGGGCTGCAATTTCGTAATCCTTTTCAGCGGCGAAGATTGCTCTAGCTAAGGTGCCTGATCCGCTGGCCAGAATTACGACTTTCTTCATCTGGCTCGATCTAACCGCGGCAGAACTCGCGCCAAACCAATGCCAATAGCCATTTCTACGCCAATAGCAAGCGTAACTTTCCAAATCGAAACACCAACAGCGCTAAGCGCCGCTGTCATCAAAGAACCGCTGGCCGCCCAACTAATAAAGGCAATTGCTAATAAAACTAGGGTGAAAGTTTGCCAAAGGACTTCAGGTCGTTGATTTAGCGTCCAGCTTGTTAGCGCAACACCTACTGCCACAAAGAGCAGAACTGCAATTAGGGCCCACTGGAATTTACCGGTTGGAAGTGCGCCCAAGATTGGTAGTGCTGGAATCTCCGGAACTTGATATGACAACGGTGAAATTATGGTGCCGTTACCAATTCCAAAACCAACGCCAGCAAAATAACCAATAGTTGCGACCGCCGCATTTGGTAGATAGAGCACATTCAAAATCAGCAGTAAAACTCCACCCAATATTCCAGGTTCAAGTACTTGAGTTAAAGCTTTAACGGTTGCCAAATTAACGAGCAACGAGATACCCAATACCAAAAATGCAAAACCTAATAACGCAGCAATGATTCGAGTGGCGAAGAAAATTGGCTGCGATGAAATTTTGCGTCGTTCGGCGCTTAGAACCGAAAGCGTGGCAATCGGAATTATGACCAGTGGCGTTAAATACCAAACTGGTTTGACCGCATCGGTTGTCACAAAGAAAGCAATGGCAGCGGTGATGCCTGCATACAAAGAAACAAAAAGCGTGCGAGCTAACGTAATACTCTGATAATCGTTATCTAATCGTTCGATGCTACGTTTAAAACCACTACGAATTGCCAAAATTGGAAATAGCAGAGCACCTAGTGGTAAATAAGTTAACCAGCCGGATGCAGCACCTGCTGAAAGAGTTAAATTGAAAGCTAAATGATGCGCACCCAACCAGAGCCAGACCGCGGCGCGCACTGGATCAGAAGTATTTCCATTTGTGCTGCCGGCTGTTGCCCAAGCAATTAGCGAAAGAAATGCGATCGGTAGCAGAACTACTGAAATGCTACGTACAACTTGAGCCAACGTGACCGCAAGGACTCGTTGGAACATTGTTGTTAGCGACCCATGATGGCGCGCAATAAACGCGCCGTTTCACTTGGGGTTTGACCCACTTTAACGCCAGCTGCTTCGAGGGCATCTTTCTTGCCTTGTGCAGTTCCGGATGAACCAGAAACGATGGCACCGGCATGACCCATGGTCTTACCTTCGGGAGCAGTAAAGCCCGCAACATAACCAACTACTGGCTTAGTTACATATTCAGCGATAAATGCAGCAGCCCGCTCTTCAGCATCGCCACCAATTTCGCCAATCATTACGATCGCTTCAGTTTCAGGATCATCTTGGAATGCACGCAAACAATCGATATGTGTGGTGCCAACTACCGGGTCGCCACCAATACCAACTGCAGTACTAAAACCAATATCGCGAAGTTCAAACATCATTTGGTAAGTCAATGTGCCTGACTTAGAAACCAAACCGATTGGGCCAGAACCTGTGATATTTGCCGGAATGATTCCGACATTTGATTTTCCAGGACTAATCAAACCTGGGCAGTTTGGTCCGATAATGCGAGTGGTGCCTTTAGTTAACGAGTAAGCATAGAAGCTAGCTGAATCGTGAACTGGAATTCCTTCGGTGATTACAACAACTAATGGCATTGCGGCATCGATTGCATCGACCACTGCGGCTTTTGCAAACTTAGGTGGCACGAAAACCACTGAAACATTGGCACCAGTTGCCGCCATTGCTTCGCCCACAGTATTAAAGACTGGCAAGTTGTGGCCATCGATCTCAACACTTTGCCCACCTTTGCCAGGTGTTACGCCACCAACAACTTTGGAACCTGATGCCAACATACGACGAGTGTGCTTAGTTCCTTCAGAACCAGTCATGCCTTGAACGATAATTTTTGAATCAGCGTTAATGAAGATCGACATTTACTTAGCCGCCAATTCTGCTGCACGATTTGCAGCGCCATCCATAGTGTCTAGCTGTTCAACCAACGGGTGGGCCGCAGCTGTCAAAATTGCGCGACCTTCGACCACATTGTTGCCATCAAGGCGAACCACAATTGGCTTAGTGGCCTGTGCCCCAAGTAATTCAAGGGCTTGCACGATGCCATTTGCAACTGCATCGCATGCGGTAATGCCACCGAAAACATTTACAAAAACGCTTTTAACATCTTTATCGCCCAAGATAATTGAAAGTCCATCGGCCATCACTTGAGCTGAGGCACCGCCGCCAATATCTAGGAAGTTTGCGGGGCGAACGCCACCGAATTTTTCACCGGCGTAGGCAACTACATCGAGTGTGCTCATTACTAGACCGGCGCCATTTCCGATGATGCCAACTTGGCCTTCGAGTTTTACATAATTTAAATTCTTAGCTTTAGCTGCTGCCTCTAGTGCATTTTCAGCTGCTTGATCAACGAGTGCTTCATGATCAGGGTGGCGGAAGCCAGCATTGTCATCGAGAGTTACTTTGCCATCTAGCGCGATGATCTTGCCATCAGAAGTTTTAACTAGTGGGTTAACTTCAACCAGGGTGGCATCTTCAGAAACAAATGTTTCCCAAAGTTTTACCAGAACAGATGCAACTTGATCAGCAACATCGGCTGGGAATTTTGCAGCTGCAATAATTTCGGTAGCGCGAGCAAGATCGATACCAACATTGGAATCAACTGGAATCTTGGCCAACTTCTCAGGGGCAGTGTGTGCTACTTCTTCAATTTCCATACCGCCGGCAACTGAAGCCATAACCAAGAAGGTACGGTTTGAGCGATCAAGCAGAATTGCTAAATAATATTCAGATTCGATCGGCGCAGCTGCTGCAATCATTACAGTGCGAACTTCGTGACCTTTGATATCCATACCTAAAATTGCACTAGCTTTTTCGCGCGCATCAGCTGGATCTACTGCCAACTTAACGCCACCAGCTTTTCCTCGGCCACCAACTTTTACCTGAGCTTTAACGACAACTTTGCCGCCAACTTTTATTGCGGCTGCTTCAGCTTCATCAGCGGTAGTTGCGATCGCAGCTGGCAATACAGGTACGCCATGCTTTTCAAATAGATCGCGAGCTTGGTATTCGTATAAATCCACTAGTTAACCGCTTTCCTTGTTTACGTAAGAGCGCGAACGACGTGTGAAACCTGCCTAATACTAGAGCTTCTCGACAGGTGCATAGCGCAACAGCAAACGCTTATCGCCATATTGGCCAAAGTTAATGGTGGCCTCGCTCTTATCGCCCTCGCCGGCAGTGCCGACTACTGTGCCTAAACCAAATGTGTCATGTGACACACGATCGCCAATTGCCAAAGTAATTCCAGATGGTGCCTTACGCCCGGTCGCTCGCGGTGGTGGCGCAGTTGCAACTCGTGGTTTGCGAATCAGCGATGGAGATATCACGTTGTGATTTCGCCATTCAATAACATCGGTTGGAATCTCATCGAGAAATCTTGAAGGTGGATTGTAATTTGGTGCACCCCAGGAAGATCGGTATTCAGCCCGTGAAATATATAGTCGCTCTTGCGCGCGAGTTAAGCCAACGTATGCCAATCGACGTTCTTCTTCAATTTCATCTTTTTCACCCAGCGTTCGCGAATGCGGAAAGATGCCATCTTCCATGCCAGTTAGAAATACAGTTGGAAATTCCAAACCTTTAGCGGTGTGTAGCGTCATTAAAGTCACTACCCCGCCGTGATCTTCGCCTTCTGGAATTTGATCTGAATCCGCAACTAACGAAACTTTTTCGAGGAAACCAGAGAGTGAAATTTCCTCATCTTCAGCTAGCTCTTCAAAGGGACGTTCTTCATACTCCATAGCAACGGCTAAGAGTTCTTTTAGATTCTCAACGCGTACTTCATCTTGCGGATCAGTGCTATTTGCTAACTCGGATAGCAAGCCAGATTGCTCAAGAACAGCTTCGACAATTACTGATGGACGGACTTTCGCTTCAACTAAGACCGCCAACGCGCTGATCATGTCTGTGAATTGCTTAATTGATTGGGCAGCTTTTGGTGGAATTTCAGGTGCTTCAGCTGCTGCTATGAGCCCACCCCAGAAAGAGTAGCCGCGAGACTTAGCGTGTGCTTCGAGGATCTCAAGCGCTCGGTCACCGATTCCGCGCTTTGGATAATTAATTACTCGGCGCAATGAAACTTCATCTTCGGGGTTTGCGATAACTCGTAAGTAGCTGAGTAAATCTTTGACTTCTTTGCGCTCATAGAAACGCAGCCCACCAACTACTTTGTAAGGCAGGGCAGCTCGCATAAATACTTCTTCAAAAACACGAGACTGCGCATTCGTGCGATAGAAAACTGCAGTCTGGCCAGGCGTTGAAAGACCTTTATCCATCAGGGAGCGAACTTCATCTTTAACAAACTCAGCTTCATCGTGTTCGGATTCGGCAACATAGCCAACTAGTGGCGCACCGGCACCGGCTTGTGACCAGAGGTTTTTCTCTTTGCGCGACTCATTCTGAGTAATTACTGCATTTGCCGCATTAAGAATATTTTGGGTAGATCGATAATTCTGCTCGAGCAAAATCGTGGTCGCATTTGGGTAATCAAGTTCGAACTGCATAATGTTTCGAATCGTGGCGCCACGGAAGGCATAGATAGATTGATCAGCATCGCCCACCACGCATAGTTCAGCAGGAGGCAAACCTTCAAGATCGCTACCAACTAGCTCGCGCACCAGAATATATTGAGCATGGTTGGTGTCCTGATACTCGTCTACTAGCACATGGCGAAAGCGCGAACGATATCGAGCTTTCGCTTCAGGAAAACGTTGCAGAACTTCAACTGTTTTTAAAATTAGATCATCGAAATCCATCGCATTGGATTGCTGCAAACGACGTTGATAAAGCGAATAGACATCGGCCACAACTTCTTGGAATTGATTAGTAGCGGCATTTAAGTAATCAGCTGGCCCCATTAACTCGTTCTTGGCATTGCTAATAACTGATTGAAACTGGCGAGGTGGATAACGCTTTGGATCAAGATTCAAATCTTTCGAAACAATGGTGATCAAACGCAAGCTGTCGGCGGAATCATAAATTGAGAATGAATTGCTGTAACCCAATCGCGCAGCTTCTTGGCGCAAGATTCGAACGCAGGCCGAGTGAAAAGTTGAAACCCACATTGATTGCGCAACCGGGCCGACTAACTCTTTAACGCGTTCCTTCATCTCACCGGCTGCCTTATTGGTGAATGTAATCGCCAGAATTGAATACGGGGTCGCATTGCGCCGTGCCATCAAATAAGCGATGCGCCGAGTTAGAACTCGAGTTTTACCGGAGCCAGCACCTGCCACAATCAGAAGTGGTCCACCAGCATGAACTACGGCAGCACCCTGTTGCGGATTAAGCCCCGCAATTAACGGATCGTTACTGATTTCGGTGCTGCTCATGGCGCGCAGTCTATTAGGCTACGGCGACAGAATTCTTTAAGGGAGCAGATACATGGAACCGATCGCCGATAGTGAGATCAAGCGAGTTCTCGTTGTTAATGCCCACCCAGATGATTCTGATTTCGGTGCATCAGGCACCATCGCGCAATGGGTAAAAGCTGGTATTGAAGTTGGTTATGTTCTTTGTACCAATGGTGATCAAGGTGGCGAAGAATCTGGCATCCCGTTGGAAGAAATGCCGCAAGTACGTCAACGTGAACAACGCGAAGCTGGCGCAATAATTGGCGTTACTGACATTACATTTTTAAATTACCGCGATGGTTGGCTCGAACCAACAATTGCACTGCGTAAAGATATTGTGCGCGAGATTCGTCGCTTTAAACCAGATCGCTTAGTTTGTCAGAGCCCAGAACGTAACTGGGATCGCATCGGTGCGAGCCATCCAGATCACTTAGCCGCTGGCGAGTCAGCAATTCAAGCGGTTTATCCAGATGCCCGTAATCCCTTTGCTTTTACTGATTTAAAGGAAGCTGGCTTCGAGCCTTGGCGAGTAAAAGAAATTTGGGTTATGGGTCATGCGCAACCAGATCATTGGGTTGATATCACTAAAACATTTCCGCTAAAAGTTAAAGTGCTTCAAGCGCATGCATCGCAAACTGCCCACAATAAAGAGTTAGAAAATATGTTGCGTGAATGGGGCATGCGCAATGCCACCAATGGTGGCTTTGCTGATGGTGTGATTGCCGAAGCTTTTAAGATTGTAAATACAAACTAACGAACAATAACTCGGCGAATCTCAACTGTTTGAATTGGGAAACCATCGCCGTCATAGTAATACTTGCCATCTTGGCCTTGCTTAGCAGCACCTGCGGCTGCAATCGCGCGCAGGATCTCTAAGCCGCTAGTGATGCGACCCCAAACTGTGTAATAAGGATTAAGTGCAGAATCTTCATAGACAAAAAAGATTTGGCTGCCATTTGTATTTCTACCGGAGTTGGCCATTGCCAAAGTTCCGGCTGGATAAGTAATAGTTTGTCCGACTGGCAAATTCTCATCAGGAATACCGGTCCAAGGTTTGCGATTAAAAACAGGCCCACCGCCAGCAGAGGCAGTTGGATCACCACATTGCAGAACATAGAGTCCTTGCGTTGTTAAGCGATGACAAAGAGTTGAGTTATAAAAGCCACGGCTAGCCAGGGTTGCTAGCGCAGTTAGAGTCTGTGGTGCTTTTGCGCCAACTGTTTCGACCACAATATTTCCGCAATTAGTTACAAAGGTAAATGTGGTTGGCAAAGATTTGGCCACCGTCTTTGGTTGCAAAACCGAAGGTGATGCATGTGGTTTAGAAGTTGCTTTGCTACAAATCTTCACTGGCTCTTTGGTGGCTGCCGAAACTGCTGGCGCTAGAGAGACGGCCAGAATAATTGCGGATGCGATAACTAAAGTGCGTTTCATAATGGCTAAATAATACCGACTGCTCGGGTTACTCCCACTCGATTGTTGCTGGGGGTTTGCTAGTAATATCCAGAGTAACGCGATTTACTTCGCGCACTTCGTTAGTAATCCGTGTCGAAATCTTGGCTAAAACCTCATAAGGAACGCGAGACCAGTCAGCGGTCATCGCATCTTCACTTGAGACCGGTCGCAGCACGATTGGGTGGCCATAAGTGCGGCCATCGCCTTGCACGCCGACACTGCGCACATCAGCTAATAGAACTACTGGGCATTGCCAGATTTCGCGATCAAGGCCCGCGGCCTTTAGCTCTTCGCGGGCAATGGCATCTGCTTCACGCAAAATTTCTAACCGCTCAGCAGTTACTTCACCAATTATGCGAATACCGAGTCCTGGACCAGGGAAAGGTTGACGCCAAATAATTGCTTCAGGCAAACCTAACTGCAAACCAACTTGGCGAACTTCATCTTTAAATAACGTACGTAGCGGTTCGATTAACTTAAATTTAAGATCAGCCGGCAAGCCACCTACATTGTGGTGCGATTTAATATTTGCAGTGCCCTCGCCGCCGCCAGACTCAACTACATCTGGATAAAGCGTGCCCTGCACTAAGAATTCGACATCTCCCCCAGCTGCAATATCGCGCGCTGCTGCTTCGAAGGAACGAATAAATTCGCGACCAATAATCTTTCGCTTAGTCTCGGGATCAGTTACACCAGCTAATGCGCTCATGAACTGATCAACTGCATCAACCACAACAAGAGATACGCCAGTTGCTGCGACAAAATCACGTTCTACTTGTTCAGATTCGCCTTTACGTAATAAGCCATGATCGACGAATACACAAGTTAATTGGTTTCCGACAGCTGCTTGAATAATTGCCGCAGCAACTGCTGAATCAACGCCGCCGGAAAGTCCGCAAATTACTCGCTTATCGCCGATGACTGCTTTTGCTTTTGCAATTTCGGTTGCTGCAATATTTTCAGATGTCCAAGTAGCCTCACAGCCAGCAATCTCAATTAACCAACGCTTTAGAATTATTTGGCCCTGCTCGGAATGCAGAACTTCTGGGTGGAACTGAACGCCAGCTAATTTTCCATCGCTACTTTCAAATGCCGCAATTGGCGTATCAGCAGTTACGGCGCAAATTGTGAAACCAGCTGGGGCGGTTGTAACCGCATCACCATGGCTCATCCAGACGTTTTGCTTTGCTGGCAGGCCAGCAAATAACTTTGCACTCGTGGTAGCAGTAATTTCAGTTCGGCCGAATTCAGATTTTCCAGTTTGGCTAACTACCCCACCAAGTGCTGCAGCCATTGCTTGGAAACCATAACAAATGCCAAATACTGGAATACCTAGCTGCAGAATACTTTCATCAAACTTTGGCGCACCCGGTGCATAAACACTTGAAGGACCGCCCGATAAAATGATTGCACTTGGTGCTTTGGCAGTTACTTCTGCGGCCGTAATTGATGAAGGCACGATCTCAGAGAAAACATTTGCTTCGCGAACTCGACGCGCAATTAACTGCGCATACTGCGCACCAAAATCAAGAACAAGTACTGGATTAGCCACGGTTAATAAGTACCTCGACGCGCTGGAATTCCTTTACATCGGAATATCCGCAAGTAGCCATTGCGCGGCGAAGAGCGCCAAATAAGTTCATGGAACCATCTGAAGTACTTGAAGGTCCGAGCAGAATTTCTTCGAGCGTGCCAACTGTGCCAACTGCAACGCGTTCACCACGAGGAAGTACTGCGTGATGTGCTTCAGAACCCCAGTGCCAACCTAAGCCAGGAGCTTCAGTCGCTTTAGCCAGAGGTGAGCCCATCATTACCGCATCGGCGCCCATGGCAATTGCTTTTGCAATATCACCGCTGCGACCAACGCCACCATCGGCAATTACATGCACGTAACGGCCACCCGATTCATCGAGATATTCACGACGAGCAGAGGCAACTTCAGCAACGGCAGATGCCATCGGAACTTGAATACCTAAAACTTTGCGAGTGGTGTGTGCTGCGCCGCCACCAAAACCAACTAGAACGCCAGCCGCACCTGCGCGCATTAAGTGCAGTGCACCAGTTGCAGTTGCAACGCCACCAACAATTACCGGCACATCGAGTTCGTAAATAAATTTCTTCAAGTTAAGTGCATCATCGCGAGTTGCTACGTGCTCAGCACTCACGGTTGTTCCGCGTATAACGAAAATATCAACACCAGCATCGACCACAGTTTTATGTAACTCGGCTGTACGTTGTGGTGAAAGCGATGCCGCGACAGTTACGCCAGCTTCGCGAATTTGCTTGATGCGTTCTTTGATCAGTGCTGGCTGAATTGGGGCGCTATAAAGTTCTTGCATACGACGAGTCGCCTGCGCATCGGGCATCGAAGCAATTTCGCCAAGTTGGATGCGGGGATCTTCATAGCGAGTCCAGAGGCCTTCGAGGTTTAGAACACCGAGGCCGCCTAATTTGCCGATCGCAATTGCAGTTTGTGGCGAGACCACTGAATCCATTGGAGCTGCCAACATTGGCAAATCAAATTTATAAGCATCGATCTGCCATGCCGTTGAAACATCTTCGGGGTCGCGAGTACGACGCGATGGCACAATCGCAATATCGTCAAAAGAGTAAGCCTGGCGGGCGCGCTTGCCGGGTGCAATTTCAATCTCGAACATTTTTCTTAGCCCTAGCCTTTCTTCGCATAGTTAGGGGCATCTGCCACGTGTAATACATCGTGCGGATGGCTCTCTTGTAGGCCAGCAGCAGTGATTTGAATTAAGCGACCATCGCGGCGCAAAGTATTGATATCTGGAGCTCCGGCATATCCCATTCCAGAGCGCAGGCCACCAACTAATTGATGAACGACTTCGGCCACTGTGCCGCGATATAAAACTTTTCCTTCGATGCCTTCAGGAACTAATTTATCTTCAGATAAAACATCGTCCTGCATATAACGATCCTTGGAATAAGACTTCTGCTCGCCGCGTGATTGCATTGCACCAAGTGAGCCCATTCCGCGATAGCCCTTGTATTTACGGCCATCAATTTCAATTAGTTCACCGGGTGATTCTTCACAGCCGGCAAGTAATGAACCAAGCATTACCGAATTTGCGCCAGCGACAAGTGCTTTAACAATGTCACCTGAATATTGCAGACCGCCGTCGGCGATCAAAGGAATTCCAGCTTTGCCACATGCTTTAGCAGCCTCCATGATGGCGGTAATTTGAGGAACACCAACCCCAGCCACAATACGAGTGGTGCAAATCGAACCTGGACCAACGCCAACTTTCACGGCATCGGCGCCAGCATTAATTAAAGCTTGTGCACCCGCGCGGGTTGCCACATTGCCACCAATTATTTCGGTAGTTGGCGAAAATTTCTTAATGCGAGCAATCGCATCTAGTACGGCGCGATGATGACCGTGCGCGGTATCGACAACAACTACATCAACGCCAGCTTCAATTAGTGCTTGCGCACGAGCGAATCCGTCGTCGCCAACACCAACGGCTGCGCCAACCATGCCCACGTTCTTTACTAATTTAACGTGCGTTACTTGCTCGTCAATTGGCAGATTGCGGTGAATGATGCCAATGCCGCCGGCTTTAGCCATTGCGATTGCGAGTTGTGATTCAGTTACGGTATCCATCGCTGATGAAATCAGCGGCACAGCCAATGTAATGTTTTGAGTTAGTTGGGTTGAAGTCTCGACTTCAGAAGGAACAACTTCAGAGGCATCTGGCAATAAGAGCACGTCGTCATAGGTCAGGCCCATCATTGCGATCTTGTCATCGCTCATTTCGGCCTCCCCTTCAATCGATAAGGCCAAAGTCTAACGGCTCTTTTAGGCTCCGATTGCCTGCGTAATTTCCTCACATGCACGCTGTAAATCAGCAGCAACAGTGACTTCGCTACATTGTTTTGGATTCCAGCCCGGCCCACCCAGAATAATTTTGGGAGCAGGGCGTACTGCAGGTAATTCTTCGAAGAATCGTGGGTCACCATTTTCGGATAACTGCGCCCACAAAAATAGTGCTGGTGGTGCAGTCTTATTAATGATTCCGCAGAGCGCAGCAAGCGGGGTGCGAGCACCTAAGAAATTACTCGAAATCTCGCGCTCAGCTAGAGCTGCAGCAAGTGCGTGTAGAGCTAGTGAATGAAGTTCTTCGCCCACGCATGCAAGTAGAACTGGTCGAGCATTCACCGCTTCAAATTCTTCTGGTACTGCTTCGCGTAGAACTGATTTTATTAACTCAGTCAATAAATGTTCGACCTCAATGCCTTCGCCAGTTTTTTCCCAACTATTTCCAACATTGATTAGGACCGGCACGATTACGTTCTGCCAGCAGTTAATTACGCCATTTTTCATCAATTCTTGGCGCAACGCTTGTAGAACAAATTCGCGATCTAGTGATTCGGCTGCGCGGCAAATGCTGGCAACCAATTCTTCAGCAACTACGATTTCGGTCACTAGTTCTGGAATGGAAACTTCACCATTATGTGCTTTTGCTCTTTGTGCAGCATCACTTGGCGCCACACCAGTTGTAATCAACCGGCGCATCATTACTAATCTGGCTACATCTGCCCGCGAATATCGGCGATGACTGCCTTCAACATGTTCGCTCGGCCCTAAGCCATATCGGCGATCCCAGGTCCGCAGAGTCGCCGGGGCCACGCCGATTTGGCGGGCTAGAGCAGCTACGGTCAGGGGTTGATCCATGCCCCAATCTTGGGGGGTAGGTGAGATTCGTGCCACCCGAGTACGCTCAAAAGGGTGGATTTTCCAAGATTCTTCCCTTAGATACTTGAACAACTTATGAAGCGATTGTATGGTTCACTCCTTAAGCAAAGACCCGTTTGGAGGAGCTATGAGCGAAATTTCTCGACTTCCGAAACCAGTTGTTGAAAACTGGGATTGGCAGCAAAGCGGAGCCTGCCAAGAATTACCAAGTGAGATGTTCTTTCATCCAGATGGTGAACGCGGACCTCGTCGCCGAAATCGCGAGAACGCTGCCAAAGCAATTTGCAGCAGTTGCCCAGTGATTGAGGCCTGTCGTAAGCACGCGCTTGCAGTTCAAGAACCTTATGGAATCTGGGGCGGTCTCTCAGAAGATGATCGCGTCGCAATTCTAGAACGTGCCGGCGCACTTCCATTTTCAACAGCAAGCTAAATAATTTACATTCTCCTTGAGAAATAAAAAACCCGCCGGATATCCGGCGGGTTTTTTATTTCTAATTATTACTAGTTCCAGACCTTCTAGTGCGAGTGTCCACCAGGGCCATGTGAATGACCGTGGCCACCAGCAGCTTCAGGTGCTTCATCAGCTGGGCGTTCATAGACAACTGCTTCAGTTGTAATAAACATCGCAGCGATTGATGCCGCATTTGCAAGCGCCGAACGAGTTACCTTAACTGGATCGATAACACCATCTTTAGCTAAATCACCGTAAACATCAGTTGCTGCATTGAAACCTTCATTGGCTTTCATTGCGCGTACTTTTGCTACAACAACATAACCTTCAAGACCAGCGTTTTCAGCGATCCAACGAAGTGGTTCGTCGCATGCTTTGCGAACTAAGCGAACACCAACAGCCTTATCGCCTTCAAAGCCAAGATCGCCTTCGAGTGCATCAGCTGCATGTACTAGTGCTGCGCCGCCGCCAACTACGATGCCTTCTTCAACTGCGGCACGTGTTGCTGAGATCGCATCTTCTAGACGGTGCTTCTTTTCTTTTAGTTCAACTTCAGTATGTGCGCCAACTTTGATTACGCAAACGCCACCAGCGAGTTTTGCAACGCGCTCTTGCAGCTTTTCACGATCCCAGTCAGAGTCAGTATTTTCAATCTCTTTACGAATCTCAGAAACACGAGCAGCAACTACTGCCTTATCGCCAGCACCATCAACGATTGTTGATGCATCCTTTGAGATAACAACACGACGGGCACGGCCTAGAGATTCCAGACCAACCTGATCTAGCTTCATGCCAACTTCAGCCGAGATAACTTCGCCACCGGTAAGGATTGCGATGTCTTGCAACATGGCCTTACGACGATCACCGAAACCAGGTGCCTTGACAGCAGCTGAGGCGAATACGCCACGCATACGGTTAACAACCAGCGTAGAAAGCGCTTCGCCTTCAACATCTTCAGCGATGATCAATAGTGGCTTTGAAGTCTGGGCAACTTTTTCCAGGATTGGGAGCAGTTCAGCTAGAGCTGAAATCTTTCCACCTGAGATCAATACGTAAGCATCTTCTAGAACTGCTTCCATGCGATCTTGATCAGTTACGAAATAAGGTGAGATGTAACCCTTATCGAATTGCATACCTTCAGTGAACTCAAGTTCAAGCCCAGTGGTGGACGCTTCTTCAACAGTGATTACGCCATCTTTGCCAACTTTGTCCATGGCTTCGGCAATTAAGTCACCGATGCCACGATCTTGAGCTGAAATAGTTGCAACGTCGGCAATCTGTGCCTTGTCTTTTACAACTGTGGCATTGGCCTTAAGAGCTGCTGAAATTGCCGCAACTGCAGCTTCGATACCAATTTTAATATCCATTGGTTGTGCGCCGGCTGCAAGGTTGCGAAGTCCTTCTTTAACCATTGCTTGAGCAAGCACAGTTGCAGTTGTTGTTCCATCACCAGCGACATCGTTGGTCTTGGTAGCAACTTCTTTAACTAGTTGTGCGCCCATGTTTTCAACTGGGTCAGAGAGTTCAATCTCTTTCGCAATTGTTACGCCATCGTTTGTGATGGTTGGAGCGCCAAATGTTTTTGAGATAACTACGTTACGACCCTTAGGTCCAAGTGTTACCTTGACGGTGTCAGCCAGAATGTTTACACCGCGCTCCATGGCGCGACGGGCTTGTTCGTCAAACTGTAAGGACTTGCCGGCCATTAGTTCTTCTCAATTACAGCGAGAATGTCGCGAGCAGATAGCACTAAATATTCTTCAGCGTTGTACTTCAC
>Ga0222712_10002648_pt1 | contig 20224 bp, 17 predicted proteins | sample C33_657DmetaG_FD_165043 | JGI IMG/M metagenome (GOLD analysis project Ga0222712, IMG submission 165043) | Estuarine water microbial communities from San Francisco Bay, California, United States - C33_657D | ecosystem: Environmental > Aquatic > Marine > Unclassified | place: USA: California... | reverse complement strand
GCTCGTCCGGGTCGGACGTGTACGAGACGCTGCCGTTCGGGCGCACGGACAGCGCGGCGAACTGGAACTTGCTGTCGAGGTCGATGGCGACCTTGCCGGTGGCCTGCACGCGGGCCGAACCGACCCCCAGCATCAGGACGACCTTGCCGAGATGGTTGGAGGCGCCGTTCGGCTGGAGCTCCACGTAGTACCAGGTACGCCCCGTGGAATGGGGCGCGGCCGAGAGGGAAGTCGGCTGGTTCACCGGCTCGAACTTCATCATGGGCGGGCTGCTGGCCGCGTCCGGGAGGCTCGTGCGGGCGTTATCGCCGACGGCCGGGAGGACGCTGCGACGGCCGAAACCGCTCCAGGAAGTGACGCCGGCGTCGGGCGGGATCGTGATGGTCGCGACCGGCGAGGAATCGGCCAGCGGCGGGATGAAGAAGACGTTGGGCGGCAGGATCGAGGGCGCGTCCGGGGCGTACCACTTGTAGTTGGTGTTCGCCGTGTCGGTGATGGTCGCCGGGTCGACGCCGGTGGGCGGGATCGCGCTGCCGATGGCGATGCAGAACTGACGGAGGTGGTTCACCGGATCGGTCTCGTCCTTCAGGATGAGCAGTCGGTACCGACCGTTGTAGGTGACGTTGGAGGCGAAGGAGCCGCGGTTCATGAGCGCCATCGCGCGCACGGACTGCAGCGAGGAACCGAGCATCTTCTGGGCCGCCGGCAGACCGCCGCCGGACCCTGGGCGGATGCTCAGGAACACGCCCGCCAGGAGCAGGATGATGGTCACCACCATCAGCAGCTCGATGAGCGTGAAGCCGCGACGGACGGCGCGACCGAGGGGACGGAGGGAAAGACTCACTGGATGACGAAGATGTCGGCGGCGTCGGAGGGGGACAGGTCGGGGTTGGCCGAACCGATGTCGAGGTCGGTCGTGAAGATGATGACGCGGCCGGGCACGCCGGTCGGGCCGCCGGCGTCGGTGATGTCCACCGGGTAGGTGCCGGCGACGGACTTGATCAGGCCGTCGTTGTTGAGGTCGAAGCAGACGCGGATCGCCGGGTTGCCGAGGCGGTCCTGGAGGATGGGGTTGGACTGCCAGGCGGTGTCGCCCGCGGCGTAGTTGAGGAAGTCGTCCTGGCTGAAGGCGCAGAACTCCATGGCCTGGCGGTTGTACTTCACGCGCTCGGCGCCGAGGGAGGTGCCGTCGAGCTTCTTGCCGTAGAGGTGCTTGATGAAGATCAGGGAGCGGCCGGAGTCGTCCAGCTTGTGCTGGATGTCCTTGGAGGCGTCGTAGGCGCTGGAGCCGAGATTCGGGAGGAACGCGCCGTATTCCTTCTTGTAGAGGGTGCAGGCCGTCGCCCACTGGGCGAAGATCGACTTGGCTTGCGCCTTCCGGGCCGACTTCTTGACCGCCTTGACGGCGGGGACGAGGGCGGTGGCCAGGAGGCCGATGATGGAGATCACCACGAGCAGCTCGATCAGGGTGAAACCTTTGCGGAGGCGGGTAAGCATGGGGGAAGGGGGCGGGGCCGGAGGGACAGCACTCTATCGCCCCCCGACTGCCATTGAACAGTCAAAAAGCGCCCTGCCCCGCCCGGTCGCCGGCTCAGCCCCGCAGGAAACCCAGGCAAAGCACGGCCAGGGCCGTGGGGATCGCCGCCCAGAGCGCCAGTTTCCATGGCGAGACCGCCCCCTCGAAGTACGGGGCCAGGATCGACTGACCAGCCGGGTTCGGCGCATTGGCGATGACGGTGAGGCCACCGCCGGCCAGGGCGCCGGCCACGACCGCGTGCCGGAGCGCGGCCGCCACCTCCCCCGGGGCGGCCAGGGCGGGCACCTGGGCCGCCAGGTACGTGATGGCGGCGTTATCGTTGAAGGAAGTCAGGAGGGTAGCCGTCAGGAGCAGCGCCTGATCTCCCAAGCGCAACAAGACCGGCCCGATCCACCACCCTTGGAGCCCGCCGAGCACGACCAAACCCGCCAGGAAGAAACCGACCAGCAGCGGCCCCCGCAGGTTCGGAGGCCCCTGCCACTGCGGCGTGGCCAGCGTGAAGGCGAGGAAGGCCAGCAGGCCGCCGAGCATCAGCACCGGATGATGTCCGGCCAGCATGACCACGGTCCAGACCATGAAGAGCAGATGGGCGCCGGTGACCCAGAAGGGGGGCACCGGTTCCGCCGCCGGTGCCGGGGCCCCGCGGAGCGCCGTCAGTTCCCGGCGGAAAATCAGGAGGTAGAGCCCGTTCGAAAGCAGGATGGTCGCCAAGGCGCCGAGGCCGAACTGCCGGAAGACCTCCGTCAGGCCCCAGCCCCACCCGTTCGCGACCATGACGATCGGCGGGGCGGCGAAATGCGTCAGGGCGCCGCCGACCGAGACGTTGACGAAAAGCAGCGCCAGCGTGGCGTATTTCAAGGCTTCGGAGGGACGCAGCACGAAGAAGCGCCGCGCGAGCAACCAGGCGCCGATGGTCATCGCGGCCGGCTCCGTGATGAGCGAGCCGAGCAACGGGGCCAAGGTGAGCAACGTGAACCAATGCGCGGCCGGCGAACCACCGAACAACCGCGCCGCCGCGCCCAACGCCCGCCCGGCGAGCCCCACGACCGGGCGTGCCGAGGCCAGCGCCATGATGATGAAGACGAACAGGGGCTCGACGAACTTGGAAGGTCCGGCGACGCCGGCTCCGGCCGCCCAGGCGTAGTCGCCGGTCTCGACGTAGCGACAGGCGAAGGCCCAGCCCTTGCCGGGCCAGGCGATGAGCAAGGCGAAGAGCACGAAGGCCCAGAGGCCGAAGACCGCCTCGACCTCGCCCAGCAGGTGCAGGCAGGCGGCGCGGAAGTCCGCGGACTCCCCGCGCTCGTTGACGGGGGCCGCGCCGGTGGCGACGCGCGCGGCATGGGCCGCCTCGAGGCGGTGGGCCGCGCGGGCGAAGGCGGGCGCCGCGAAGGCGTGCAGCACCGCCAGCGCGAAGACCCCCGACGCGACCGGCAGGAACGGGTCGGCCTGGGCCGCGGAGGCGAGCTCCGACCAAAGGGAGGCGGCGACGGGCATGACGCATCCAAATCCGCCGACTCGGGGATTGCAACCCGGGGCGACGGGTAAAAAATACCGGCCGATGCCCAAGTCCTGCGCCCTGCTGCTGCTCGCCGCCCTCTGCCTGACCGCCAAGGAGGATGCGCCCAAGTTGACTTATCATGAATACCACGGGCTCTTCGCCGACGACCCGGCGCTGCCCAACGGCCTGCGCAACCCCGAGCGCGGCTTCCGCCTCGAGTGCCCGATCGGCCTCGGCGAAGGCCAGCTCCTGGTGCAGCGCGCCGATGGGCGCATCGTCCGCAAGCGCGCGCCCGCGGCCAACGACGAGAAGCCGGTCCCCTGCCTCGGGGTCGACGTCGTCCGCAACGGCTGGTCGGATCGCGCCATGGCCGAGGCCATCAAGGCCTGGGAGGCCAAGGGCGTCACGAGCTACCTCGGCCTCGTCTGGCTCGACGAATACTGCAACCGCCCGCTCGACCCCATCCTCTTCACCCGGCTCGAGCGTTCGCTCGACGTCTTCCGCCGCGCCGGCGTCAAGCTGCAGATCCGTTTCGCCTACGAGCTCGACGACAGCAAGACCGCGGGCCCGGACCTCGCCATCCTGAAGGGCCACTGGACGCAGCTGAAGCCGATCCTCGCCAAGAACTACGACATCCTCACGGCGGTGCAGCTGGGCTGCATCGGCCGGCGCGGCGAAGGTCCGAACGCGACCCGCCTGCCGGCCGACGCGGCCACGCACTCCGCCTTGCTCCGCGACGCCTTCGCGTCCCTGCCCCCGGACCGCGCCCTCCTCATCCAGTCGCCGACCATGCGGGAGGACCTCTTCACCGAGCTGAAGTGGCCGGCGCGGCTCAACCAAGGCACGGCCTTCGAGAAGGCCAACCCCTCCGCCCGCACCGGACAGGTCAACGCCAACTTCCTCGTCGACCTCACCCACGGCGGCCAGTTCGAGGCGCCGATCGGGGGCACCAACGCCGATTGGCAGAAGATGTGCGCGGAGACGCTCTGGGTCCCGTATGACGCGGACCTGTCGGCCAAGGCCGCGGCCGCCCCGTTCGCCGCCGACGGCTGGCTGGTCGCCCAGGCCGCCTCCAACGAGCGCGCCACGACCCTGGGCGTGAGCCACGGCTGGTCCGAGGCCTCGCCCGACCGCAAGGAAGGCATCGTCGACGCCTGGAAGAAACAGCTGAAGACGAAGGCCGAGGCCAAGGCCCTGGGCCTCTCGATCTCCGACGCCTACTTCACCGACGCGAAGGGCAACGACGTCCCCCGCTCGGCCTTCGACTACCTCCGCGACCACGTCGGCTACCGCTACGAGCTGCTCAGCGCGACCTGGCCGGCGAAGGTCAAGCAGGGCAAGGACTTCGAGATCAAGCTGCGGATCGTGAACCGCGGCTTCGCGATCTGCCCCACCCCGCGCAACCTCTACCTGGCCTACGTCCAGACGCCCCAGAAGTACACGCTGGCCCCGGGCGAGGGCGAGAGCTTCGACATCCGCCGCATCCTGCCGAACGCCGCGTTGCAGAACACGGAGAACGGGCAGGAGATCACCATCCGCGCGATCGCGCCGAAGGACCTGCAGGGCAAGCATCAGCTCTGCCTGATGTTCCCCGAACTCAACTTCACCAAGTTCCCCTACAAGCAGGACCAGCGTAATTTCGTGCGCTTCGCCAACCGCGACGCGCCCTTCTGGCAGTCGGCGGACAAGCTCTACCAGGGCAACCTGCTCGGCGAGGTCGACATCACGCGCTGAACCGCGCCGTCAGCGGACGGCCGGGGCGACGTCGGGCCGCGCCCCGCCCAGCGCCTTGACGAGGTCGACCTGCGCCCCCAGCCGGTCGAGGCGGACGCGCGCGACGGCGAGGCGGGATTCGGCCAAGGCCCGCCGGGCCGCCGGCAGCTCGAGCGGACCGGCCTGGCCGACCCGCGCGCGGGCCTCGGCCACGCGGAAGGCCTCCGTGGCGGCCTGGATCCGGCGCTCGGCGGCCGCGGCGGCGGCGGCGGTCTCCCGCACGTCGGCCAGGGCGTCGCGCACCTCGCGGAGGGCGTTCAAGGCGGCTTTCTCGTAGAGGGCGACCGCCTGGTGCTGCGCGGCGACGGCGGCGTCGACGCGGGCGGCGCCGCGGCCGTAATCCAGGAGCGGGAAACGCAGGTCCACGCCCAGCGCGGAGGTCGAGGTGTCGGCGTCGAGCAGGCCGGAGAAGACCTTGCTCTCGCTGCCGATCGCGCCGGTCAAGGTGAAGGTCGGGAAGCGGGCGGCCTTCACGAAACCGATACGGGCGTTGGCGGCGACCAGCGCCTGCTCGGCGGCCTGGACGTCGGGTCGGCGAGCCAGGAGATCGGAAGGCAGGCCGGCGGCGGGGGGCGGCGGCAGGGCGACCGGTCGGGCGGCCGCGGGCAACGTGAGCGCCGGCTGCCCCGTCAGGAAGCCCAGCGCGTGTTCGGCCTGGGCGCGGGCGCGGCGCGCGTCGGACAAGGCGGCCACGGCGGCCGCGCGGTTGACCTCGGCGGCGGCGACCTCGGCGGCCTGGGCCGAGCCGGCGGCCTGGCGGCGCAGGATGAGGGCCAGCTCCTCCTCGCGGGCAGCGAGGACGACGCCGGCCGCGTCGACCTGGACTTCGCCGGTCCGCAGGCTCGCGTAGGCGCGGACGACCGCGGCGACCAAGGTCAGGCGGACCTGCGCGGCGGCGTGCTCGGAGGCGAGCAGCTGGGCGCGGGCGCCCTCCTCGGCCCGGCGGACCTTGCCCCAGAAATCCAGCTCGAAGGAGGTCGAGAGCCCGCCGCGGAGCGTCCGGCGACTGCGACCGGCGGCGGTGCCGCCGACCGGCACGTAGGCGCCCGTGCTCACCTTGTAACGGCTGTCGCCCGCGGTCGCGTCGACCGCCGGCAGACCGGCGCCCGCGGTGTCCGCGAACTGCGCCGCGGCTTCCTCGACGCGGGCGACGGCGACGCGCAGGTCCGCGTTCGCCGCGAGCGCCTGGTCCACCAGGCGGTCGAGGTCCGGTTCGGCGAAACCTCGCCACCAGGCCGCGGCGATCTCGCCGGCGCCGACCTCGGCCTCGGGATAGGCCGCGGCCGAAGGCGTGGCGGGCCGCTCGTAATCCGGGCCGACCGCGCAGGCGGCGAGCAGGCAGGCCAGCGGCAGGCCGAGGAAACAGGCGCGGGGACTCATGCGCGGGGCTCCTTCCGGTCGCCCGTGAGGAGCTTGAAGAACAGGGGGATGAAGAGCGTGGCCACGAAGGTGTCGAAGAGCATGCCGCCGAAGACCCCGGTGCCCATCGAGCGGCGGGCGCCGGCGCCGGCGCCGACCGCCAGGACCAGCGGGACCACGCCGAGGACGAAGGCCATCGAGGTCATCACCAGCGGGCGGAAGCGGATCCGCGCGGCCTCGACCGCGGCCTCGGCGGCGGAGCGCCCTTCGTCACGGGCCTTGACGGCGAACTCGACGATCAGGATGGCGTTCTTCGCGGCGAGGCCGATCAGGGTCACCAGGCCGATCTGGAAGTAGAGGTCGTTGGGGATCCCGCGCACCGCGATGGCGACGAGCGCGCCCAGGAGCGCGAACGGCACGGTCAGGATGACCCCGATGGGCAGCGACCATTTCTCGTACAGGGCGGCGAGGATCAGGAACACCATCGTCAGCGCCATCAGGAAGGCCGGGAGCGCGGAGGTCGCGGAGCGCTTCTCCTGCAGGGCCTGCGCGGTCCAATCCAGCTCGTAGCCTTCGGGCAGGGTCCGTTCGGCCAGGTCCTCGACGATGCGGAGCGCCTCGCTCGAGCTGATGCCCGGACCGGCGGAACCGAGCACGCGCGCGGCGACGAACCCGTTGTAGCGCTCGACCTGCTCGGGGCCGGAGGAGGCGCGGATCCGCACCAGGCTGGACAGGGGGATCATCTTGCCGTCGGCGGCGCGTACATGGATGCGCCCCACGTCGGCCGGGTCCATGCGTTCCGAAGGCTCCGCCTGCATGAGCACGCGGTAGGTGCGGCCCGAGCGGTTGAAGTCGTTCACGTAGGCCGCGCCGATCGTCGCCTGCAGGGCCTCGTAGATGTCGGGCAACGGCACGCCAAGGCTCATCGCGCGCGCCTCGTCGACATCGGCCACGTACTGGGGCACGCTGGTGCGCAGGAAGGAACGCAGGCCGACGATGAGCGGCTTGCCGTCGCGCCCGCGGGCCGCGCCCAGGGCCGCGATGAACTCGTCGGTGACCTGACCCAGTCGCACCGGATTGTCGTCCTCGCGCGCCTGGAGGTAGAACTCGAAGCCCCCGGCCGTCCCGATGCCGCGGATGGGGGGAGGATTGACGACGAAGCACATCCCCTGGGGGAAAGGCGCGGTGGCCGCCATCAGCTGGCCGGTCAAGGCCTCCGCCCCGACGGACCGGTCGGACCAGTCCTTGAGCGGGAGGAAGATCGTGCCCGAGTTGGTCTTCTCGCCGCCGCCGATGAGGTCGAAACCGCTGATGGCGAAGGCATGGAAGACCGCCGGCTGGTCGGCCGGGGTCTTGAGCAGGGACGGCACGATGTCGGCCATGTAGGCGCGGGTGCGGGTGACGCTGGCGCCGTCGGGCAAGGTGACCATGCCCAGGACGTAGCCCTGGTCCTCCGAGGGCAGGAAGCCGCGCGGGCGCTCCCAGAGGAGGGCGACGTTGGCGGCGAGGATCGCGAGGAAAAGGCCGCCGGCCGAGCGCGGGTGGGCGAGCAGCCACTGGACCGCGCGGTTGTGCCAGTCGGCGAGCGCCTTGAAGCGACGCTCGAACCAGCCGAGGAAACCCTTGGTGGCGCCGTGGGCGCGGGGCCGCAGGATCGCGGCGCACAACGCCGGCGTGAGGGTCAGGGCGACGAAACCGGAGATGATGACCGAGATGGCGACGGTCACCGCGAACTGGCGGTAGAGGGTGCCGGCGATGCCGCCGAGGAAGGCGACCGGGAGGAAGACCGAGACCAGCACCAGCACGATCGCGACGATCGCCCCGGAGACCTCGTGGACCGAGGCGAGGGCGGCGTCGAACGGGGACAGCCCCTTCTCCTCCATGAGCCGCTCGACGTTCTCGAGCACCACGATGGCGTCGTCGACCACGATGCCGATCGCGATCACCATCGCGAACAAGGTCAGGGTGTTGATGCCGAAGCCGAAGACCCACAGCCCGGCGAAGGTGCCGATGAGCGAGACGGGCACGGCGATCATCGGGATGAGCGTCGCGCGCCAGCTGCCCAGGAAGAGGAAGACCACGAGCACGACCAGGATCCCGGCCTCGAAGAGCGTGTGCTCCACCTCGCGGATCGAGGCGGCGACGAAGCGCGTGGTGTCGAACGGGATCTCGTAGTCGACGCCCGCGGGGAAGCGGCGCGAAAGCTGGGCGACCCGGTCCTTCACGCCCTGGGCGACGTCGAGGGCGTTGGCGCCCGGCGCCAGGAAGATGCGGATGCCGACGGCGGTCTGGCCGTCGAGGGTGGCCTGCTGCTCGTAGCTCTGCGCGCCGAGCTCGACCGTGGCGACGTCGCGCAGGCGGAGCACGCCGGCGGCGCCCTGGGCGCGCAGCAGGATGTTGCCGAACTGCTCGGGGGTCGCCAGGCGGCTGGGCGTGATGATCGGCATGACCAGGGACTGGCCGGCGACGGTCGGCTCCTGGCCGAGACGCCCCGCCGCGTACTGGTTGTTGCTGGTGCGGATGGCGCGGGCCACGTCGCCCGGGGTCACGCCGAGCTGGGCCATCTTGTCTGGGCGCAGCCACACGCGCATCGAGTAGTCGCGGGCGCCGAAGATGCCGGCGTCGCTGATGCCGGGCACCCGCTTGATCTCCTCGACGATGTTCACCGCCGCGTAGTTGCTCAGGAAGACGGAGTCGCGGCTGCCGTCCTTCGAGATGACCGAGATCGACATCAGGATGTCGTTCGAGCGCTTCTTCACGACGATGCCCAGGCGACGGGCCTCGTCCGGCAGGCGCGGCTCGGCGACCTTCACCCGGTTGGTGAGGTTGATCACCGCCAGGTCGGGGTCGGACCCCGGCTCGAAGGTCACGGTGATGGTGAGGAGACCGTTCGAGGAGGAGTTCGAGGAATAGTACAGCAGGTTGTCGGTGCCGTTGATCTCGTCCTCGATCGGCGCGGCCACCGTGCGCATGAGCGTCTCGGCCGAGGCGCCCGGGTAGGAGATCGCGATGGTGGCGGTGGGCGGGGCGATCTGCGGGTACTGGGAGACCGGCAGCAACCGGAAGGCCATGAGGCCGGCCATCACCACGATGAGCGAGAGCACGGTGCCGAAGATCGGCCGGCGGATGAAGAAGTCCCAGGACATCGGCGGGGCTTACTTGGCGGCGGGGGCGCGCGGGACCAACGCGGCGCCGGGGCGGACCTTCACCAGGTTGTCGAGCACCACGCGGTCGCCGGACTTGAGCCCGCCGAGCACCACGGCCTGCGGCCCGTTGACGAAGGCCAGCTGGACCGGGCGCACCTGGGCGATGTTGCCGTCGCCGAGCACGTAGACGAAACGACCTTGGGCCGATTGGAGGAGACACGAGGCCGGCACGACCACGGCCGCGGGCAAGGGCCGGCCGGCGAGGCGCACGCGGACGAACTGCCCGGGCAGGAGCGCGCCGCCGCCATTGGGGAACTCGGCCCGCATCTGGATCGTGCCGAGGCGGGCCTCGACCTGGGCGGCCACGAAGTTGATCTTGCCGGCGAGCGGGAGGGGCTTCCCGGCGGCGTCGAGCACCTCGACCGGAGCCGCCGCGGCGGCGGCGGCGTCCCCGGCGAAGAGGCGCTGGAACTCCTGCTCGGAAAGGCCGAAACGCACCCAGACCTGGTCGCGCTGCACGACGGTCGTCAGCAGGCTGTCGGCGCCCGGCGAGACCAGCGAACCCTCGGAACGGGCCAGCCGGCCGGTGAAGCCCGCGATCGGGGCGCGGACCTCGCAGTAGGAAAGATCCAGTTCGGCGGCGCGCACCTTCGCCGCGGCGATGTCGCGGGCGGCGGCCGCGGCGGCCGCGAGCGCCTGGGCGTCGGCCGCCTCCTTCGGGCTGGCGGCCTGCTCGGCGAGCAGCTTCCGCTGGCGGGCGGACTCGGCCGCGGCCTGCTCGGCGCGGGCCGCTTCCTGCGCCAGCTGGGCCTTGGCGAGGGTCAGCGCGATCTCATATTGGGCGGGGTCGATGCGGAAGAGCAGGTCGCCGGCCTTGACCGCCGCGCCTTCGCGGTAGGACTGGGCGAGGAGGATCCCCGCGACCCGGGCGCGCACCTCGACCTCGCGGGTGCCTTCGACCTGGGCGGTCAACTCGGCGTCCTGCGGGTAGGGCTGGACCTGGGCGGTCAGCAGGCCGACCGGCAGGGGCGGCGGGGTCGCCGGAGGCTTGCCGTCGCCGCAGGCCACCAGACCGAGGAGGGTCAGGCCGAGCACAAGCATCTCGACAGGGCGGGATTTACATACAAACATGTATGTAAATCTATTTGCCGTATCATGGCTCGCAAGACGAAAGCGGAGGCCGCGCTCACCCGTCACCGGATCGTCGAATCCGCGCGACAGGTCTTCAGCCGCGCCGGCGTCACCAACACGTCGCTGGAGGAGGTCGCGAAGGAGGCGGGGGTGACCCGCGGCGCGGTCTACTGGCACTTCCGCGACAAGGCCGACCTTTTCCGCGCGGTGCGCACCGACACGGGCACCTTGCTGAAGCTGGGCCCGGCGGACGCGGGGGACGCCCTGCGCCGGCTGGAGTTGACCTTGCTGGAGGCGATCCGCCGCCTGCGGGAGGAGCCGGCCGCGCGCCAGACCTACGAGGTGATGCTGTGGAAATGCGAGTTCGTGGACGAACTCGCCCCGGTCCGGACGGAGCTGATGAAGGCCGGCGAGGCGTTCGCGGCGGAACTCCGGGAACTCTACGCCCGGGCGGTCGCGGAAGGGCTGACCGCTCCCGGACTGGACCCGGCCCTCGCCGCGCTGGAGACCTTCGCCCTCTACGCCGGCATGGTGAAGCTCTGGCTGGCCGACACGGGCGGCGAGATGCTGCGCCCCGGGGTGGAGGCCATGATCCGGCAGCACGTGGCGATGCGCCGGCGACGCGAACCCGCGTTGACCCTTCCGGCGAAAGGCCTTAGAAAAAGGTCGAAGTGAAAGCCCTCCTCGCCGCCCTGCCCTGCCTGCTGGCGGCCCTCCTCGGGGCCGCGACCGAGGAGCCGTCGCCGCCCCAGAACCTCCCGATCATCTACGACGAGATCGGCGGCAAGTTCATCCTGCGCATCGACAATCGTCGCTATCAGCTGGAGTCGGTCTTCAAGGATCCCGTCGCGCGGCTGCTCGCCGACGCCAACTACGCCCGTGCCAAGCTCGCGCACGAATCCTACCGCCTGGCGCTGGCCGACAAGGCGAAGGCGGAGGCTTCGATCGCCCGGCTGGAGGCCACCGCCCAACGGCTCGGCCTGGCGACCGAGCGGGCCCGGCTCAGCCTGGTGTCCGCCCGGAACCAGCTCGCGCTCTACCGGCCGACCCAGCCTTACGACCCCGCGCAACTGGCCTTCCTGCAGGAGCAGGTGCTCCGGGCGCAGTCGCAGTTGCTGACGGCGGAGGACCAGGAGAACCGCGCCCGCGGCAAGGTCGAGGAAGGCCGGCGCGCCGCCGAACCTGCCAACGAGCGGGCCGAGAAGGCCCGGCTGGGCTACCTGGACGCCCTGGCGGAGTACGAGCGGCCGCTCGCTCAGCTCCGGGCCCTGGCCCTCGCTTCGGGCCAGGCCCTGTAAGAGGGATGCACCGAGCAAGGCGGCGTTGACGGGGGCGGTCCGATGCCTAGGAATGAGCCCGTGAAGGCCTACCCCGCCCTCCTTGCCCTGCTGTCGGCGACCGTCCTCGTGACGGCCGCTCCGACCGAGGAGATGCCGTTGCCGGCCTTGCCGCCGACGGTCTTCGCCCAACCGGCGGGGAAGATCAAGGTCCGCATCGAAGGCAAAGGCTACCTGCTGCCCGAGGAGCTCAAGCCGACGGTGACCAAGCTGATCGGGGAGGCCAACTACGTCCGGACGCGCGAACTCTACCAGGCGATGCGCCGGGCGCTCTCGGACAAGGCGCTGGCCGAATCCAAGGTCCGCCAATTCGAGACCCTCGCCCAGGCCGCGAACGAACGCGTGGAGAGCCTGCGACGGAAGCACGCGACCCTGAAGGAGAAATTGTCCACCCTCCTGCATGACCCGGAGGCGGGGGTCTCGGCCGACCTCAACACCTACGTCCAGCTCGAGGCGGCGATCACGGCGACGGCCGCGCAGATCGTCCGCGAGGAGGAATTGGCCGCCGCCGCCCAGGCCAAGGCGGAGGCGATCCGGCTCAAGGCCGAGCCGACCTTGGAGGCCGCCCGCAAGCAGAACGCCGAGTACCTCGAGGCCTTGAAGGCGTACGAACGTCCTTTGAAGGAACTGCAGGAACTGGCCGTGGCCAAGGGCACCGCGCTCTGAGCCGGGCCGACATTTCGCTGGCGAGCCCGCGCCGGGCGCCTAGTTTGCGAAGCACCCCGACCATGCGCCCCCTCGTGCTGCTTCTCGCCCTGACGACCGCGCTCGGCGCGCAGTCCCCCGCCACCGCGAAACTCGACCCGGCGATGGCCGCCAGCCAGACCAAGGCCGGCGCCGACCTCGTCTGGCATGATCCCGCGGGCTGGGGCCTCGAAGGCCGGCTCTGGCCCGAGCAGGAAAGACGCAGCTACTTCGATCGTCTGCCGGCCGCCGCGGAGAAAAGCGTCCCCGCCGCGGTATGGAGCCTCAGCCGCGACAGCGCCGGCCTGATGGTCCGGTTCCGGACCGACGCGCGCAGCATCCACGTGCATTACAAGGTGACGAAGGCGGCGCTGGCGATGCCCCACATGCCGGCCACGGGCGTGAGCGGCGTCGACCTCTACGCGCGCGACGCGCAGGGGCGCTGGCGCTGGGTCAACGTCTCCCGCCCCGCCCAGGCGGAGGTCCGGACCGAGCTGATCGGCGGGCTCGACGGCGCCGCCCGCGAGTACGCCCTCTACCTGCCGCTTTACAACGGCGTGCAAGCCCTGGAGGTCGGCGTGCCCAAGGGGGCGGCCTTCGAGGGGCTGGCCCCGCGCCCGAAGCCGATCGTGTTCTACGGCACCTCGATCACGCACGGCGCGTGCGCGAGCCGACCGGGCATGGTGCACACGGCGATCCTCGGCCGCAGGCTCGACGCGCCGGTGGCCAACCTCGGCTTCTCCGGCAACGGCCGCATGGACGCCTCGGTGGGCGCCTTCCTCGCGCAGGTGGACGCGGCGGCCTTCGTCATCGATTGCCTGCCGAACATGGGACCGGAGCAGGTCACCGAGCGCTGCGTGCCGCTGGTCAGGCAGCTCCGCGCCGCCCGACCTGACGCCCCGATCGTGCTGGTGGAGGATCGCCGCAACACCAACGAATGGCTCCAGCCCGCCCGCCGCGCGCTCCATGACCGCAACCACGCCGCGCTCCAGGCAGCGTTCGCCGAACTGCGCCGGCAAGCCGTGCCGAAGCTATACTACATCCCCGGCGACGCGCTCTACGGCACGGACGGCGACGGGGCGACGGACGGCTCGCACGCGAGCGACCTCGGCTTCTTCCGGCAGGCCGACGTCTTCGAGCCGATCCTCAAGGAAGCCCTGGGGCGCTGATTTTCCGCCGCCCCGGCTGGCCTCCGCGGGGCTTTCCCTCCACCTTGCGCCCCATGCACCGCGGCTTCCGCTACTACGACCTGATCCTCGGGGCCTTCGTGGCCGTCCTGCTGTGCTCCAACCTCATCGGGCCGGCCAAGGTGGTGATGTTGGACCTGCCCTTGCTGGGTCCGACGGAGTTCGGGGCGGGCAACCTGTTCTTCCCGCTGTCCTACATCTTCGGCGACATCCTCACGGAAGTGTACGGCTACGCGCTCGCGCGCCGCGTGATCTGGGCGGGCTTCGCGGCGATGCTCTTCGCCACGGTCATGACGTGGGTGGTGCTGAGCCTGCCCGCCAGCCCGCACGAACCGTTCAGCGCCCAGCTCCAGCCCGCCCTCGTGCTGTGCTTCGGGGGCGGCTGGCGCATCGCCCTTGGCTCGATCCTGGCTTTCTGCGTGGGCGATTTCCTCAACTCCTACGTGCTCGCGAAGCTGAAGGTCCGCACGCAAGGCCGCCATGCGTGGCTGCGCTTCATCGGCTCGACCGTCGTGGGCCAGGCGGTCGACAGCCTGATCTTCTACCCCCTGGCCTTCGCCGGACTCTGGACCGGGTCGACCTTGCTGAAGGTCATGGCCGCGAACTGGGCCTTCAAGGTGCTCGTCGAGGTCGTCATGACGCCGGTGACCTACGTGGTCTGCGAGCGGCTCAAGCGCGCCGAGGGCGTGGACGCCTACGATACCGCGACGGACTTCACGCCGTTCTCGCTGAAAGGCTGAGCGTCGTGCCCAAGACCGGACTCGAACCGGTATGCCTTTCGGCGGCAGATTTTAAGTCTGATGTGTTTGCCATTCCACCACTTGGGCCGACCCCGCGCAACTTACCGGCGCGCGCGGGGCTGGCAAACCCGGAATGCTCAGGCGCCGGCTCGGTCGAGCAGCGGCTGGCAGAGCTTGTAGACCCCGCCGGTCACGAGGCAGGCGACGACCAATGACGGCCAGAAACCGAGGCCGGCTTTCAGCAAGGCCGGCAAGGCGAGGAACAGGACGAAGGAAGGGATGGTGTAGGCGAGGATGGACCAGTTGAGCGCGATCACCTTCGCCTGGTCGCCGGTGTCCACCCACGTCCAGATCATCACGAGCAGGCTGGTCAGCGGCAACGCGCATAAGAGCGCCCCGAGGGAGATGTCGCGTTTCGCGAGCTCGGCGGCGCCGACGATGACGGAGGCGGAGAGGAGGAATTTCAGGACCAATTGCAGGCTCATGCGGACAGCCTGCGGGACGACGGGGCCGCGGCAAAGCGGAAATGGCCGCCTCCGGCCAATAAGTCGCCTTGCCCTCCCGCCCAAAGGCGGCTTGCCTCGGCGCGATGGACCGCATCGCCCAGACGTTCGCCCGCTGCCAGGCCGAAGGCCGCCCGGCCTTCGTGAGTTACGTCTGCGCCGGCGACCCCGATGTCGCGACCTCCAAGGCCATCCTCCTCGCCCTGGCCGCCAACGGCGCCGACATCCTCGAGGTCGGCGTGCCCTTCTCGGATCCGCTGGCCGACGGCCTGACGAACCAGCTCGCGGCCCAGCGCGCCCTCGAGGGCGGCATGACCTACGATGGCTTGCTAGACATCCTGGCCGCGACCCGCGCCGGCACGGACAAGCCGATCGTCCTCTACTGCTACTACAACCTCCTCTTCTCGTTCGGGGTCGACGACTATTGCCGCAAGGTGAAGGCCGCCGGCGCCGACGGGCTGCTCGTCCTGGATTGCCCGCCGGAGGAGGCCGGCGAACTCATCGCCGCGTCGAAGAAACACGGCCTGGCCAACATCTTCATCGTCGCCCCGACCACCCCGCCCGCCCGCGTCGCGCTCATCGCGCGCCACGCCAGCGGCTTCATCTACTACGTCTCGCGCGAAGGCGTGACCGGCGAACGCTCGGAGCTGGCCGCCAACCTGGCCGCCTCCGTCGGCGAGATCAAGAAGCACACGACCCTCCCGGTCTGCGTCGGCTTCGGCGTCTCGACCGCCGCGCACGTGCAGGCCATCGCCAAGGTCGCCGACGGCGTGGTCGTCGGCAGCGCCCTCGTGAACGTCATCGCCGCGCATCAGGACAAGCGCGCCGAAGCCCCCGCCGCCATCGGCGCGAAGGTCCGGGAGTTGTTGGGGAGGTAATTTTCAAGAGGGCTTGGGCTGGGGATGGGCAAACGAATCGGCCAGAACCCTCCCTGCCCCTGCCCTAAGCTGCCCCTTTGCCTGTCCCTGGCCCTGGCCCAGGCCCTGTCCCTATCTACGCCCTTGACCAAGGGCCTTCCCTCCCCACTTTCCCGATGGTCCTAACTTCGTTGGGGCCACGCACCCACCCAGCATGGCCAAACAAGACACCTGGACGAAGAAAGACCTGACCGGCATCGAGCAACTGACCCGGGCCGAGATCGAACTCCTCTTCCGCCAGGCCGACCGCTTCCTGCCGGCCCTGGCCCCGGGCAAGGGACTCGACCTCATGAAGGGGCGCACCGTGGTGAACCTCTTCCTCGAGCCGAGCACGCGCACCCGCACGGCCTTCGAGATCTCCGCCAAGAAGCTCGGGGCCGAGGTGGTCTCGATCAACACGACGGCCTCGTCGCTCGTCAAGGGCGAGACGCTCCGCGACACCGCCCTCAACATCCGCGCGATGGGCGTGGACGCCATCGTGATGCGCCATTCCTCCGCCGGCGCGGCCCGCTACCTCGGCGAGGTGCTCGACATCTCGGTGGTCAACGCCGGCGACGGCGCGCATGAGCACCCGACCCAGGCCCTGCTCGACGCCTTCACGCTGCGCCAGCGCTTCGGCCAGGTCGCCGGCCTCAAGGTCACGATCCTCGGCGACATCCTCTTCAGCCGCGTCGCCCGCTCCAACATCCTCTGCCTCTCGAAGCTCGGCGCGGAGGTCACGCTCGCGGGCCCGGCCACCCTGGTCCCCGCCGCGCTCAAGGAGGCCTTCCCGCAGGTCCGCATCGCCCACGACCTGAAGTCCGCCCTGCGCGACTGCGACGCGGTGATGCTGCTGCGCATCCAGCACGAGCGGCAGACGACGACCCACTTCCCCTCCCTCGGCGAATACACCTCGCAGTTCGGCCTCAATGCCGAGCGCGCCGGCTGGCTCAAGCCGAAGGCCATCGTGATGCACCCCGGGCCGATCAACCGCGGCGTCGAGGTCGAGAGCGAGGTGGCCGACGGCCCCCGCTCCGTGATCCTCGAGCAGGTCCGCAACGGCGTCGCCGTCCGCATGGCCGTCCTCCACCTCTGCACCAAGGCCCTCTCCCGATGAACCCCGCCGACCCCTCCCCCCTCTGGATCCGCGGCGCGCGCGTGCTCGACCCGGCGTCGGGCCGCGACGAGGCCAAGGGCGACGTCTTCGCCCGCGATGGCGCGATCGTGGAACGGCTCACCGCCGCCGAACAGGCCAAGGCCCGCGTCGTCGAAGGCAAGGGGCTCGTCGTCGCCCCGGGCTTCGTCGACCTCAACTGCCGCCTGGGCGAGCCCGGCCGCACGGCCCGCGAGACGGTCCGCACCGGCACCCGCGCGGCGGCCGCCGGCGGCTTCACCACCGTCGTCGCGATGCCGGACTCGCTCCCCGCGGCGGACAACGTGGGCACGATCCAGCTGCTCCGCGAGATCTGCGCGCGCGACGCGGCCGTCCGCGTCCTGCCCACCGGCACGCTCACCAAGGGCCATGAAGGCAAGGCGCTCGCCCCGATCGGCTCGTTGAAGAAGGCGGGCGTGGTCGCGGTGACGGACGCCACCTCCGGGGTGCAGAACAACGAGATCATGCGCCGCGCGCTCGAGTACGCCGCGATGTTCGACCTCGTGGTGCTGGACCATTGCCAGGACAGCAGCATGACCGACGGCGGCCAGATGCACGAAGGCGCCTGGTCGCTCCGCCTCGGCCTCCGCGGCCTGCCGCGCGCCGCCGAGGAGATCGTCGTCTCGAGCGATTGCCTGCTGGCGGAGCTCACCAAGGCCCGCATCCACCTGCAGCACCTGTCCTCCGGCGGGTCGGCCGAGATCGTGCGCCGCGCGAAGGCCCGCCGCCTGCCCGTCACGGCGGAGGTCGCGGGCCTGCACCTGCTGCTGGCCGACGCCGCGCTGAAGGACTACGACACCCGTCTCAAGCTGAACCCGCCGCTGCGCGAGGAGGCCGATCGCGCCGCGCTGGTGGCGGCCCTCGTCGACGGCACGCTGGACGCCGTCTGCTCCGACCACTCCCCCTGCACCGCCACCGAGAAGGACTGCGAGTTCGACCAGGCGCCCTTCGGCGCGGCCTCGCTCGAGACGACGTTCTCCGCGGCCTTCGAGGCGGTCGTGCTCTCCGGCGCGGCCGACCTGCCCTTGCTGATCGCCCGCCTCACGACCGGTCCGGCGAAAGTCCTCGGGCTCGCGGCCGGCACCTTGGGCGCCGGCGCGGAAGCCGACCTCGTCCTGCTGGACCCCAAGGCGAAATGGACCCCTTCGGCCAAGACGCTCTGCTCCAGGTCGGGCAACAACCCGCTGGCGGGACGGGCGTTGACCGGCCGGATCGTCGCCACCTTCGTGGGCGGTCGGCAGGTGCACGGGGCCTAAGCGTCGGCGATGGACCAAATCCGCGAGATCACCCAAGCCTTCACCGTCTGGGATTGGGCCTGCGTCGTCTACACGGTCGGCCTGGGCGGGCTCGGGCTGTTCTGGTTGCGACGCTGGTTCCGCGAGGAACAGGTCGACGAGCCGACGCCGTCCGACGCCGTCGAAGCCCTGATCGGGCTCGGGCTCGGCCTGCTGGCCTTCGGCTTTGTCTACCCGCTGGTGCAGTCGGTCCTCGTGCAACGCCTCACCTCGGAGCAGCTCCTGCCCTCGGTCTCATCCCACCTGCTGATGGGTCTGATCGGGCAACTGGTGGCCACCGGCCTGATGGTGGGAGTCTGGATCGCCTTGCGTCCCGCCCTCGTCTGGAGCCCGTCCGCGCCGAACGACCCGCTTCGGCCGACCAACCACCCGGGCGCGGCGCTCCCCGGGCTGAACCCCCGGCTGATCGGCTACGCCTTGGTCTGCGTGATCGGCCTCGGGCTCGCCGGGGCCGTGATCTGGAAACTCCTCCACACGGCCTGGGAATACGCCGCCGCGCATGGCTTCCCCTTCGCCGCGCCGTCGGACGCCCCTCAGGATGTCGTGCAACTCGTGCTGGATGTGCCCTTCGGCTCCCGGACGTTCGACATGCTTTTGCTGACGGTCTCGCTCGGGGCGCCGATCATGGAGGAGATCGCCTTCCGCGGCATGATCTACCCGGGCCTGAAACGGCTGCTCCCGCCCTCGCGCTGGCCCGCGGTGGTGCTCACCGGGTTGCTTTTCTCGACCGTGCACCTGAGCTGGTCCGCCGCGCTGCCGTTGCTGGGCTTCGGCTGCTTCCTGTGCCTGGTGCGGGATCGCTACGGGCTCCTGACCTGCATCGGCGTCCACGCCGCGTTCAACTTCACGAGCCTGCTGTGGCTGAAGCTGGCGCCGAACGCGTCCAGCCTCTGAGCCATGGGCGCGCTCACCACGCTGACCGATCGCTCCGTCGCCCGGCTCACGGAGGAGGAGATCATCCGCCGGGTGGTGCAGGCGCTGGGCGTGGCCGCGCCCCCCTTCCCGGAAGGTCCCGGCGGCGATTGCGCGCACCTCGACACCACGCGCGGAGGTCGTCATTTCCGGGCCAGCACCATCGACTCCGTCCTCCTGGGCAGGCACTTCGACGCGGCCTGCCCCGGGCACCGCGCCGGCGCCAAGCTGGTCAATCGCAACCTCTCCGACCTCGCCGCGGCGGGGGCGACGCCCTCCGACGGCCTGCTCTCGCTGCTGCTCGGGCCCGACGTCGAGGCCGCGTGGCTCGAGGACTTCGCCCACGGGGCCGGCCGCGCGGCGGCCCGGGCCGGCCTCCGGCTCGTCGGAGGCGATGTCTGCCGCGCGCCGGCAGGCACGTTCGCGGCGACGCTGGCGCTGCAAGGCTTCGCCCACCGCATCCTGACCCGCCGCACCGCCTCCCCGGGCGACGTGGTCTTCGTGACCGGCCAGCTCGGCGGTTCGATCTACGGCCACCACCTCGACTTCGCGCCCCGGCTGGCCGAGGGCGAGTGGCTCTGCGGCCAGGGCGAGGTCACCGCGTGCACCGACGTCTCGGACGGCTTGGCCAAGGACCTGCCCGGCCTGCTCGGCCCCCGGCTCGACGCGCGCATCGACCTCGGCGCGCTCCCTTTGCGCGACGCCGCCCGCGCCCTCGCGAAAGCCGACGGCAAGCCGCCCGCGGAACACGCGCTGCAGGACGGCGAAGATTACGAATTGCTTTTCACGGTCGCCGCGGAACGCGCCGACCTCCTGGAACGCTCCTTCCGCCAGGCCTTTCCCGCGACCGCGCTCACCCGCCTCGGCGTGACCGAAGCCGGCTCCGGCCGTTTCCTCGACCTCGCCACCGGCGAGCCGGTCGCGGCGAAAGGTTTTGGGCATTTCGGCTGAAGCGAGGCGGGCATAGGGATTAGGGAGTAGGTGGTGGGTATTGGGTGTCCACTGAGAGTCATAGGAAGCAAAACCCTGCCCCACTCCCTATTTCCTACTCCCTAACACCTAATCCCTATCAT
>Ga0222712_10002647_pt1 | contig 20225 bp, 17 predicted proteins | sample C33_657DmetaG_FD_165043 | JGI IMG/M metagenome (GOLD analysis project Ga0222712, IMG submission 165043) | Estuarine water microbial communities from San Francisco Bay, California, United States - C33_657D | ecosystem: Environmental > Aquatic > Marine > Unclassified | place: USA: California... | reverse complement strand
GATCACGGTTGTTTCATCACTGACCTGTTCAAAAACCGGAGCGACAACGGATATTGGAGTATTCGTATCAGCTAGCAAAGCTTCTGCTCTAGCGGCTAACTCGAGTGCTGAGTGCGGTCTCTGATCGGGCTTTTTTGCCATGCAGTCCATCACCAAGCGCACCAGCCGAGGGTCAATGCCATCGGGCAGCGGTGGTGGAGCATCGTTGATTTGAGCCATAGCGATGGCCATCTGTGATTCACCTTTGAAAGGTCTTCGACCGGCTAATGCTTCGTAGGCAACAATGCCAAGTGAATAAATATCTCCAGAGGCGCTCGCTGGCTTACCGGTTGCCTGTTCTGGAGCTAGATACTGAACAGTACCCATCACTTGACCGGTTTGGGTCAACGATGCTTGATTGGCAACGCGAGCAATACCGAAGTCGGTAATCTTTACCGTGCCATCGGGTGTAATCAAAAGGTTGCCCGGTTTGATATCGCGGTGGACTAGACCTTGGCGGTGAGCAGCATCAAGAGCTAAAGCTGTTTGAGCGATGATCGCGATAACTTGCTGCTCCGGAAGGGTCTTCTGCCGTTCCAAAATTGACGAAAGCGCTTCACCAGGAACTAATTCCATAACCAGGTAAGCACTACCCTCATCCTCACCGTAGTCATAAACGTTAGCGATACCATCGTGGTTGATCATCGCAGCATGTTTTGCTTCGGTTCTGAAACGCTCTAGGAAGTCAGGGTCGCCCAGACACTGTTGCTTCAAAATCTTGATGGCAACTTTACGCAGAATGATCTCATCTTGCGCTTGCCAAACTTCACCCATACCACCGGTAGCAATCCGAGTAACCAGTTTGTAACGTCCGCCGTAGATTTTTCCTTCTTCAGGTTTCATTTGTTTAACACCGCCTGCATAACTTTCTTTGCTATCGGAGCAGCCAAACTGTTACCCCTACCCGACTGGCCCATGCCACCGCCGTCTTCAATTACAACCACCACAGCTACTTTGGGCTTATCTGCTGGAGCAAAACCGGTGAACCAAAGTGTGTAAGGTTCGGCTTCACCGTTCTGAGCAGTTCCAGTCTTACCAGCCACTTTGACCCCTGGGATTCTGGCATTGGAACTAACTCCACTGGAAACCGCACTAACCATCATGTTGGTAAGCCGCTCTGCCGTGCTGGTGGTAATGGACCGACGCAACTGCTCGGGCTTGCCTTCTTTCAGTAGCGTCAGGTTTGCTGTGAAGACTTGGTCTTCCAAGTAAGGCTTCATCTGGACACCGTCGTTAGCAATTGCTGCGGTGTTCATCAGAATCTGCAGCGGTGTAGTACGAACATCGAACTGACCGAAAGCTGTCAGAGCAATTTGCGATGCGTCTAAATCTTTTGGATAGACACTTGCCGTTGACTTCAACGGTATTGAGATCGAAGATCCAAAACCAAAAACTTCGGCCTGTTTGGCAATTGCATCTTGGCCTAAGGCAACACCGAGTTGAGCAAAAGGAATGTTGCAGGAGAGCTTTAGAGCAGTTGCGATGGAAACTGTCTTCGCCCCACCACAACTACTCTCACCCGAGTTACTAATAGTAGTTTTCGTTCCAGGCAGAGTGTATGTCCTTGGGTTTGGGAGTAATGATTCGGGGGAGTAGGCACCTGATTCAAATGCAGCAGCTGCAACTACCAGTTTGAAAACTGAACCAGGCGCGTATAGCCCATCAACCGATCGGTTAATTAGCGGAGCGCTCTTATCGGTAAGCAACTTGGTGTAGTTAGAACCAGCTTCAGCGATGTTGTGGGTGGAGAGCAAGTTTGCATCAAAACCAGGTTTAGAAACTAAAGCGAGAATGCGACCGGTAGTTGGATCCATCGCGATAACGGCACCCTTCAAGTTTCCAAGCGCATCCCAGGCTGTTTTCTGAACATCCTCATCGATAGTTAATTCAACCGATGCTCCGGTGACCGGGTTACCGGAGAACAGCGCATTTAGTTGCTCGAAGAACTGAGCAGAGTTATCGCCTCGCAGTGAACTGTCTAAGAAGTTTTCTAAACCGGTTCGACCCTGATAAAGACTGTAGAAACCGGTTAGCGCGCTGTATTGCTCGCCGGTGTAACGACGCAGATACCGGTAGGCATCTCCGGTTGGGACAGACTCGGCTATCGGTTTATTGTTTACCAGCAGTGCACCGCGCTGGGTCTTATAGCCGTCAAAAACAGCACGCTGGTTACGAGAGTCATTATTGAGTGAGTCAGCATTGACCACCTGCATAGTGCTGGCCGCAATAAACAGTGCGAGGAACATCAAGATGATGAGGTTTGCGACTCTCTTAATCTCCGGGGTCATTCGCTCACCGTCCCAGCTTTGGGAAGGGTATCGGAAAGCCTAAGCAGCAAGGCGATAATGATCCAGTTGGCCAGAAGTGATGAACCGCCGGCGGTTAGCAGCGGTGTGGTGAGGCCGGTCAGTGGGACCACCCGAAGCACGCCACCGATAACTATGAATAACTGCAGCGCGATAACAAAACCTAGGCCAATAGCCAGCAATTTACTGAACTCATCGGCATGCATGTTAGCTATGCGAAGTGCTCTGGAAACAAGAAATAGATAGAGGGCTAGAACAGCAAATAACCCAACCAGGCCGAGCTCTTCACCGATAGCCGAAATAATGAAGTCGCTTTCAGCCAGCGGAACAATATTCGGCAAGCCACCACCCAGCCCAGTTCCAAAGAGCCCACCGTGGGCTAGACCAAACATCGATTGAACCAATTGATAGGAACCACCAACTGCGTTGTAGTTATCTGGGTTCAGAGGATCAAGCCAACCATCAAGTCGGCCACCAACGTAACTCATCAATCTGGAGGCAACCAGAGCACCAGCGATGAACATAACCAGTCCGACCAGAACATAGAAAATTCTTGCGGTTGCAACATAGATCAAAACCAGAAACAGTCCGAAGTAGAGCAGGGAGGTTCCGAGATCTCTTTGCAAAACTAAAACCGCGAGGCTGGCTAACCAGATGAAAACTATCGGGCCGACTTCGCGCGCCGGCGGAATGCGAATACCTAAAACTTTTCTTCCAACCACTGAGAGTGCTTCGCGACGAGCAGTTAGGTAACCGGCAAAGAAAATGCAAAGCACTATCTTTGCCAACTCACCTGGCTGGAAACTTAGTGGACCGATGTTTACCCAGAGGTGAGCTCCGCTAACTGTTTTACCGATCACCGGTAGCAGCGGAAGAATAAGTAAAACAACACCAACAGCCATGGAGATGTAAATGTATTTACGGAAAGACAGATGTGTTTTGACCAAAAACAAAACAGCAGCTGAAACCAACAGTGCGAAGACGGTCCAGATAACCTGGCGTTGGGCTACCGTGTTGTCGACACCGGTTAGTGGTTTTACCAAATCCAATCGGTAAATCATCACGATGCCGAGAGCATTAAGTATGAAACCAATTGGTAGCAGAAGCGGATCGGCATCGCTGGCTCTAAACCGAAGTACTAGGTGAAAGATCACCGCGGCTACCACAGGTAGTGACCAGTAAAACCAGGCGTCGGGACGAAGGATGAGTATGGTTGCTAACTGAACCTGACTGAGTGCAAAGGCATACATTCCAAAACCAAACAGCAAGAGGTAAAGTTCAAGATTGCGTTTCGCCGGCATCACCCGAGCAGCTCTAGCCATTGTCGACGCTCTCAACTATTTGCTGAAGTTTTAGGTGAGCGTCTTCCAAGCTGTCGGCAGAAATAGTTCTGTCGAGCAGTTCCTGTTGGAAGTCGGGAAGATCGGAAACTGAGATGGTGGACTTTTCGTAGAGGTGCGAGAAACCAAAACCGGCGAAGCTCTCCTTGATTCCCTGATAGATAGCTACCTTGCCAGCTTCAACTCCGAGGTAGTAGCGAGTCTGTGTGAAAGTGTAGACGCCGAAGATACCGGCACCTAAAACCAAAGTTATGACAACACCTAGAACAACGCCGCGTCGTTTCCAACTGCGAATCTTTCCGTTGAACTCATCTAGCGCTTTGGCAAACTCCGGGTCTTTCTCCGAGAGGAACTCGTCCTGCTTCTTGAATGAACTGAGGAAGTTGAGGCGGTTGAACAGCTTTAGGAACTTGTTTGAACCGACCTCTTCAATTACCACTTCATTGGCGGCTGAACCCAGCCAGGTGATGCCCTGCGCTTGGTCGGCTGACTCCTGAGCCCTAGCTTCAAGCAGAATCAGGGTTACGTTATCGGGAGCCCCATACTCCTTGGCCTCAGCAATCAGTAGGTCGGTAGCCTCGTTCAGGTCTGCGATCCGGCAGTTCTCCTCAATGATTGACTCTGGGACGAAACCACACAAACCATCTGAGCAGAGCAGGAAGCGATCGCCTTCCTGGAGCTCAATCTGGTGAATGTCAAACTCTGGTGCCTGAGTGCTATCACCCAACACCTTCATCAAAACATTTCGCTTTGGGTGCCAGAGCGCTTCCTCCTCGGTGATGCGTCCAGCATCAACAAGCTTCTGCACGAAAGTGTGGTCCTTGGTTACCTGAGTGAGTTTGCCGTCGCGCAAAAGGTAAACCCTGGAGTCACCGATGTGGACTATGTTGGCAACTCCGTTGGTTATCAAAAGCGAATCCATTGTGGTTCCCATACCGGCAAGGTAAGGGTAGTCGGTTACTTTATCCAACAACTCTTCGTTAGCTTTAGTCATCGCTGTCAACAGCGCATCAACAGCACTCGCAGAATCTTTGTAAACATCATCGATAGTTGCAACACTCTTGGTTGAAAGTGCCGAAGCGATGTCACCACCGGCGTGACCACCCATACCATCGGCAACTATGTAGAGGTTGTTGCCTATGTAGCCACCGTCTTGGTTGCTTGCACGAACCTTACCTTTGTCGCTTTTACCCGATGAAACAAATTTGAAGGTCACGATTAACCTCGCAACTCAAAAATAGTTTTACCAATTCTCACTTGGGTCTCTGGAGTTATAGCAACCGGAGCACCTATTCGCTGACCATCAACGAAAGTTCCATTGGTGGAATTTAGATCCTGCAGAATCCAACCCTCTTCAACTTTTTGCAACCTTGCGTGTTGTGCCGAAACGTAGTCATCATCTAAAACCAAATCACTGTTTGGAGCGCGGCCAATGCGAACCTCTTTACGATCAATAGCCAAAGAGGTTCCCATCAGAGGTCCATCAATAATTACCAGTGTGTTTGGAATGGTATTCATGGTGTCAACTACACTCGCAGAACCAGGCGCTGCAGAGAAATCACCAACATTGGTAAGTCCGGTGGTTGGAGCCGTAAGCGGCGTTGGCATATTCTTCTCAACGACTTTAGTTAGCACTCGCTCACTGAATAAGTCAGCACGAATGATTGCAATGATGGAAAGAATAAATAACCACAGCACGAGCAAGAATCCTGCTCGAACAATAAACAGCGCCAGTTCACTCATCAGTTATCTCCCGAGCTGCTCTTAGCAACTATTCGGAAAACGAAATCCGTTCTACCCGCACTGATCGCAGTATCAGCAGGTAATGTTTCGGAAGTGATCTTTCTACCACCAATTTTGGTTCCATTGGTAGAGCCCATATCCTCAATCGCCGCGCTAGTTCCATTCCAGTTAATCGCAAAGTGAACTCGGGAGAGCCCAGTGTCATCGACCTGGATGTCGGCGGAGGCATCTCGACCAACTGTTGTCCTCGACTTTGCCAAAAGGTAGCGCTTCCCGTTGAAATCCAAAGCGGGGTTCCAATTGACTTGGGCGACATCTTCGGTTTTAGCCCCGGTTGCCGAGACTTGAAGTTGGCCGAGTCCTAGGCTCTGGGAAGGTTCGACAGTAATGGAGAGTTCTCCGGAGAACTGGTAGCGCTGTTTCTTGGCGTGACTGGTTACCTGCTTCTGGATCTCTGAGAGCAGCGAGTCGCCGAGCTGTTTTAGCCTCGAGTAGTCGCTCGGGGAGAGTCTTACCTTAAAGATGTTTGGGGCCAGGATACGGTCTTTGCCAATAACGGCCGCTGAGGAGTCAAGCTTTGCCTTGATGGCCGCACCTATCTCTACAGGCTGGATCTGAGACTTGAAGGCCTTGGAGAAGGCCCCGTTCACGAAGCGCTCTAGGCGTCGCTCAAACTTCTCAATAAAACCCAAAACGGACATCCTTTATTTGTATGGGTCAAGTTTAAAGCCTGCAGCACTTATCAAGGCTAGGAATCCACTGCTAATCTCATCTTTATCTGCGCGAGTGGCGAAATGGCAGACGCGCTGGCTTCAGGTGTCAGTGTTCGTAAGGACGTGCGGGTTCAAGTCCCGCCTCGCGCACCAAACTGAGAGAAACCTGCCAATAGGGTTGGCTAACCCTGAAATTGGCTACTTCATCAATACATGTTCCGTAGGGTAGTCCAGTCAGCACCTAGATGAAAGTAAACACAATGAATCTAAAGAACAAAGTGGCAGTAGCTGCTACATCAGTAATCACCTTAGTCGCAATTGTCTTGGCATCACCAGCGCTTGCTTCAAAGGGAGCACATAAGGCAACTATCAAGCCAACTGCAAGTGCTAGCGCAACAGCAACCCCGCTACCTACCCCACCGAATTTCGGAATGGGTGATCGTGGACACGGTAAAGGTAAAGGTCACGGTCCTCGTGGTCCTATGACTCCAATTACTAAGACCGTAACTGTTGATGTTCCTGAAACTGGAACCTTTGCTTTGCTAGTCACCGAAGTTGCTCCAGCGAATGTTCCAACACCTCCAGCAGGTGCACCAGCAAGACCTGATCACAGCTTCACCGTTGCAGTTACTGGAACTGGTTCGCAAACCATAACTTTGAACTTGCCGCACCCAGGTGATTACAAAGTTTCACTAATCAGTGTTGTTTCCACACAGAGCATCGCTGCTACCAAGTAGCTTTTCCTCTCTGGTTAAGAAATTAGACCCCGGCGCACACCGGGGTCTAATTTTTTTAATTCTAGCCAACCTGCTGGCGCCGTTTACCTCTGGTGTGTTGATCGGTGTGAACTAAGTTAGCTGGATCTTCAGCACAGGAATCACAAAGCAAAATTAAATCGCGGCAACCAAGCGCAGCACAGTTTCGGAATCTGCTGGTTGGTGTCGAACAGTGTTCGCACTTTCCGATGGTTTTAGCTTCCTCAGTGAAGTTAATGTTTAGTCGATCATCAAAAACGTATAGTGAACCTTCCCAGAGTGAGCTATCTCCCTGGCTCTCACCGTAACGAACGATACCGCCGTCAATCTGGTAAACCTCTTTGAAACCGTTTTCCAGCATGATGGCTGACAGAATCTCACACCTGACCCCACCGGTGCAGTAGGTGACTACCGCTTTGTCTTTGATTTCGTCATACTTGCCACTCTTGATTTCTTCAACAAAGTCGTGAGTGGTCTGAACATCGGGAATAATTGCATTCTTGAAGCGACCGATCTGCGCTTCGAAAGCGTTTCTACCGTCGAAGAAGACAACCTCATCGCCACGCTCTTCAACCAGTTTGTCGACAGCTTTAGGCTTCAGGTGCTTACCGCCATTGGCAACACCGCTCTCGGTGACCACAATGGCGTCAGGGGCATCAAAGGCCACCAGTTCTTTGCGGACTCGAACCCGAAGTCTCGGGAAGTCATTTCCAGTTCCCATCGACCACTTGAAATCAATTCTCTTGAAACCTGGATACTGCTTGGTCAGCTTCACATACTGCTTTAACGCAGACATGTCGCCACCCAGGGTGCCGTTGATCCCGTGCTTGGAGACGAGGATTCGACCCTTCAGGCCCAGTCTCTCGCAGAGCTCCTGCTGCCACAGCTTGACCGCGGTAGGGTCAGCGATGGGGGTGAACCCGTAGTAGAGAATGATTTTTTGTAGTTCCACTCTTGTAATTGTAGAGATTTTATCGGGTGGATAGAAGTCGTAAGATTAAGCCCATGACTGAAATCAACGGAATCAATAAGCACGGATTTGACGAGAACGTTCGCCCTCAGGACGACCTGTTCAAACACACCAACGGCCACTGGCTAAAGCACGAAGACATCCCAGCCGACCAGGCTGTTCACGGATCTTTCTATAAGCTCCGCGATGACTCTGAAGCTGCGGTTAAAGACATCCTTGAGGATGCTCAGAAGAACCCGAAGCCAGGTGTTAGCCAGCAGATTGGTGACATGTATGGATCATTCCTAGACGAAGCTAGAGCAAATGAGTTAGGTGCTGCACCAATTGCAGCAGACCTGCAACTGATTAGCGATGCAAGCTTTGCGGACATGACAAGAATCATGGGTGAACTGGAACGCGGTGGTGTTAGTGGTTTATTCGGTTTCTACGTAAACAATGACCCAGGTAATCCAGAGCGTTACTTGGTAAATATGTATCAGGGTGGCTTGGGTCTACCTGACGAGTCTTACTACCACGATGAGAAGTATGCAGACTTCCGTGATGCATACGTTCCATACGTTGCCTCAATGCTGCAACTTGCCGGCTGGTCAGCAGCAGATGCTGATTCAGATGCCAAGAAGATCATGGCCTTCGAAACAGCTTTGTCCAAGCACCACTGGAATGTTGTTGAAACTCGTGACGCTGAGAAGACATATAACCTTCGCAGCTTCGCTGATCTAAAAGCAATGACCCCAACCTTTGACTGGGATGCCTACCTCATGGGGATGCAGTTCGACAGCAAGGTTTTGTTTGAAACTGTGGTGATGACACCGTCATTCTTTGAAGGTATTAAAGATGTCTTCAATGAAAGCAACCTCGATAACATCAAGCTTTGGTTGAAGTGGCAGGTTATCAACTCAACCGCTCCTTACCTGAGCGAAGACTTTGTAAACACTCGCTTCGACTTCTACGGTAAGAAGCTAACTGGTCAGCCAGAGATGCGTGCTCGTTGGAAGCGCGGTGTTCAGTTGGTTGAATCTTCACTAGGTGAAGCAGTTGGAAAAATCTACGTTGAGAAGCACTTCCCACCAGCAGCTAAGGCTCGCATGGATGAATTGGTTAAGTGGCTGATCAAGGCTTACGAAGAGTCAATCAAGAACCTTGATTGGATGACTGAAGAGACTAAGCAGAAGGCGCTAACCAAGCTCTCTAAGTTCAACCCAAAGATTGGTTACCCAAAGAACTGGAAGGACTATTCAAACTTGGTCATCGACAGAGATGACTTGGTTGGTAACGTTCGTCGTTCATCAGCATGGCAGGCAGATAAAGAAGCCGCCAAGATTGGTGCTCCACTGGATCGTGACGAGTGGTTCATGACACCACAAACCGTTAACGCCTACTACAACCCAGGCTTCAACGAGATTGTTTTCCCAGCAGCTATTCTGCAGCCTCCGTTCTTCAGCCTCGATGCTGATGATGCAATTAACTTTGGTGGAATCGGTGGTGTTATCGGTCACGAGATCGGTCACGGCTTCGACGACCAGGGTTCAAAGTATGACGGTGACGGAGCTCTTATCTCATGGTGGACCGAAGAGGACCGTAAGGCCTTTGAGGAAAGAACCAAGGTTCTGATCGACCAATACAACGAGCTAACCCCTGAGGGACTTGGCGATGACTACAAGGTCAACGGAGCTCTTACCATCGGTGAAAACATCGGTGACCTCGGTGGAATCACCATCGCCTACAAGGCTTACCTGATGAGCCTTGAGGGCAAAGAGCCTGAGGTTATCGACGGTCTCACCGGAGCTCAGCGTTTCTTCCTGTCATGGGGTCTGATCTGGAGAGGTAAGTCGAGAGATGCTATTGCTATCCAGCGTCTAGCTACTGACCCTCACTCACCGAGCGAGTTCAGATGTAATCAGGTGGCCAGAAACTTCGATGAGTTCTATAACGCATTCGATGTCACTGAAGACGATGCCATGTGGTTGGAGCCAAGCAAGCGCGTTTCCATCTGGTAGCAGATGAAATTGTGGCTCAGGCTCATTTGGGCTCATCTAAGTTGGCGTTTCCGCGGGAAACTCAAAGTATCCGATACCGGTTACCGAGAGTTTCTCGTTTGGCCAACCGATATAGATGTGTTCATGCATATGAACAACGGCATCTATCTAACCCTTTTAGATCTAGCTCGCTACGACCTGATGAAGCGTGCCCATGCCTGGCAAGACCTAAAACGAATCAAAGTTCATCCAGTGGTAGTTATGGAGACAATTACTTTTCGTAAGTCGCTAACTCCCTGGCTGAAATTCGGAATTGAAACAAAGATTATTGGTTGGGATGAGCAAGCGTTTTATATTGGGCAACGCTTCGTGGTTGGTAACGAAATCTATGCGGAAGCAGTAGTTAAATTGCGTTTCCTAAAATCTCCTAAGGGAACCCCATCACCAGAAGAGGTAAATGAAATGCTCGGTGGTTGGAAAGGCGAAGCACCTAAGCTTCCGGAGTGGGTAAGTCAGTGGAGTAAAGCTGCCAGCCTACCTAAGGGCAAAGAACTTGCTCCATCAAACTGGAGAAACTAGCGCCGCGAAGCCCTTGGTCGAAAAGACGTTACCGTCAAGATCTATCACCATCGCTTGTAATTCATCTTCATGCTTACCGAGTAATGCCCCGGCTTGATCACCAGCTGCAAAAGCTGCCGTGGCAAAAACATCCGCAGTAATAATGTCTTTAGCCACCACGGTTACCTGAAGTATTCCTTGAGTTCTTCGCTTAGGAACCCAGATGTGCTCACCTCTTTCACCACTTCCCGAGGTGGCAACAGCAAAGTATTCGGTGTCATTCAGATCCAGAACAGCGATTGCGCCAGCTTCCTCATTAGCAATTGAGATTGGTTTTGAAATACCTATTTTTCTGGTAATACCCGGGCTGATGTTTTTACTCATTCGAATGTCTCCACCGGCATTGATGGCAAAATCTGTAATGCCAAATTCTACTAGTTTCAAAGCTGCGTTCTCGGTTGCCCAAGCTTTAACTAATCCGGAAGGGTCAAAAGTATTTGCGTCATCAATTGATCTGAACCAACCGTCAGTGACTTTCTCCCACCGCTCACACTCATCCCAGATGTATTCAACAATCTCCGGTAGTCTTTGTAATTCAGTTTCACCTCGAGCCAATCGGCTAATCGGTGAATCTGGTTTGTAACGGGAGAATATTTCATCAGCTTCATGCAGCTCTGCAACCGACAGGGCAATCGCTTTATTCAGTTCTTCATCGGTGAGTTCCGTTCTTCCGAAGTACTGGAAGACAGTACCCATACAGGTTTCGTTGTGACGGAACTGAATCATTAGAACTGGCTTAGTGCATCGTTCAGGGCATCCATGAATGCGTTGGCTGTGTAGGTAGCACCGGTCATCATGGAGGTATCGAAACTACCGCTCTGGGCCGAAAGGGCTAACGAGACCAGGTAGGGGAAAGCTGAGCCACGGCCCTGGGTTGCCCCAGCCTGATCTAAGGCGATGTCGGTAATTACACCGCCCGTTTTAGTTACCGTGACCTGAACCACTCCGTATCTATACGGAACAGCCATGCTGGTGTGAGTGTTGGTGTTGGTCTGTGGCTGGGTTGGGGTAGGAGTTGGAGTAGCGGTCTGTGTAGGGGTTGGAGTCGGGGTCCCAGTTCCGGTGGGAGTTGGGGTCGGGGTTCCGCTACCGCTAGGAGTATCGGTTGGAACCGGACTTGCTGTGAAGTTAGTTGACTTGGCGGAGGCACCGAGCTGAACCCCAGTTATCACTGAGGCAAGTGAAAGCCCTCCCATTAGTGCTTGAGTTGATTTTCTCACCAGGCAAACTCCTCTGCGTGTATTTGATGTTCAGGAGTACCAACGGTCTTTAGCGCAGTCTTAACCGATCTGGTGAATTCAACTGGACCACAAACGTAAACATCTGAATCGGCTACCTTAGGCACGAGTATCAGTAACTCATCAGCATCTGATTTAGATTGATGAACTGTTTTCGGGAACCAAGACTTGTTGGAACGACGGTTGCCATCAAGGATATGAAGGTAGAAACCTCTGCGTCTGGCTATCTCAGTTAGCTCATCAGCTAGCGGAGCATCTGCTCTATCTCTAACTCTGTAAATAATGCTGACCTCACCTGAGTTAGCAGAGATTTCTTCGGCTAGCGCTCTGATCGGTGGTGCTCCAATGCCGGCTGCGATTAACACAACGTCACTCTTGGTTCGACGCTCCTCGGTGAATATCCCGTAGGGACCTTCAAGAATTACTCTGGTACCCGGTTTGATGTGTTGGAAGATTGCAGTGTCATCACCACGGTTACCGATAGTAAACCTAATCGCTTCTCTAGTCGGTGCAGCACTGATACTAAACGGGTGAGCCCGCCACCAGTGAGTCGCAGTGATGAAACGAACAATGAAGAATTGTCCTGAGTTGGTAGAGAAAGTATCCATGCGTTTTCCGGAGACAGTGATGGAAACTGAATCAGAAGACTCTTTTGTTACTTCAGAGATTTTCAATCCTTTGACTCCGGAGAAAACAATCGGAGAAAGTAATCTAAACCAAAGAATGTTTAGACCAACGAACAAATAAGCCGCTATCCAAAAACTTTCAGCCAGAGGCTTACCGGCTATATCTGTCCCGGTTGTTATCTGGTGCGGGATGGCTAGCATCACTGCACCGTAACCAAACAGATGAACCAGGTACCAAGCTTCATACTGCAATTTGTTTCTGACGATGCGCAGCGAAGTTACTACCAAGATGATCATCAGCGCTAGAGCGATAGAAGCTGTAATTAGATCCGGAATAGTCGTGACTAGAACCAGAAACTCATCCAAAACGTTTTTGCCATCGGCTATCGCGAAAGACCAAATTACACAAATGAAGTGAACCAAAACTAAGTAGAGAATCGGCTTGCCCAGTTTCTTGTGTGTCTGGGTTGCTCGGTCATGTCCGTAGAGTTGGTCGAGCCAGGGGACACGGGCAATTAGAAGTATTTGAATCAGCAGTAGGTCGGTGGCAACCAGAGCGGTTAGCCGCTCAATAGCACTCAAGGAGGTCTGTAGATTGTTGATCTGGTTAGCTCCGCCGTCAATGAGGAAAGTGAAGGTAACCCAGAGGATGCTCAGCCAACCTATGGCCTCAACCAAGTCCTGGCGACGGCTTATCTTCACCCAAGTCTTTGGGTTCAGTTGGCGCTTAGGCTTCGGCTCAACCAGTTTCAGGGCGGTTCTTGCATCGGTCATAACTAATATCATCGTGGCTGAGTCTGGATGATTCCTGAATACCACCTGAATGGCATCTGCCAGTGTGGCGGTCTGGAATGATTACTTTTGTGCCTATTTTAGGTATTTAGGAGCTTGCAATTGGACAGAGTCGAACGCGAACAGGTCGCCGCGGAAGCGGTTGATTTAGTTGAACGCTGGCTTTTTGACTCCAAAAAAGAAGGTTCCAGGTCCCCGGCTGAAAAGCGCTTAGCCAAGATACTCAAAGATCCAGCCGGACTGGATTGGACCCTGCGTTTTGTTGACCGAGTAATCAGACCGACCGATCGTAAAGTTGCCGCCAGCGAGCTAGCTAAGTTATCAAAGAAATTACCGAAGAGCCTAAGTGCTATGGATCGACTTACTATTTGGGTCGGTGGGTTATTAGCCAAACCGTTTAGTTTCATTGTTATTCCAACCGCTAAAGCAAGACTTAGACAACTGGTTGGTCACCTAATAGTTGATGCTAGAGCTAACAAACTCACCAGTCACATTGCTAAATCAAGATCAGGTGGCATCACACTAAATTTGAATCTGCTAGGTGAAGCAGTTCTAGGTGAAGGTGAAGCCAACTACCGATTTGAAGAAACTTTCGCACTGCTAAAAAGAGCTGACGTAGATTACGTATCAATCAAACTCTCAGCGGTTGCCTCGCAGTTATCGATGTGGGGATTTGATGTTACGGTGCAACGTCTAGTTGACAAACTTACTCCGCTATATCAGTTTGCAGCAAGTCATCCAACACCGAAGTTTATTAACTTGGACATGGAAGAGTATCGCGATTTAGGTTTAACAATTCTGGTATTCAAAAAACTTTTGAATAAGCCAGAGCTAATGAAGTTAGAAGCTGGAATTGTTCTGCAGGCATATCTTCCAGATTCTTTTGAAGCGCTGAAAGAACTTACCGAGTTTGCAACTGAAAGAGTTGCTAACGGTGGCGCTGGAATCAAAGTAAGAATTGTTAAAGGTGCGAACCTAGCCATGGAGCACGTTGATGCTAAGTGGCACGGTTGGGAGCTAGCAACCTATGGAACTAAAGCTGACAGCGACGCTAACTACAAGAGATTGATTGACTACTCGATGCACCCCGATCGCATTCAAGCGCTTCGAGTAGGTATTGCCGGACACAACCTGTTTGATCTAGCATTTGCTTATCGACTTTCTGTTCACCGTGGAGTCGCTGCCAGAGTTGAATACGAAATGCTGCAAGGAATGGCTCAGCATTTGAGCAAGCAGGTAAAGCAAAGCGTTGGCGGGTTACTCCTCTACACACCGGTGGTTCGTCCATCCGAATTCCAAGTTGCTGTCGCTTACCTGACTAGACGACTTGAAGAGAACGGTTCACCGGAGAATTTCATGTCTGGAGTCTTTGACATCACCGACAGCAGAGATGTCTTTGATCGTGAGCGAATGAGATTCGAGACATCGCTTCGAGGCATGGAACAACTGACTTCAGCTCCGAACCGCACTCAAAACCGCTTGAGTGAAAAGTTTGCGTTGCAGGATAAGTTCCTAAACGCTTCCGACACCGATCCTGCTCTACCAAATAACCGTGACTGGGTAAGGCAGGTTCTAGCCCAGGCCCGAAGCCTAGAGGGCAAGCTACCCAACCACGAGCAGTTGGTATTAGAAGCCAAGCTCGAATCCTATGAGGTTGAGCAGATGGTCGCTACGGCAAAGGCGGCTAGCGACAACTGGGGCTATAACCCAGTCAGACGTAAGGACATCATTCTAAAAGTTGGAGCTGATCTGGCTAATAGTCGAGGCCAACTGCTTCCGGTAATGATATCTGAAGCCGGTAAAACTTTTGCCGAGGCAGACAGTGAACTGAGTGAGGCAATCGACTTTGCTAATTTCTACGCGCAGTCAATCGATGACATTCGGGAGATAGAAAAGATAGATGGGGTTAGGTTCAAACCACACAGAGTAGTAGTGGTGACTCCACCATGGAATTTCCCGGTTGCAATTGCTGCCGGTGGTGTTTTAGCAGCTCTTGCAGCTGGAGCATCAGTGATCATCAAACCTGCTCCGCAGGTGGTTAATTGTGCTCTTAGTATGGTCGAAGTATTTTGGCGAGCAGGTGTTCCTAAAGAGAACCTGCAGGTAGCACTGGTGCCGGATAACGAACTTGGTTTGCAGTTGGTTGGGCATCAGGATGTTGATTCGGTAATTCTTACCGGCGCATTTGAAACTGCCCAGTTGTTTAAGGCTTACCGAGCAAAAACAAAACTGTTTGCTGAGACCAGCGGTAAGAATGGAATTGTAATTTCACCATTTGCTGATCTAGATTTAGCGGCAAATGATTTGGCAAAAAGTGCTTTTGGTCACGCTGGACAAAAATGTTCGGCTGCAAGTCTTGGAATTTTGGTTGGCTCGGTTTATAAAAACAAGCAGTTCCTGAAACAACTCGTCGACTGCGTTGAATCAATGAAGGTTGGTTACGGTCCGCAAGCTGATGCAACAGTTGGACCACTGATTGAAAAGCCGAGTGAGAAACTCTATCGCGCACTGACTCAGTTAGATGAAGGCGAATCCTGGTTACTAGAACCAAAGCAACTGGATGACTCTGGAAGGCTATGGCGACCTGGAATCAAAATTGGTGTTCAGGCAGGTGGCTTCTTCCATAAAACCGAAGTGTTTGGTCCGGTGCTTGGTTTGATGCAGGCTGAAGATCTTGAGCAAGCGCTAGAAATTCAAAACGGAACAGAGTTTGGTCTAACCGCTGGAATACATTCATTGAATGCCGATGAGATTAGGTATTGGCTAGATGAGATTGATGCTGGAAATTTATATGTAAATAGAGGTATCACGGGAGCTATAGTTGACCGACAGCCATTCGGCGGATTCAAACGTTCGTCAGTTGGTTATGGACTTAAAGCTGGCGGCAAGAACTACCTGATTCAGTTTGGATCTTTTGAAGACAGTGGAAACACCACAATCGGTAGCCTAAGCAAACAGTCAGAGTGGTTGGACGAGATACTGCCACTGGTTGAGGCGTATAAGCGTGACTGGCTAAAGCAAGCTGCTCTGAGCGATGAGTATTGGTTAGACAGTTTCTATGAGCCAGCAAAACTTGATGGCGGAGATATTGAAGTAGAAGGTAACTACCACCGCTACCTCAACGACATGAGACATGTAATTATCCGAGTCAGCCAGAATGCTTCCCCAGCCGAACTGGCTAGAGTTGCTATGGCTGTTCGGGGCTCAGGCCACTACATCTCAGTGGATCCGAGCTTTTTGGCGGCCAACACCATCAAGGAAGAAGAACTACGAGTTCTAGTTGGTAAAGGTTGGGGAACCTTTGCCATTGAATCTGAGTATGAGTTTGACGGCACAAGAAACGGTAAGCAGATTCCATCGGGGACCAGGATGATTTTGGTTGGGGCCAAAGAGCCGGTTATCGACAAGCTTCAGGCCAACCCAGACCTGTATGTAATTGATACTCCGATTACCAAATCAGGTAGAGCAACCCTGTTGGCTTTCTATCGCGAACAATCTATATCCATCACTCAGCACCGCTTCGGCGCTATCCAAGAAGAGCTGGTAAACATCCTCAACGAGAGTAAGGTGAAGGCATGACCGACCTACCTTTTACTAGAACATATTTCGATGATCACAACGTGGAAATCACTTTCTATGTTTGGCCCGTAGAGAACCCCAAAGCGATTGTTCAGATTGCTCACGGTCTAGGTGATCACGCAAGACGTTACGACCATGTTGCTAAAGCACTTAACGCAGCTGGTTACTCGGTCTATGCCGATGACCACCGCGGTCACGGTGTCACTGGAAGTAAGCAGGTGGCCTCAGGTCAAACCAAGACCATGGGTAATTTGGGTCCCGGTGGGATCAAGGCTGCCTTTGAGCAGGTGCACCAGTTCAGCAACATTATCAAAGCTGAGAACCCAGGTAAGAAATTAGTTTTGCTTGGACACTCATACGGTTCATTCATTTCACAAAAACTTGTGAACCTGTATTCAGATGAATACGACGCGGTAATACTTTCGGGTTCCTCACTACTACTGCCAGGCGTTCTAGGTGCTTTTGGTTTTAACAAGAAGTGGGATAAGGAACCGGGAGCCACCGGTTACGAATGGCTCTCCAGAGATAAAGCTGTCGGCGAGAAGTTTGCTGCCGATGAATATACTTTCTTTGCTGACGCAGCAAAAGTATTTGGTGTTGTGAACGCAGCACAACTTTTCTTCACACCTAAACGTAGAATCAGAACCGATTTACCTTTGCTTTTGCAAGCCGGTAGTGACGATCCTATTGGTGGAACTCGCGGTAACGAGATGCTAGCTAACACTTATAGAAATAAGTGTGGTTTAGATAATGTCACCGCAATCATCTATCACGACGGTAGACATGAAATGTATAACGAGATTAACAAAGAAGAAGTTATCAAAGACCTTCTGAACTTCATTAAAGCTAACGTCGCTTAATCTAGTGGTTTACTAAGCAGTTCCTGAGTCTCAGGGTGACGCTGCATGTATTTGACTACGTATGGGCACACCGGCCAAACCTTACCTAGGTTCTTTTCACCAATGTCATTGAATGCTTCGCGCATCAGGATAGCCGCGTAGTTCTTGCCTTGGTGAGCAGGATCTACTTCGGTATGGGTGAAATGCATGACACCGTCGATAACTTCATAGTCAGCGTGGCCTATCTTTTCCTCACCCAACCACAATTCATAGCGGTTTAGGTCGGTGTTGTGTAGAACATGCGGGTCCATGATGTTAATCTCTTTCTGTGTCGAATACTTATCGAGTTATCCAAGGGGATAACCTAACTGCTTTGCAGTCTATTGCTGACCAGTCGGTTCAGCTTATATATGTCGACCCACCCTTCAACACCGGACGAGTCCAATCCAGGGGAACCTCAACAACCACTAGGACAGAAGACGGTAACCGTCTAGGTTTCAAAGGCAAGCGCTACGAGATAGTGAAAGAGACTGTCCTCAGCTATGACGATGAGTTCGCTGACTACTGGGGCTTTCTAGAGCCAAGACTGGAAGAAGCTTGGCGCATTCTCAATCAGACCGGAACCCTCTACCTTCACCTGGATTACCGCGAGGCTCACTACGCCAAGGTTCTATTAGATGCACTCTTTGGCAAGGAATGCTTCCTGAATGAAATTATCTGGGCCTACGACTACGGTGGCAAAGCTAAATCTCGCTGGCCAGCTAAGCACGACACCATTCTGGTTTATGTAAAAGACCCAAACAACTACTACTTCAACAATGAAGAAGTTGATCGTGAACCATACATGGCGCCAGGGCTAGTAACGCCAGAGAAAGTTGAACGAGGAAAACTGCCAACCGATGTTTGGTGGCACACCATCGTTTCACCAACTGGAACTGAGAAGACCGGTTATCCAACACAGAAGCCGTTGGGCATTCTTCGCAGGGTGATTCAAGCCTCATCTAAGCCAGGTGATGTTGTTTTGGATTTCTTTGCGGGGTCTGGAACTACCGGTGCGGCAGCTGCCGAATTAAACCGAAGTTTTATTTTGGTGGATCAAAACCCAGAAGCAATTGAAGTTATCAAAACTAGACTTAGCGCTTTGCCCGTCGTTTTCGAGAAACTCTAGTATCTCGGCTTACCCACAGCACAACCAGAGTAGTAATTACAAAAAGTATTGCTGCGACAGCTAGTGCCATCTCGTAATTGTTATTTCCAGGTCTTGCAATCAATTGATAGAGCAGCATAGGAACCGTTGACTGGTCACCGTAACTGAGCAAACTTGCAACACCAAACTCACCGAGCGAAACCAAAGCGCTGAAAGCCACAGCTGTCTTAACAGCTGGCCCAATTAGAGCAAGATCGATGAAATAAAACACTCCCAGTGAGTTAGCGCCATCAGTCATAGCTTGCTCTCTTGGAGCTGAATCGATTGAGATCAAAGCTGGGTATAGCACTCTGATCACCATTGGAACCGCAAAAACAGATTGCACCAGAGGAACAAGGAACCACTGTGGTCTAAGCTCAGCAAGATTACCGTTAAGGCTGATCAGGTAACCCAAACCTAAAACAACTGATGAAACTCCTATTGGTAAAAGAAATATTGCATCGAGAACAATTCCGTTAGGGTCTTTCCGCTTTCGACGTTTTCTGGTTCGTTCAGCTAATAGGTAGCTGGCAAGTCCACCGATGAACATAGCAATAAGAGTTGAAACTACAAGATTTCTTAGCGAGTTAAACCCAGCTTCGAGAAAGGAAATATTAAGCAGGTCACGGTAGCCTCGCCCATCTAAGAGCAAGAAGTTATCAAGGGTTAGATTACCTGCGCCATCTAGAAAAGCTTTAGCAAAGACCATCACCAGCGGAATGATTACAAGAAACGCTGTAATGGTGAAGGTGTAGGTTGCGGCTAGGAGGTCTCTTCGGTCAAGCTTCTGAGCCTTTCCGTGTCCTGGTTCAAAGCTCAAAGGGTTAGCCCCACCCCACCTTGAGGCGGTAAAAGCAGCGATGGTGAAAGCCACCTGCAGTAACGCAAGGGTTGCCCCGTGCTCCAGGTCTAAGCGCTGCAATACCGAGACGCTGATCGCGGTTTCTAAGGTGTTTACCCTGCCTCCACCTAGGGAGAGCACTATTCCGTAGGAGCTGGCGCAGTAGAGCACGATGATTGCCGAAGATGACCGGATTGAGGTGGCCAGCTGGGGTAGAGAAATCCGAAGCGCTGTTGAGAGGCGGCCAGAGCCGTTCAGTTCCGCTTCCTCTTCGGTGTTATCGGCTAGGGTTTGCCACTGTGATCCAACGGTTCTAACCACTACTGCGAAGTTAGCAAACACGTTCGCCAGAATGATGGCAACCACAGGGTCAAAGCCCCCGAAGGGTCTGCCCATCTCGATAATCGCCATCGCAACTATAAGCGAGGGAAGCATGAAAGGAACCGTAATCAGTGAACGAATCAGATTCACACCGCGAAAACTTCTTCGATAGAAGATGTATGCAGCTGGGATACCGATCAGTAAACAGATACCGGTCGAAACAACTGCTTGCCACAGCGTGAACCAGAGCACCGGCCAAACACTAATTTCACTGGCGTTACTGCCATTTAGGTGGCCACCAAAACCTATCTGTAACACCTCGAGCAGAGGGAAATAGAACACC
>Ga0222712_10002646_pt1 | contig 20225 bp, 7 predicted proteins | sample C33_657DmetaG_FD_165043 | JGI IMG/M metagenome (GOLD analysis project Ga0222712, IMG submission 165043) | Estuarine water microbial communities from San Francisco Bay, California, United States - C33_657D | ecosystem: Environmental > Aquatic > Marine > Unclassified | place: USA: California... | reverse complement strand
GTAAAGATAAATTAATACCAGCTGTAAAAAGAACAGATGTAATATTTCATGCAAAAAGAAGTCTGCAAGAATTTAGTTATGACACATTAAGAAGTATACATTCTGTTGAATTAAATATACCACCAAGTTTAAGTGTAGTATTACCACAAGATTATGTTAATTATGTTAAAGTATCTTGGATAGATCATCAAGGTGTTAAACATCCAATTTACCCAACAAATAATTTAACTACTGATCCGTATACAAATCCTATTCAAGATAATAAAGGAGTTCCAATACAAGATAATTTTGGAGAAAATATTGAAGGAGATTCTTTAACTGAAAAAAGATGGAAAGATAACGATATTTATGCTCTAACTAATAATATTAATAATGGTGGTAATTGGGCAGATAATGGATATGGTTATGATAATTGGCTATGGTACGGTTATTTCGGTCAAAGATATGGACTTGATCCACAATACTCAAATGGAAACGGCTGGTTCACTATAAATGACAGAGAAGGAAAAATATCTTTTAGCAATGGACTTAGAGATAGATTAATTGTTTTAGAATATATATCTGATGGACTTGCATATGATTTAGATACAAGAGTTCCTAAATTAGCTGAGGAAGCTATGTATGCTCACATATTACACGCTATTTTATCTTTAAGAGCAAATCAACCAGAATATATAATTAATCGCCTTAAACAAGAAAAATCGGCTAAATTAAGAAATGCAAAAATAAGATTATCAAATATAAAACTAGAAGAGATTACTCAAGTATTAAGAGGTCAATCTAAATGGATTAAACACTAAGAATATGGCAGAAATAAAAAATAGTTTTTTAAAGGCCAAAATGAATCAAGACTTAGATGATAGACTCATTCCAAGTGGCGAATATAGAGAGGCTCTTAATATATCAGTTGGTAAATCGGAGAGCAGTGATGTTGGTACATTACAAAATATTTTTGGTAATATTAAAGTAGACGAAAAAAATAGAATTGTTGGTGCAGAATGTATTGGTTATTTTATGGACAATGTTAATAACCGCATTTACCAATTTATAACAAATGAAGGGGATAACCAAACTGATCCTATTACTCACCAAATAACTGTATATGATTTTACTACCAATACAAAGACTGTATTAGTAGAAGGTGACTTTTTAAATTTTTTAAAATCTAAACCAATTACTGCTGTTAATTTAGTTGAAAACTTATTATTTTGGACTGATTATAATAATCAACCAAGAAAAATAAATGTTGATTTAGCTAATCCAAATAATCTAGTAATACCAACATATTATACAACTGAAGAACAAATATCTGTTGCAAAATATGCGCCGGTAGAACCTATATCTTTGGTTAGAAAAGTAACAACTACAACCACCGCGGTTGTTTCAGGTAGCAATATTATACCTGTTGCAAGCACAACCGGCATTGTAGTTGGCATGACAGTAGTTAGTGAAACCAATATAAACGGTTCAGACTATGTTATAGTTGAAAGTATTGGTGTTGGTTCTGTTACGGTTTCAAAGAATGTGTCTTTATTACTTAATGAAAAACTTACATTTTTAATTTCAACAATGAGTGATAAATCATCTGATCCTCTTTGGCCTGGTGATCCAGCATTCTTAAAATCAAAATATGTTAGGTTTAGTTATAGATTTAAATTAGACGACGGTGAATATACCCTAATGGCTCCTTTTACTCAAATAGTATATATACCAAATCAAAAAGGCTATTTTTTACAAGGTAATGAAAATGATGCTTATACAAGTACAGTACTAAAATGGTTTGAAAACAATGTAAATAATATTAAACTTTTAATACCATTTCCTGATGTACTTTCAAAAGTTAATCAATCTTATAAAATACAAGCATTAGATATATTATATAAAGAATCAGACTCAACAGCAATACTTGTTGTAGAAACAATACCTTATGGCGCTTTTTCTATAAATACTACAAATAATATATACGAGTATGATTACCAGTCTAGAAAGCCATATAAAACATTGCCAGAAGATCAAACAACTAGAGTATACGACATGGTTCCAGTTAAAGCAAAAGCTCAGGAATCTGCGGGTAATAGAATTATATACGGAAATTTTTTAAAAAATCATACCGCTCCTCGATCATTAAATTACCAAGTTTCTATAAATCAAAAACAAGATAGCTCAACTAATTTTATAGAATATCCTAATCATACTTTAAAGCAAAACAGAACATATCAAGTAGGATTTATTTTAGCGGATAAATTCGGTAGACAATCATCTGTTATATTGTCTTCATTAGATACAATAAAAAGCACGGTAGACGGTATTTCATATGGCGGGTCAACAATTTATTCACCTTATTATTCTAGTTCCGATTTAGCTTTAGGATTTGTAAAAAATTGGTTTGGTAATGCCTTAACTGTATTAGTTAATAGCCCTATTTCTTCTACAAAAGCCCCGACTGGGGAACCTGGATTATACGCGGAGCCTACCTCCTTATCAGGGTTTACATTGACTGGCACAACTACTATAACAGATTCTACTTATATATTTACTCTTAGCGGTACATCTGGAGCTCCGCCAATAGCTGGTGAATATTTAAGAGGAGAATACACAGATTATGTAAAAATTATATCTATAACCGGCAGTAACCCATATACAATTACTACCAATGGCCGTGTAAATAGCTCTTATTTAAGAGATACACAAAGCGATCCAAAAGATATTAAATATGCTTATACTATAAACGCTTTAGGGTGGTATTCTTATAAGATTGTAGTTCGCCAACAAGAGCAAGAATATTATAATGTATATTTACCAGGTATGTTAAACGGGTATCCAGCGGGCCAAACTTATGGGTCAGAAGTAGTATATACTCCATCGCCTACTAATGTTTTTGGAATTAATACTACTAATTTTCCTATAAATGAAAATAATAAGGTTGCTCATACAGTATTAATAAATGATAATATAAATAAAATACCAAGAGACTTAGTTGAAGTTGGACCGGATCAAAAATTATATAGAAGTAGCGTACAACTATATGGTAGGGTTGAAAACACTATGATAGTAACTCCTCCTACTTCCAAAGCAAATAATAGACAATATTTTCCATCACAAAAAGCAGATACGGCTATAGCAATCGCTTCTTCTGCAGATTTAGGATTTTTGCCTAAAACTATAGATAATACAGGAGGGTCTGCAGTATATAATTTTTATCAATTAGAAACGCAGCCTTCTATAGCTAGAATATCAACAACGAATGGTATAGGAGTAATAGCTTATCCAAATTCTGGATTAGGTGGTAACCCTCCTAATATTGATAGCATGGCGCCATATTTGAGTATATACGAAACAAAGCCTGTATATTCTTTATTGGATGTATTTTGGGAAACCTCAACTACTGGATTAATATCAGATTTAAATGCAGATGTTTTAACTGGTTTTGATGGAGCAGTGGATTTATCTCCTATATTATGGAATTTTACGGAAGCATCTGATCCTGCGAATATTATTAGTAAATATATTACAAATGGATTTTATCCTGTATCTAATACAGGTATTCCTATTAACTCAAGTGTAGCAACATTTTCGGTAACAGATGCAAGTGGCGCGCCAGTCAATTATTTTGGATTAGACCAAACAGTAATGCCTGGTCCGTATATATCTTATAGAATATATTTATTGCCAGGATCAGATTTTGCATTTATACATGATATAAGCTCAACAACATTCTTTTTCACTATATCATTGATAGCTGGAACTAACGTAGTCCCTACAACTTATTTTAAAAGTCAGCAACTTCGAAATGTAACACCAGTAATAACAACGCCTACTACGCCAACATTTTCCGTGCCTTTAGATTCAACTATTGCATCAAGCGATCCTATATTTGCGTGTAAGGCAACTAATGGAGCAAATGCTTTAGCTAAACAAAAAATTGAGTTAGCGTGGGATATTATTGATGCCGGATCCACTCCTGGATGGGCAACATATTTTACTATTCAAATAGCAAATGGTAATGAAGGCCCTGGAATTGCTGCTGGTGACGGTTTGATATATCGTAATTCAAATACAATTTTACCATTAATACCTTCAGTTTGGAGTTTAAATGTTAGAGTTCGAGATGCTGTTACAACTAACGGCCCATTAATAGGCCCATTTAGCTATAGCACGGAACAAGACACTTGCTTATTAAATATTTCATTGCCTTTAGCTCCGGTTTGTGGAAGACAATGGACATCGTCAAACTTTGCAGGGACTACATATGCAGACGGCACCCCTATAACAGGTCCTATTACAAACGCTGCTGCTTGGTTGGCTCAAAACGCTGGAGCTTGGTGCTATCCTAATTTTAGTGAGGGAAATGGGGCTCAATTTGGTAAAATCTATAATGGATATGCCATACAAGGAATCTTTGATCCGTTATATCCAGATCAAAGAAAACAATTTGCTCCTGACGGGTTTAGAATTCCTTATACAACAGAAATATGTACATTATCAACGTGTGGTAATGATGGTGACGATTTTAAATTAATAAGTCCTACTTCAAATTGGGCTCCTGGAGCAACAGGAAATAATAGCACTGGTTTTAATGGGGTTGGTGCTGGGTTTATTGACGGTACAACTGGGCTTCCAGGTGATTTTAAATTTGCTGCTGGTTTTCACGCAAAACAGGGATCGACCAATAATGGGTACGGCGCATGGGGATTATATTATAATACTAATACTTTAGCAGCACCTGGTACTCCTAGCCCGAAAACTGGATATTCAGTAAGATTCATGAAAGAAACTTTTGATACGCTGGTGGCTACTAAACCGCCATTGGTAACTTCTTGTAATGTTACTTATTTTGATTTAAATAATGTTCCTGTTACCATAACTCTTGATGAAAATAATCCGGGCCCTATAACTTTTGATACAATATCTGCTTGTAGCGTTACTGGAACCTGCTCTTGGGCTCCTGCTCCATAACATTAAAAACTAAAAAAAATAAGTGATTATAATATATGAGTGCAACAATAGAATTAAAATATTTTAACTCTTTTTGGTTAAAAAAAATGCAATCAGTGGTAGATGTGTTGCCTACAGCACCTACTACTCCGCCAACATACAATAATGCTACTACAAATGTTGCGGCAGGTGCTACCACATTTGTATTAGTGAATGCTCAACTTAATGTTGGTGCAGGGCAAGCTATATATTACACTATAGGAGGGCAACAATTTACAATATTTGTAAAATCAATTTTACCAGACAATAAAACAATTACTTTGATGTATCCTGTTCCTTTGTTAGGTGGATTTTTATCAGCAACTAATTTAACATTTGGTAATATAGTAGATTTTAAATATGTACCAGCTCTTTATAATCCTACCACTAATGATTGGTATATTGAAGAAGCTAGAATACGTGGTGGATACAATAACACGAGTGTAGATTTTGGCGTAAAAGCATATATTGTAGAAGATAATAATAATCAACAAAATAGATTAAATTCATTAATCTATTCAGGTATATTCAATTCTAGAACTGGTGTAAATAATACAAATCAATTTTCAGTTGCAGAAGATATAACTAGATCTGTAGATCCTTCTAATGGTTCAATACAAAAATTATATGCAGAAGATACCAATCTTATTATATTTCAAGAATCAAAAGTAAGTAGAGCTTTAATTGATAAAGATGCAATATATACAGCTGAGGGACAACCAATGACTACTTCAGGTGCTCAAGTAATTGGACAAATACAATCTTATGCGGGCAACTATGGTATATCAACAAATCCAGAAAGCTTTGCAGTTTATGGATATAGAAAATATTTTGTTGATAAAAACCAAAATGTAGTTTTAAGATTATCACAAGATGGAATAACCGAAATATCAGCTTATGGTATGCTTGATTTCTTTAGAGATAAATTAAGCTCTGTTGGAGATAGTGGAAGAATTGTTGGTGGTTGGGATGCTCATAATAAACAATATGTTCTTTCAATACAACCAGCGCCTTTAGCTTTAGATAGTAAAGGATTGCCATATGAACCATTTACATTAGCATTTGATGAAGATTCATTAGGGTGGGTAAGTTTTTATAGTTATATACCAGAATATATGGACGGATTATTAAATAACTATTATAGCTTTAAATTTGGTAATATTTGGAAACATTATTCTCCAAGTGTAATTAGGGGAACTTTTTACGGGGTTACCTATGATTCTTCTGTTACATTTGTATTTAATGCTCAGCCATCTTTAATTAAAAACTTTAATACAGTAAATTATGAGGGTACGCTAGGTTGGCAAGTAGATAGTATTGTTACCGATACTGATCAATCTATTCCAATTTATGCAGCTTTCCCTCCTCAAAGCTTAGCTCAAATGGAAATAGGGTTATTTACAAATAACTTTAAAAGAAAAGAAAATAAATATTTTGCTAATATATTTAATAATACGCCATCGGACATTTCAGATGTTATATGGGGACAATCAATGTCAGGTATTAAAGGTTTATATGCAACATGTACTATGAGTTTGCAAAATAGTGTATATAATTATCAGGGAGAATTATTCGCATGTTCAACAGAATATGTGGAGTCTTCATATTAAAATAAAAAAAAATTAAAAATTAAAATTATAAATTATGTGGGGAATGTTAGTTGGAGCTGGAGTTCAAGCAATAGGCGGATGGATTGGTTCAAGTTCTGCAGCAAGGGCTCAAAGAGAAGCTCAAGCAAGAGCCGATGCGGCTAATGCAAGGTTAAATGCATTAGAAAAAAGTAGACAAGCAATTATAAATCCTTATGCCGCAACTAAGGATCTATCTTCAATGGCTAAAAATGCATATGCTAATATTGGCGTTGCAACCCAGGCTGCTAAGTTTCAGGCTGAAGAGTCTGATTTAGCATTAGCTACTACATTAGATACTCTTAGAGCAACTGGATCAGGGGCAGGAGGAGCTACCGCATTAGCACAAGCAGCGTTGAAATCAAAACAACAAGTGTCAGCAGGTCTTGAGGCTCAAGAAGCTGCAAATGAAAAATTAAAAGCAGCTGGCGAAGAAAAATTAAATGAATTTAGAATTGCTGAAGCTCAAAAAATGCAAAATGCAGCAAATGCCGCAGCTCAGTTTCAATATGCTGAAAGAGAAAAAAGAGAATTAATGCAATTGGATAGAGCTCAAGCGGAGGCGACAGGTTATCAAAGTCAAGCAAATGCAGCAGGAGCGGCTAGACAAGCTGCATTGGCTAATATGTTCTCTGGTATAGGAAGCGCAGTAACTGCAGGGCTTAATAATATGAGTGCAGAAAGAGTAGCTAGAATTAATCAAGGAGTTAAGACACAGTAAACTATTCATTAATACGAATTTAGGTTTAAAAAAAATAATATATGGGAGCATACAGTAATCCAGAAGTAGCAAAAGATTATACAGCAGAAATTGTAGGCGCATGGTCAAATGCAGCAAACGAATTAACAGGAGATATTATAAAGAATATACAAGCGAGTACTTCGGAATATGAAGCGTTGTCTAAAAAATATATTGCAAATCGTCAAGCTGTTGAACAGAATAAATTGGCATTATTAAAAGATATTGGTAAAAATACTAATGGCTATTTAGGCAACGATTGGCAAGACACTTTTAAGGACGCAATTGATAAATATGCAGAACTTAATCTTAAAATAGCTAACAATGTTGGTACTCCTGAAGAAAGAGCTCAATTTCAAAGAGAATTATCTTCTATAGAGTCAACAATTGATTTAACTAAACAAGGAGTTGTAACATTAGCGTCTTATGGAGATGGGGCTGATAAACAACTTGCCACTGCCGGAGAACAGGGCGGTTATGCTTTAGAGGGAGACCCAAATGTAGTAAATGCGCTTTTATGCGGTAATGGCAAAATAAGTGGTAAAAGACAAATTATAATTTCTAGAGACGAAAACGGTGTTTGGGGTTCTACTTTTGCTTTTAGTGGTGATTTAGGCGGTGGTAAATCCTGGAATCATTCTTTTGCGGCTACAAAAGTAAATGAAATTTCTAAAAATGGTAATAATATAGCGCCTATAGTTCCGGTAATAGATAATAGTGTAAAAAGTTTAGCAAAAGAGTCAAATTTATTTACAAAAGAAACAAAAACTGTAGATGGAAAACCTGTTTCAGAAGTTAAAGGGCCGGATATAAATAAATATTATAAAAATGAAGGCGAAGTAAAAATTAGGGAAACTGATGATTCACAAACTTTTGCAAATAAAAGAGTCTTCCAAAGCGAAATATTTAAAAAAGATTTACTTGCTAACCCAGAGTTTAAAGCAGAAGTTCAAGGCCTAACAAGCAATTTACAAGGGATGGTTGCAACACTAAATAATACTTTTAGAAAAGAAGCACCAGAATACACAAACGAAAAAGGGGAAAAAATTGCTAAGGGTATATGGACTCTTGACATGTTAAAAGATCCACAAAAGTTGGCCGAAGCACAAAAATTATATACCGATTCCTTTGCTGATTATATTACAAAAAATCAAAGAAAAGAAATATACGATACAGATCCTATCTCAGGAAAAGTAATAGAAAATACGGCTCAAAAAGATGCAATATCAGAGGGATTAAAAACTATAGAAAGAAGTTTTGGTGAAGGGCAAGCTAATGCAAATATGCTAAAACCAAATAGCTCTATTATTAGAAATGTTCCAATAGGCAAAAGTGAAGTAAAGGTAAAAATTACAAAAGATAAAAATAATAAAGTTACCGTAACAAGAGTTTAATACTAAATAAAATTAAGAACAATATTTATGGCATTATATAAAGCTAAAAATGGTAATAAATATTCTGAAGAAACTGTAATGGCTGCCGCTGAAAAAGCTGGTATATCTTTAGACGAATTTGTTAATAATAAAGGTTTAGAAAGAATAGAAGATGAGGTAGGCGCTATTGATGAGCAAACTAATGTTCCTGCAATAGAGTCTACTACCGATATAATAATAGATGATACTGAACCTCCTAAGAAAAAGAAAAAAACTACAAGTGCCACTTCTAAAAATATATTTGGGGAAGCTGCAATGCCGGATTTAATAGGCATAGAAAAACTTAGAAAAGCTCCCGCTGAAAAACCTAAAAAACCAGTGTTTGATTTTTCAGCAGCAAATAATACAATAACTAATTCAACTAATAAATTAATACAAGATTTAGGAGGTCCAGAAGCGCCTGTTTCTGATAGAAGCGTTATGTTTGCTAATATAGATGCAGAGGCATTAAAAAAACAAGAAGCTGAGGCTGAAGAATTAAAGAAACAACAGATTTATTTGGATAAAACTAGAAGTTATAGAGATAAATTAGCTCTAGAAGAATTAAGTTTTAATAATCCTGATAATATAAATTATGATATTGATAAAGATAGCCCTACTGCTTCTGCAATTAATATAAATAAAAAAATAAATAGATTAGGTCTTGAAGCGGAAGAATTTGGGGATAAAATAATCTTTAGAGAACTTGGTTCTACTGAGGGGTGGGGAGGTACAAAAAACGGAACTTTCTTTGCTTTATCTGATATTGAAGGCATGAATAAATTTATTTCTGAAAATGCAGATAAAACATATGCTAAAAAAGTAAAAGAATATTCTAAGAAAAAATACCCGGACCTATGGGAAAAAATAACTCCGCCCGTTTTATCTGAAGAAGAAAAAAGAAATCAAGCAACTAAGGAGTTAACTGACCAATTTAGAACATTATCAATGTCTGGCCCGATTGATGAAACTGTATCAGGGCGTGCTGGAACAGGACCAGGCAAGGTAACAAAATTGGATTTTGATAATCAAGAAGATTATGATTTATACAAGCAATGGGAAAAAAGCAAAGGGGCACCAATAATGCTGCCTCAATCCCGCGTTGATGCATGGGATAAAATTCGTAAAGAAAAATTTATAAGTAAAGCCTCAACAGATTATGCTAGAAATTTAGATCCATCAGATAGAAAAAATTTACAAATATTTTTTCAAGAAAAAATAAATGATTCTAAATATGCTGTGGATGCATTAAGTAGAGATATAAATGATTATAAAGTTAAAGTAAAAGAATTTAATAAAGACGCAGAGGAATATAAAAAAGCACCTACACCTGAAAAATATATTTTATTAAAAAATAAATCTTTACAATTAATAGATGAGCAAAACAGTATAGGTAATAGAGAAAAAGAATTACAAAAAGTAACAGATTATACAAAAGGAATTTTAGCTCCCGCATTAACTTCATTTAGTGCTAATTATAATAGAATAAATCAATTACAAAGCCAATTAAAATCAGCTTTAGTGGATGTTTCAATTGCCGCACGTGACATTTCTTCTTATGGATCTGCTGCAATACTTTCATATAGCCCGGATAGTTATGGCGGAAAATTTTCAAATTTTGAAAATGTTAGAGAAAAAATTATAAAAGACGATAAATTAGGGTTATTCCATACTGCTAGGGAATTAGAATTACAAAAACAACAATACCAAAGAAGTATTGGCGTTGATGAAATAAAAAGTTTTGACGATGCCGGTAATTGGCTGATGAGCACCGTTGTAAATGCATTACCATCTATTGGAATGGCTTTTACAGGACCTGCTGCATTGCCATTATTTTTTGCTAGCGGTTATGGTGGTAAAGCTTCTCAAATGTTACAAGAAGCAGAAAATGCAAAAGATAGAATTAGCGAGAACACTTACGCAATTAATAATACAGATGACCCACTTATAAAGGCACAATTACAAAGTCAAATTAATGCAGATGAAGAATTATTAAATTTACCAGAATATAAAAAATTTCTTGGTAAAACTGTATACGGTGGGGCAGAAGTTGTATTTGAGTTATTAGGTACATTAAAAATACTTGAAGGAGTTGGTACTGCAGCAAAAATGCTACCTAAAAAAAGTTTAAAAGAAGGATTATTATGGTCTGGTAAAAATGCTACAAAGAATTTTAATAGAGAAGGATTAACTGAATTAGGTACAACTGTTACGGATAATTTTTCAGATATTTATTTATTAGGCGAAAATAAAAATCTTTTTGAAGGCGGATTGGAGTCTTATACTCAAGGCGGAATTGCCGGTGTTGGATTTGGTGGTATTGATACTTATAGAGTTGTAAAAAGAGCAATTGCAAGTGAATTAGCGGATCAAAAACAAAACCGCAGAATGCAAGAAATTGTTAATCAAATTAGTGAATTAACAGGTATAGAAGGTTATAAAAAAGACCAAAGTATTCCATTGCCTATACAAGACTCTCCAACTTTACAAAAATTAGTTTCTGAATTGGTTGATGAAAGTAATGGTATTGAAAATGATATTGTAAATAGACTTGGTATAGATTTAACACTTGAACAAGCTACTCAAATTGGAGATGTTAATAGACAAATTAGAGAAATTAATAAAGATTTTACCGAAGCTGCTAAAGATCCTAATTTAAAGCCGGCTCAATTAAAAACATTAGAAGGTTATTATAGAAATAAATTCAATGAATTAGTTAAACAAAGAGAAACGCTATTAAACGATCAAACAGTTATTGAAGGTAATAAAGCAGCTATTATTGACGCAAGATTTGAATTTGATCTTACAGAAGGTTATAATAGATATAATAGACGTATGCAAGAAATCAGTCTTGGACAAGTTGTAGGAAACTTTAATAACTTAAATAATATAACTAAAGACGAATTACTTCTTAATGCTAAAAATGAATTAGAATTAGAGGCAGGAGATAATATTGAAAATATTACTAAAAAAGAAATACAAGACAGAGCTTTATCTAATTACACTATAGATCATTATACAAAAGCAATAAAAAAAGGTATCACCAATGCTGAAGCATTTGCAAAAAGCAAAGGTATTGACATAAAAATAACCCCTTTTGAGGGCCCTAATGCAGATGAAAATATTATAGCTGCTTATAATGAATCCGATGCAACTAAAGAGCAAAAACAAGAGTTTGCAAAAATGATTAGAAGTGGGAGGGGAGTCGAAGGTATTAATACCACGGTTGGAGGTAAGGATGTTGCATTGATTCATATAAAAAACTCCGCAGAAAACGGTAGAACTGGGGTTGGCGCACATGAAGTATTACATTCCGCGGTAAGAAAAGCATTTAAAGATCAAAAAGCAATAGATAAAGCAGGTGAAGATTTATTAAATTATTTAGAACAATTTAATCCAGATATTTATGCATTAGTTAAACAGCGCGTTGATTCTAGTTATTCTTTAACAGAAAAAAAAATAGTTAAAACCGCAGAAGGATTAAAAGAAGGTGAATTAAGACTTAGAAATGAAAAAGGGGAGATACAAAAAAACCAAAAATATTATGAGGAAGTATTAAATGCGTTGTCAGATATAGCTTCCGATGGAGTTGCCCTTCCAAAAGACTCTTTAAATGCAATAAGAAACTTTATAAACAATGCTTTACCAAAAGGTTTTCCAAAACTTAAAGAAAGCGATGGATCAGATATTTATCAATTTGTAAAAGATTATAATAAAGAGGCTCATTTTGGCAAAGAACAACCATCTAATATAATAAGTTTTTCAGGTAAATTAATTGGCGGAGATCAAGAAGAAAGAAAAGTAGATAGTTTTTCTCAAACAAGATCTGTATTATTAAAAAATCAATTAGAAGAACTTAAGGATAATGAAGGTGACTATGATCCAGATGATTTTGACCAACAAGTTAAAAGTTTAGAAGGGCAAATAGCAAGAGCTATTGAAAAAGAAAAAGCAGAAGTTAAACCTACAATTAAAAAAGAGGTTTCAGAAGAAGACACTGTTAAAGAGATTATCAATAATGAAAAAGGATCTATATCTTCTGATAAAGTACAAAAAATATACGAAGAAAAAGGATTAAGCGGAGCGGATGAAATTATAAAATTATTTAGACCTATTACAAAAAAGATTGTAGATAAGCGTAGAGATGCTCCAGGTTTTGATAGAGAGTTATTAACTGATGAAATTGAAACTGGTAAAGGTGGTATTTTAGATTTAATACAAAAATATGATCCTAAACAAGGCACTCCACTAGCTGCTTATATTAATAAGTATTTGCCGGTTAGAGCAATTGCTACATCAAGAAGAATATTAGATCAAGATTTCAAAAAAGATGTGACTGAGGAAAAAGGTTTAATGGCTGCAGAAACTGTTTCAGAGACAAAAGAAAAACCAAAATATAAGAACGCATTAGAATCAAAAGTTTTTACCTCAGAAGTCTTAGAATCGGCTAATAAGAAGATATTATCGATAATGAGAACTTTAAAATCTAGGATTGATGCACCAGTTACATTAAATAGAACTGTAACGCCTTTGATTGCTGAAATTAGAGATGAAGTTGGTAAAATGCTTGACATTGATATAAAAACAATGCTAGGCGGTAAAAAAGATGGGGTTCTTAGAAAAGAATTGTTAAGAAATAAGCGTTATATACTTGAGAACATGACTACTACCTGGTTAATGGGTAAAGATGGTCAAGGTGGAATACCGCAAGCAATACAAAAACAAATTGATGGCAAATGGGTTAATTATCCTGATTGGGTAGGAAAAAAAATTGATAGGGAAAAAACAACAACGGACCAAGCAGGTAGAACATCTGGAGCTGAATTAGTTAGAAGATTGCCTAATGTAGCAAACAATATATCTGACGATGTATTTTTAGCTCAAATAATTGGTCCTGATGGTAACCCAATTAGAGGTAGAAAAGAATCATTATCTAAAGCAATGGCAGAAGAAGGCGCTTTTGATATTATTAATAATGATCTTGAAAATCAAGGGCCTATTTATGAAGCTTTAGCAACTAATCAAACTAGATTAGGGGTAGAGATTATGGAAAACTTTCCTGTGGTATTTAAAAAAGATTCTGAAAGAGGAAATGTAAAATTATCTGTAACCTTTAGTAATTTTACTAATCCACAAAAAGAATATATTACAAAAAAATCTTTTGAATTTGCAATTGAATTAGCAAATATTAACTATGGTGCTAGACCAGACCAAGAAGAAATTTACAATGCCCTTCTAAAAGTTTACAATAATGGTACTATACCTAATGAGGATTTAAATAAATTAGCAAAAGATATACAAAGTTATTATACAGATAATTTAGCAGAACCATTAAAAGACGTATCTGCAGATTACTTAAATACATTTATTAAATATTCTTTACAAAGAGATAGTAATAAATTGGATATTTTAGTAGAACAAAGCAATGCTAATGCCTCAAAATTATTTACAAATGAAAATGCAATTAGAGAGGCTCTTAAATATACTTCCGATTTTATATCTTATTTAGGTGAAAAATACAAAGGCAATGAAGAAGAATTAAGTCGTAAAATAATAAAACTTGGTACATTTTTAGCATCTCAAGCTCAAATTGGTGATGATAGTTTTACAATAAATGAAGATAATATATTAATTCCAAAAACGCCAAGAGTAAAGGAAAAAGATGGGGAGATAATTCCATTAAAAGTTTCATATCAATTATTTCCTAATAAACCCGCTTTTTGGAAGTTTGCAACTATAGCATTAGGTGAAAATGCACCTAAAAAATTTAGTCGCAATAGAAAAGGTTATGTTAAGGACAGCGCAAAAGATTTATTTAAAAATAAAAGTAATAAAGAATATTTAGAAAATAAAAAAGCAACTGAAAAAGAAAATCAAGATTTTTTATTTGAGTTATTAAATTGGTATTACAATTCAGATAATAAAATACCTACAACTCAAAAAGCAATGCTTTGGACAAGTTTAAATACAAACAACGAAAGTCCTTTAAGAAAGGCCGGAACAGCTACTTGGATATTTGATCCAGATTCCGGTATGTCCGATTATGGAGAATTAAGATATGAACACTTAAAAAGCGTTGATAAAACTAGATCCGAATTATATAATTTATTTTCAAATAATACTAATTTATCTGAAAAAGAAAAAAGAAAATTATTTGATAATATAATGAAAACCTATACTGTAGCTGTTATTCCGGTTAAAATGGATAAAATAGTAACTAGAAAAGGATTTCAAAGAGAAGGAATTGCTGGTGATATTTCTGAAGGAGCCAGATATTATAATATTGCTACAATGGGTACAGATTATCTATACTCATTAAAAGCTATTGATCCTAATGCAAAAATTAAAACTTTAGGGGAGGAATTTGTAAGGATTTCCAACGCGCTTGTTGAATCAAATAAAAACAACATCAGAATAAATGCCGTTGAAAGATCATTAATGTCCGTAACTCGTAAAGGAATTTCTGTTTTTGATTTTGATGATACTGTTGGTATAACAAAAAGTCAAGTGCTATACACAATGCCCGATGGATCAACCGGTAAATTAGATGGTGCTGAATTTGCAAAACAAGGAGCTAAACTTTTAGAAGAGGGAGCTACATTTGATTTTTCTGAATTTAGCAAAGTTATTGATGGTAAACCAGGTCCCATGGTTGACAAGATGAAGAAAATGATTGGCAAATTTGGGCCTGAGAATTTCTTTATACTTACAGCAAGACCAGCAGATTCAGCGGAGCCAATTCACCAATTTTTAACTTCTATAGGCATAGATATACCATTAGAAAATATAATAGGATTAGGTAATAGCACGGCTCAAGCGAAGGCAGATTGGATGACTGCAAAAGCGGCCGATGGTTATAATGATTTTTATTTTGCAGATGATCAATTGCCAAATGTTAAAGCAGTTAAAGATGCGTTAGATGTTCTTGATGTTAAATCAAAAATACAGCAAGCAAGAACTAATTTTTCTTTAACTTCCAAACAAGATTTAAAATGGAAACAAGGGGATGAGGACTTATCAACAAAATTTACAGTAGGTAATATAGATTATAGAATTTCTATGATTGAGACAGCTTACATGGAATACGATGATGATGTTCAGCAAACCCTATTTGACTTAGTAAAAGAAAATAATCTTGATGAAGATACTACAATAGCTGCATATGATGGAGAAGCATATAATTTAGAATTTTGGGATAAAAAACAAGGAAATGGTATAACCGGTACGGGTAATGCAGCTGAAGTATTTGGAATAGTAATAAACGGGGTAATAGATAGAATTAAAAAGAAAAACATTGAAGCATTAGTATTTACGGCAAAAGAGCCTAGTAGAATTAAACTATATAATTCAATGGCTGAAGTTGTTGCAGATAAACTAGGATGGGGAGCTTACTATAAAGATGGAGTTTATATATTATCAAAAAAACCTAAAACAATTGGATCTACAACCGGAGTTGGCAGTTTAAAACCTGTTAAAGATGTATTAAATGTTGTTGATATTAAGTCACCTATAAATCAAGCAAGAACTAATTTTAGTAGAACTATATCTTCAGAATTTAATAAGATAATTGAAGAGAATACTGGAATGGAAAGTTATAAAGTATTTTCTGATATTGTTGCAAGAAGAAGAGGTAAAGGCAAAAATAAATTTGACTTTTATGTCCCGCCATCAGCTGCCGACTTTGAATTACTATTATATAATTTTATAGGTAAAGGAGAACGTGGTGAAGAGCAACAGGAATTCTTTGCAAATGCTTTACTAAAACCATATGCAAATGGAACAGATTTAATGGATGCAGCTAGGCAGTCCATTAAAAGGGATTACAAAGAATTATTAAAACAATTTCCAGATATTAAAAAGGAATTAGAAAAGCTAACACCAGACGGTGATTTTACATATGATCAAGCGATACGTGTGGCTATGTGGACTGAAGAAGAAGTTGAAATTCCTGGTATATCACAAAGAGACCAAAGAAAATTAACTGATCTTGTAAATAATGATCCAGAATTAAATGCATTTAAACAGGCATTAATAGTTACTGGTAGACAAGGCAAAGGTTGGGTTAAGCCTACTGAGTATTGGGATGCAAGTACAATTATATCTGACTTACACAATTTAACAGAAGGTGAAGGTCGTAAAAAATTCTTAGGAGAATTTATTGAAAACGTTGAAGAAATGTTTGGTAAATTTGAAAATGGAAAATTAGTTGGACCAAATATCAATAAGATTGAAGCGGTTTATGGCACAAATGTAAGAGAAGCCTTAGAAGATCAATTATATAGAATGATCAATGGTAAAAATAAAAGCTATGGTCAAGACAAAGAAACTTCTCGTTGGAGTGATTGGGTAAATGGGTCTACAGGAGCTATTATGTTCTTAAACACAAGATCTGCTGCATTGCAATTACTTGGTGCTGTAAACTTTTTAAACTTAAGAGATAATAACCCATTTGCTGCGGCAAAAGCTTTTGCAAACCAAAAACAATATTGGGAAGATTTTTCTCGTATCTGGAATTCAGATAAAATGAAAGAAAGACGCGGTGGACTGAAAGAAGATGTGGCTGCTGCTGAAATAGCTAATGCTGCAGCTGGTGCTAAAAATAAAGTTAATGCAGTTATATCTTATTTATTAAAGATTGGTTATACACCAACTCAATTAGCGGATAGTTTTGCTATTGCTTCAGGAGGTGCGCCATTTTATAGAAATAGAATTAAAACTTATTTAAAAGAGGGGCAGACTCAAGAGGAGGCAGAAGCAAATGCGTGGAGTGACTTTACTAAAGTATCTGATGAAACACAACAATCAGGTGATCCAAGAGATATATCAAAACAACAAGCAAGCCCTGCTGGTAGATTATTATTGACTTTCCAAAACTTCTCAATGCAACAGGCTCGTATTGTTAAGAAATCTTTCTTAGATCTTAAGAATGGTAGAGGAGATGCTAAAACCCATGTTGCAAAAATAGTTTATTATTTAACAATACAAAATACATTATTTGCTGTATTACAACAAGGTTTATTTGCAGTATTGTTTGATGAAGATGATGAGGATAAAGATAAAGACAAAAAAGTTATAGCTAAAAAGAAAACAACAACTGAAAAAGCTATAGGAGTTGCGGATGATGTTTTAGATACTATATTAAGAGGTACTGGATTTTTAGGCGGGATTGTTTCTGTTTTGAAAAACATGTACTTAAAATATAGAGACGAATCTGAAAAAGACTTTAAAGCAGATTATACAAAAGTTGTTTTAGAAGGCGCAAATATATCGCCACCGATTGGATCTAAACTTAGAAAGCTATATAGCGGATTCCAACAAACTAAATTTGAAAGAGATCTTATAAAAGAAAGAGGTTGGGGAGTAATGCAAGATGGTAGAGTTCACTTAGGACCTATGTATGGTGTAACCGGGAAATTAGTTGAATCTACTACAAACGTACCAATGGATCGTGTTGTTAATAAAATTGAGAATGTATCTCAAGCATTAAATTCTCAGAATAAAGCATGGCAACGTATAATGGTAGGAATTGGATTTACACCTTACAGTGTTGGTATTGGAGAATCAAAAGGTGATCAAGAAATACGAACTAAAGCAAAAGAGGAAAGAAAAGAAGCTGGTAAAGCTAAAAGAAAAGAAGCTGCTCAAAGAGAAAGAGATAGCATTGCAAATTTATCACCTGATGCTAATTAGATTTTGTTAGAAAAAGAAAAGAAGCTAGAGAAAGAAAAAAAGATAGCATTGCTAATTTACCACCAGCAGAAAAGGAAGCTTATTTAAAAAAGAAAGAAGCAGAATCAAAAGCTCGTAAAAGAGAAAAAGAAGCTTTAAATAAAATAAAAGCCGATAGTATTGCAAGTCTATCTCCAGAGGAAAAAGCTAAGTATGATAAAAAAGTTGCTGAAGAAAAAGCAGAAAAGAAAAAAGAGCGTAGAGAAAAATATTTAGAAAAGAAAAAAGCTCTTGAAGATAGTTTAGCTAAATTAAGTCCAAGAGAAAGAGAAAAATATAAAGCTAAAAAGAAAGCTGAAAGGCACGAATATTATATGAAAAATAAAAAATCTTCTAAAAAGAAAACTAAACAATATGATATTTTTATTTAAAATAGGAACAAGATAAAAATAGGCACCATACCTAAATGTTCCATAATGAAAGAAGGGAAGCTCCTCGGCCTCCCTTCTTTTTATTTAATTAAGTATTTAATTTAACTTCTTCCGCCTCTTGTTTTTCTCGAGCTTCTAAATTTTCTTTTGCCCTCTCTGTTAATTTTGCAATTGCATCTTCATAACCAGGCATTAATTTAACAGCTTCAAGTGTACCAGCCGACAAAGTTGTTAGATGTCGTTGATCTTCTATTATTCTTTGTAATACATTAACAACAGCATCTAATTTATTTTTCATTTCAACTAAGGTTTGTTCTTTCATATTTATATTTTATTTTTACCTTCAACATTTCTTCTTTCTCTATCTTTTGTTCTGGCTTCTTGCCAATGAATAGCCTCTTCAATTTTGGTAATTGTTAAAGCGTTTTCTCTACAAGGAAAAGCGTCGTTCAAACTTTCAAAAAGATTTTTTGAATATTTTAAAATATCTAATGCTTGAACTCCATTTACTCCAACTTCAATAACTGGATCTGATTGAATGGTAAAAGATACTATAGGGGCAACCCCTTTTATATCTTCTAAATTTTCTAACCTTATAAAGGTAGTTGGAACTTCTGGATAACATTCTGCATTATATTTTAATAATGCTTTTTCTACGTGTCTCATTTTATTTATATTTAATTAAGTTATTTCACAACCAGTAGGACCACATGCAACTGATTCACTAAAATTAGTATTATCTTGTATTTCGATAACTTTTGACAAATCTACATCTTTTAATGATTTAATCATTTGTTCATACACTTCTTTAGTACAATCTTCAAATGGAGTTTGTTTATAAGTTCCGCCATGATAAGGCAATACAGATAATCCATTATAGTAATCTTTATTTGCCCACATCCATTCGCCAATGATTTTCCATTCATCGTCCCTTACTGAAACAGTGCATGAAACATTATGTGTATTGTTACCTTTATTATGACCTTGCTTAACCCAATCCTTAGAAATTAATTTAACTCTTTCTAATAGATCTAATGTTGATTCATGCCGTGTTATAGCACCTTCTGGAGCTTTCTGAGGCACAGAAATGACTGACTGTAATGTTGGATTAAAATATTCATCTTCAATCAATTCTGGATGATTTATTGCAAGATAAGAATAGATTGCTTCATTCTTGCCTAAGCGCATGCGACGAATATAGTAATCATTATGCCAAGCATGGATGCCGCTAGAAGTCCCAAGAACCAGACTAGTAGTCCCAGCTGGCTTAACGGCAGTCGTCCTTGCGGCTGCGTTAATGTTAAGTGCTGCTGCAATAACATTATTTGTTTCTTTAACCACTTGAGCAGCTTCTTCATAATTTAATTTTAAA